>Ga0209156_10000295_pt1 | contig 42377 bp, 44 predicted proteins | sample GraSoiAngelo_124_FD_185881 | JGI IMG/M metagenome (GOLD analysis project Ga0209156, IMG submission 185881) | Grasslands soil microbial communities from the Angelo Coastal Reserve, California, USA - 14_0927_05_20cm (SPAdes) (version 2) | ecosystem: Environmental > Terrestrial > Soil > Grasslands... | reverse complement strand
CGAAGTACCACTGGCATCTCGAGATCACCCCGCGTCTCACGGAGACCGCGGGGTTCGAGCGCGGCACCGGCTTCTACATCAATCCCGTCATGCCGGAGGACGCGGCAGCGATCCTGCGGGAGCGGGTGAAGCTCTCCGACAAACCCCACTGAGTCGTGCGAGATTCCTAGGGCATCATCAGGTCGCCGCGCTGACCCGCGCAGCCACTTTCTCATACAGGGCGACATACTGGCGGGCCGATGCGCTCCACGATAAATCCGCGGACATGGCGCGTTGGACGATCGACTTCCAGCCTCGTCCGCCATGATAGAACCCGACCGCCCGTCGAACCGCCTCGAGGAGTGCGTCGCGAGTGTACTCGCGAAACGCGAATCCGTTGCCCTTGAAAGGGTCCACTGTCACGTCGACGACCGTGTCGGCCAGGCCCCCCGTGGAACGGACGATCGGGATCGTGCCGTAGCGGAGGCTGATCATCTGTCCCAGACCACACGGCTCGAACTTCGAGGGCATCAGGAAGAAATCGGAACCTGCGTAGATCCGATGCGCGAGGGCCTCGTCGTACTTCAGCCAGACCATGAGGTCGCCCCGGACCCGGGCGAGCTCGGACACCGGTTCCTCGTACTTCTTCTCCCCCGTGCCAAGGAGGACGAAGTGGACTCCCTGGTCCAGGATCTTCGGGAGCGCGTCGATCAGGATGTCGAACCCCTTCTGCGCCGTGACCCGCGAGACGTATCCGATGAGAGGCACCTTCGTATCCTCGGGGAGGTTCGCTTCTTGCTGAAGGGCTGTCTTGTTCGATCGCTTTCTTTCCAGGGTGGATTTCGAGTACTTCTGGATCACGAACGAATCCTTCGCAGGATTCCATACGTCGTAGTCGATGCCGTTTAGGATTCCGGAGAGCTTCGAACCGCGGGAGCGGAGGAGGCCGTCGAGTCGTTCTCCGAATTCCGCCGTCTGGATTTCTCTCGCATACGTCGGGCTGACCGTGTTCACGAAGTCCGCGGAGACGATCCCGGCCTTCATGAAATTCAACTGACCGTAAAACTCCGCTCCCTCGGGGCCCCACAGGTCGCCGGGCAGTCCTAGCCACCGGAATAGCTCTCGGGGGAACAGTCCCTGATGGAGGAGATTGTGGATCGTAAGGACCGTTCCGATCCGCCGGAACCTGGCATCCCCTTCCGACGTCGAACGAAGGAATGCAGGGACCAAAGCTGAATGCCAGTCGTTCACGTGGATGACGTCGGGCCAGAATTCCGCGGCCGGGAGCATGTCCAGGATGGCCTTGCAAAAGAATCCGAACCGCTTCCCGTCGTCGTCATACTCATAGACCTTCGGACGATCGTAGAGGTCTGGTTTATCCACAAGATAGACCGGGACATCTCCGATCCGCGCCATTCGGAGGCCGGCCTCCTCGCGCGCGGCCCCGAGTTCGACGGGGAACCGGGCTACGTCTTCGAGAGAGTCCTTGATCATTCCGTATCGAGGAAGGACGATTCGCACATCGTGGCCAAGCGCCCTCAGGGCTTTCGGCAAACTTCCCGCGACATCTCCGAGGCCGCCCACTTTGGCCAAAGGATAGGCCTCGGCTGAGGCGAAAAGAATCTTCATCGAATGCTCGGAGAGGACGCGACGGGCCTTACTTAAACCTGCTTCCCTGCCTCCTCATCCGAGCCCCGTCCCCCGATGCCGGGCCTAGCCTGACCGGCCGGAGTATTCGCGAAGGGTTTTTCCTTGGACCTCCATGCAGAGGGCCGTGACGCCCACTCCCCGCGGTACTCTCCTGCTCGTGCTTCACACCCACCTACCATGGGTCCTCGGCCATGGCCGCTGGCCCCACGGGGAATCGTGGCTCTACGAAGCCGCGGCCGAGTGCTACCTTCCGATCCTCCGGCTCCTGGCTCGCCTCGAGACCGAGGATCGTAAAGGGTCCGTCACGCTGGGCGTGACCCCCGTCCTCGCCGAGATGCTGTCGACACCGCGGTTCCGCGATGGGTTCTTGGCGTACCTGGGGGAACGGGCAGGCCGCGCGGACGCGGACCGGCGAGAGTTCGAGACTTCGGGCGACGAATACGCCCGGGGCGCCGCGGTCGCCTGGTCCGAGTTCTATAAGCGCGCCAAGGAGGACTTCCTCGAGAAGTACAATGGAGACCTGCTCTCCGCGCTCGTGCGTCTGCAAGAAAGTGGTCGAATCGAGATCATCGTGTCCGCTGCGACCCACGGATACCTGCCCCTCCTGGGCCGGGATGAGTCGATCGAGGCCCAGCTGGGGATCGGCATCACGAGCTACCGCCGTCGATTCGGACGGCGACCTCGCGGCATTTGGCTCCCGGAATGCGCCTACCGCCCAGGATACGCTTGGTCGCGTCCGGTCGGCCCGGCACGAGCGTGGCTTCGACCCGGGCTCGAGGAGTTCTTGGCCCGAAAGGGCCTCCGGTACTTCTTCGTCGACACCCACCTCGTCGCCGGAGGAGCTCCGATCGGTACTTACGAAGACCGACTCGCGGAACGACGACTCGATGCCGCTCGCGAGGGAACGGGCCTTTCTCCGAACGAACCGTACGCCATAACGGCGTCCCGTCGGCGGAAGGTAGCGGTCCTCGCGCGGGACCCGCGGTCCAGCGTCCAGGTCTGGAGCGCCGATTACGGATATCCCGGAGACGGCGCCTACCTGGAATTTCACCGCAAGCACGGGAGGGACGGCCTTCGATACTGGCGGGTCACGGACCGGCGCATCCCCTTGGCCGAAAAGGTTCCCTACGATCCGATGGCCGCGAAGGAACGCGCGGAGGCCCACGCGGAGCACTTCGCATCCCTCGTCATCGACAGGCTTCGGGAATACCAGGAGGCCACGGGTCGCACGGGCGTCGTCGTGGCGCCCTTCGACACGGAACTCTTTGGCCATTGGTGGTTTGAAGGTCCTCAGTGGCTGGAGTCCGTGCTCCGACGACTCGAGGGACAAGTCGAAGTGGCGACCGCTTCCTCTTTTCTAGCAAAGCACCCTCCCCGTTCCGCGATTCGCCTCCCAGAGGGTTCGTGGGGGCAGGGCGGCCACCACTGGGTGTGGCTGAACGACGGCACCCGATGGATCTGGGAGGAGGTGTACCGCGCCGAAGACGCGTTCCTCGAGGCTTCTCGGGCGGCTCGAGGACAGAGGAAACCGATTATTCGTCGAATCCTCACGCAGCTCGCGCGAGAACTCCTCCTTCTGGAATCCTCGGATTGGCCCTTCCTGATCACGACCGTCGCCGCGAAGGACTACGCGGAGGCCCGTGTGAAAGAGCACATCGAGGCCTTCGATCGGCTCGCGTCCATGCTGCCGCAGGCAAGGGCAGGGACCTTGTCACCGGAGGACCGGGCCTGGTTGACGACGATCGAAGCACGCGATTCACTGTTCCCCGACCTGGATCTCAAATCGTGGACCCTCGAACCGTGAACTTCGATGTCCACCCTCTCCTTTCACTTCCATGGCTATCAGCCTGGCGACATTGTAGGATTGCCGGAGCCGGATCCGCTCCGGCCGCAGCGAATCGAGGAACGGCATTCGCCCGTCGTCTTGCGGATCGGTCCGGACCGCATCGAGGGGCGGAACTGGACCGACGCGGTCCTGCGTTCCTATGGGCGAATGGGATCCGTCCTCGGACGGGCGGCGGGCGCGGCATCCATCGACATCGAGCCCCAGACCCTGACATGGCTCCTGGAACGGGATCCGTCCGCCTACCGCGAGATCGTCGCGGCGTACGACGCGGGTACCGCGGGATTCGTCATGACACCACCGTTCCATCCGATCCTCCCGCATCTCCACCGCCAGGAGCGAGAGTCCCTCTTCGACATGATGATCGATTTCTATTCCCCGCTCATTCGACGGTCGGCGGGCCGGCCGGTCGGCCTCTGGCTTCCAGAGGCTTGTTACTCCCGCGAGACGATGGACAGCTTCCGGGAATCGACGCGGCAGGCGAGCCTCGACCAGGACGGTCTGGGGGACTCGTTTCAGGGGGCCTACCTGGTCGCGGACGGTCGTCAGCTGGCTCGACCCCCCGAACACGGTCAAGCGTGGATTCGCCTCGAAACCGCGGACCGCTTCCTGGCGATAGTCCGTGACCACCCGCTGAGCGGAGAGTTTGCCTTCGGAGCGACGACGGCCCCGGAATTCGCGGCCTCGGTGAATGCTCGTGGAAGCGGAGGGTTCCTCGTCGCAAACGACCTCGAATCGCTGCTGGCAAACCCGCACCAGGCCCAGCGGTACGAGGCGATCGTCCAGGCTCTCCGAGGCGGAAGAGTCCATGTCGTCCAACCCACTCCGGTGGGAGATGCGCCGCCCTCCGCCCTTGTTGACTACTCGAGTTGGTCGGATTACGATGACATGATGTCCGGAGGAATCACATCGGATACGCGCTGGACTGGCCTGCGGCGATCCGACGGACTCGTCGTGGCACGAGTGCACCGAGACCGTCCATTGTCGCAGCTGTGGAAGCACGCCTTCACGCTCGCGACCGAGCGGGTCGAAACCGCGATCCGACGACGGGCCCTGCAAGTGCTTCAGTCGGCGGGCGTAACCGGGCCCACCTACGTCCTGCGCCGACTCGCGGTGGCGTATGGCCGTCACTGGTTCCGCGAACACTTTCGGGCCCAGGGGGTCGCGGCGCACGAGGCGGACTTTGCACGATCCGCGGAGGAGATCCTCGGGGGCAAAGTCGACGTCGAGGTCGCGGGGTTCCTCGCCCGAGGCTACGTGTTGATGCTCATGGGGACGCGGTCCGACCCGAGGTTCTGGGACAATCCGGACACGAGAGTCACGTTCCAGAATGTCGTCCTCCTCTCGGCAGCGCTCAGGGATCTCGCCGAGGCGAGCCGGCGGGCCCACGACGCCGGTCGTGCGACGGCCCTCCGGCGTCTGCTCCAGGCCACCTTCCTTGAGTTCTCGGACTGGCACACGCGCGGGGAGTTCGCGTTGCTCCAAAGCGCCCCTGCCTGGGAAACGAGCGAGACCGCATGGTATGCGTCCCTCGAGTCCGAGGTCCGGCAGCTCTCCCCTCTCGATGTGATGAAACGGGCCGCGCTGTTCGCTCTCGCCCCCGGGGGGGAGTGGCCCGGCGGAGAGCCGGTGCCCTCCGTGGACGGAGTCGTGGCCGACACCGGGCATATCGTGGGTGAGGCGCACGGCGAGTGGACGAATCCCCGGTGGTGCGAGCACCGGCCCTGATGATCCTGACCGGAACCTTCATCGTTGTCGTTACCCAATTCGCAAATGGATGAAGGCGTCCGTGTTCACGTGGGAATATCCGCCGGCGATCTACGGCGGTGCGGGCGTCCACGCGAAGTACATCACGATGGCGTTGGCGAAACTCATCAAGGTCGAGGTGCGGACCCTCGATATCGGTGCCCCTCCTGAGATCGAGGGCGTGAATGTCCTGCGATACCAATCGACCCTCCGTGGCCTCGCGACGGGCGATCCGAGGATCATCAAGGCGCTTCAGGTCCTTTCATTCAACATGAACATGGTCGCGGATCCGATTGACGCCGCGATCGTGCACACCCACACGTGGTACACGAATTTCGCGGGTGCCATGGCGAAACGCATCTACGGGGCCAAGCTCGTGGCCACGGTCCATTCGCTCGAACCCTTGAGGCCTTGGAAACGGGAGCAGTTGGGCGCCGGGTACGAGCTCAGCTCATGGATGGAAAGGGAGGGTCTCCTCGCCTGCGACGCGGTGATCGCGGTCTCGCGGGACATGAAGGCGGACATCCAGAAGGCGTATCCGATCCCGGCATCGCGGGTGGCCGTGATCCACAACGGCGTGGACCCGCAGAAGTATTACCCGCGAGATGGCCTCGAGAGCGTCGCAAAGTTCTCGATTCGGAAACCGTACGTATTCTTCGTCGGCCGGCTCTCCCGCCAGAAGGGGATCTTCGATTTGCTGAAGGCGATGGACGGTGTCCCGGAAGGGACCACGTTGGTCCTGGCGACCGGCAAGCCGGACACCCCGGAAATCGAGGACGATCTCCGTGCCGCGCTGAAGCTCAGAAACGACGTGGTCTGGATTCGAGAAATGCTCGAAGACCATGACCTCGTGAATCTGTACAACGAAGCCGCAGTCTTCGCATGCCCTTCCGTCTACGAACCGTTCGGAATCATCAACCTGGAAGCGATGGCCTGCGAGACGCCGGTCGTCGCGACGCGGGTCGGCGGCATCAAGGAAGTCGTGGTCGACGAAGAGACGGGACTCCTCGTCCCGCCGAGTGAGCCCGCGAAACTCGCCCATGCGATCACGCGCATCGTGGAAGACCCGACCACGGGTACAACGATGGGGAAGGCAGGCCGGCGGCACGTGCTTCGCCAGTTCACGTGGGACCGAATCGCGGCCAGGACCCTGGAACTGTATCGGTCGCTGACGTGATGCCCTCGCGATTCGACGACGCGATCGATGTCACCGATCGGGCGCTCCGAACGTCCCGCCCCCTGAGGACCTGGCTTGGGTCGCTTCGGTGGTGCGGTGACTCCATCCGCATGACGACGCGACTCGATGTAAAGGATCGTGCGATCCTGTCGGAATCGGGAACCGAGGCCATCGTCTTCTTCCTCCTTCTTGCGACGGATCCGGGCGCAGGCGCGCGCCCCATCCATCTCCCACTTTCGATCGCCCGGGCCCGATTCGATCGTGAAGCCGTCGCCCTCGAAGGTGGCGCGAGTACCATCTACGTGATGGAGGCCGAGCGTCGAGAGGTCTACGCGCGATTCGTGGTGGACGCGTTTCGGCGAGGAGCGAAACTCCGGACCGGATCCGGAGATTCCTTGACCTTCCATGGGGATGGCATCGGCGCTTTTCGAGGGGCCACCCCGATCCTGGGCGGAGACACCTCGAACGTTGTCCTCCGGATCGCGACGGGTTCGGGAGACGTCGTCCTGAAATCGTACAAGTTCCTCGACGCCGGAAATCGGGAACCCGAAATCCTGGCTCGGTTGCGTGCCCGCAACTTTCCCCATGTGGCTCGACACCTCGGTGATATCGCACTCGGGCAGGGAAAGGACCGCCTGGTGGTAGGGATCGCGACCGAGCATGTGGATGCGATCGACCTATTCACCTGGTTTTGCGACGGATGGCGGAAGTCCTTGGGTCGGGAGGCCGACCCTCGCGAGGATATTTCGGCCGCCGGTCTCAATCTCGCCTCCGAACTCGGCGAGGCCACGGCTGCGCTTCATGAGGCCCTCATCGACCACCATCCGGGACTTTGGCAACCTGAGCCGTTCACCGAGGAAGATTTCCGAGACGTATTCAAGTCGGCGACTCGATCCCTCGGATCGGCCCTTCGGCGACTCGGTCACCTCGCTCATTCAGAGGACCCGACAATCGCGGAATCGGCCCGTCGGGCGCGGGCCCATCTGCTCGACCTTCGTCCGCGCATCGAGGGAGCGCTGCGGGGTCTCGAGGCAAGCGTGGGCGGGGTGAAAAGCGTCCTTCATTCCGATCTGCATTTGGCTCAGGTGCTCCGGCGACGTTCGGACGGCGCCCTTCTTTTCGTCGACTTCGAGGGCGAACCCGACCGGACACCGGTAGAACGGGGAAGGAAACTGCCCCCGCTCCGCGACGTCGGGAGCCTCGTCCGATCCTTTGCCTATGTCCGGCACTATGTCATCCGTGATTTCGGAAGCGACGGCTCAAATCACGATCCGCCTCTGGAACCAACGTCGCACCCGGTCCCGGCAGAATCGATGTCGGAAGAACTGACGGCGTGGGAAGAGGGGATGGTCGAACGCTTCACGGGGGCCTACCTCACCCGTTCTGCGTTGTATCATGATTTGGAAGCGATTGGGGCGCGGCGCATGATCCGCGGTTGGGCGATGGAGAAGGCCCTCTACGAACTCGAGTACGAGCTGAAGTATAGGGTCTCCAACTTTCCGATTCCCCTCGAGGGGATCGCGGCACTCGCGGCCCCAGCGCGATCTTAGAACCCACGGATCGCGGGCGATTTCGAACGAACAAATTGTCTTCGTTCCGCGGGAGAGAGTGACTGGCTGAGATCCGCCCCCCAGTTTCCCATCAGAATGGGTCCGTCCGGATTCCATTAGAATGGGTCCGTCCGGATTTGAACCGGAGTCTAGTGGTCCCGAACCACCAAGGATAGACCAAGCTACCCCACGGACCCAACGCGGGTCCGCGAACCGATGGAGCCGGTATAAGCGTATGCGCATCAGGGTGAAGGGAACCAGCCGCTACCGAAAGTCGCTACTGATTGGGCCCGCGATTCAGGATCCCGATGGATACCGGGCCGCGAGTCACGGCACGATACAGTCCTGAATGCTCCGGACGGGACGCGCCGGATACTCCGAGCAGACGCGGACGAACGCGCGCTCCTCGCGGTCGTACCGCTTCCCATGGAGGCTCCAAGGGAAGTGACATTGGTGGCAACGGCTCGCTCGCAGCTCCCGCGGTCCGCGATCGAGATCGGCCTCGGAATCGAGGACGGTCCCGCCATTCCCTGATCCGTCTACGGTTCGCGTGTTGTGGTCCGCCATAGGCGCCACCGGTCGAACGCTCCTCCGAACAAGACGGGGACCTTCAATGTCCGCGACTAAGGTCGGCGACAACGTGAAGCAGGTTGGTGATAATCACATCATAATCGTTTATATCCCCAATTCTCGATTTATTGTTCGCGTTTTGATTTCAGGCCCGCTCCGGCGTCCCGAGGACCTCGGAGGGGTGCGGGTGCCGGATGTCCCATACGATCCGGATCGCGGCGAGGACCATCGCGACGCCGAGGATTTGAGTCACGAGGGCCTGGGTCGAGCGGCCGAGGAACACGACGCCCAGGGCGACGCCGATGAGGGAGGCGATCCCCATGACGGCGCCGAGGCGAAACGTGGTTGGTCCCCCATGGCCCAACTTGCGGTGTTCCAGCCATCCCGTCAACTGGACCGGGATCGAGGCCAACGAGCTGATGGTCCCCGCGAAGACCGTCGGGACTCCGAAGAGGAAGATCAGGGCCGGAATGCGGTATTCCCCGCCGGCCACCCCGAGGAGCCCGGACACAATCCCGAGGGCGAAGCCGAGGACGAGGGCGAGGACGATGGAGGGCAGATCGAAGGACAGCGAGCCGCCCGTCCGGACCTCGAACAGAATGAGTCGAAGGCCCGTGGCGATCAAGAGGCCCGCGAGGAGGCCCTTGAGGACCGACGTCGAGAGGCGCTTCGTGATGCGCGCCCCGACGTAGGCCCCGGGCAGGCTCGAGGGGACCAAGAGGAGGGCCAGGCCCAGGTATTCGACGGGGAGGGTCCAGGCCTGGCGGAAAATGACGTTGAATAGCCCGACGGACAGCCCGATGAACAGGTTCGCGGCGATGGTCCAGCGGACCCGTCCGAGGAGGGCCAAGAGGACGGGCGCTCGATATTCCCCGCCGCCGACGCCCGTGAAGCCCGAGAGCAGGCCGATTGGGAGGGCGAAGAGGCCGCCGATGGCGAGCCCGAGTCGTCGTTCTGCAAGCAACCCCGACGAAGTGCCCAAGGCATCGCGCGAACGCCCCGCGGCCCTTCTACCTTTCCAACGCGTACGATGGTGTCGGAGAGGGACCGGGGAGATCCAGGTTGGCCCGTCCGGCGTCCTGGATCAGGAAGTCCGCTCGACGCTCACGGAACGAATCCGCCCTCGCTCCACCGAAATCAAGCTGCGATATCCTCGCGGCTTCTTCTTCGTCCGGAACAGGACATGGACGTCCGGACCTTCCGACTCGACCTTTTCCACGGTGATCCCGTCCGGCTCCCGGTAGGGGAGCAGGGACCGTGCCACCGCGATGATGCCACGGGATTCTTTACCCGCCTCGTCCCGGAAGACCGCATCCGTCGCGACCAGGTTCAGGGCATCCACCATCCGGCCGCGGGACAGGGAATCGTAGAATTCGCGGACGAGCGCTGCGGCCTTTTGCGGCGATACTTCCTTCTTCGTTTCTGTCATCGGATCCGTCCACACACGCGTCGGCCACATACCCTTCCCCCGGAGTTTCCGTAGGTCTACGGAGTTTCCGCACCTTTCGATACGGCGTAATCGATCGCGATCTCCGCGATGTCGGTCGCGTAATTGGCGGACCTCGCGAGGCTGTCGACGATCGCGGCGAGCGCGAGGAGCTCCTCCCCCTTCTTCGAGGCGACGTGGTGGGACAATCCGTCGATCAGTTTCTGGTGGCGATCGAGGTCATCGACCGCCTCGTTCGCCGAGTCGATGTCCGCGGTGAGGAGCGCGAAGAACGCCTTGTCGAGAATCGCGATCGCGGAATCGCGGGCGGCGTCCAATTCCTTGAGCAGCCTCGGCTCGAGGCCGTGCTCGGCGAAAACCGGATAGGTTCGGGCGATCCGTTCGGCGTGATCCCCGATGCGCTCGAAGAGCTTCGCGATGAGTCGGTAGTTGTGCAACTCCGTCTTCTCGCCGGCGTTCCGCGGGGCAGCCCCTGCGGTGTGGGCCAAGTTGTACTGCTTCGCGACCATCCAGTAGAGGCGGTCCACGTCTTGGTCTCGCTGGGCGACGTCCCGGGCGAGCGTGTCGTCGCGTGAGCGCAGCGCCGCCAAGGCGTCCTCGTGCATCGCCCGCACCGTGAGGTGCATCCGCCGCAGGCACTTCTCCGGGCTGAGCTCCGCGGTATCGGACAGGTCCTGAATCACGACGGAATTCCGGGTTTCCTCAATGACCTCGGGGCCGATGACCATGCGGCTGAAGTCCCTCGCCACGCGGCGGACGAAGGGGCCGGCCTCGGGCTTGAAGCGGATCTCGATGTATCCGAAGCCCGCGATGTACGCCCCGATCAACTTGCGGAGGAGATGGTCGCGTCGCTCCGCCCCTTTCTCTTCGAAGACCCGACGTCGCGCCAGCGGCCTCTCCATCGGCCGGGCCCGGATCTGGACCGCGCCGTCCACCTGGGGCTCCAGGAACACGGTGTCCCCGGCCTTGAGCCCGGCGTCCGTGACCCATCGCTTCGGCAAGGAGACGACGAACGTCGAACCGCCAGTCAACTGAAGCTTACGGCCTTCCACTTTCCTCACTCCACGTTCCCGACTACACCGAAGCCCTATATAGCTTAAACGTTTGACACCATAATCTATATAGTGCCTCCTTCGACATCGGTTGTCAGGGAGGACTCCGGTGCCAAGCGTCATAGACCGACGGGGTTTCCAAGCATCCCAAGGTAACTCAGAATCCTAGGGGAATTGGAGAGAGACCTATGGCAACAACCGAAGAGATGGAGAAGCTCCAGCGGGGCCGGCCCGGTCGGAGCCGGCTCCTCATCGTCGTGGCGGTCCTCCTCATCGCGGTCGCCCTGATCGCGGTCGCCGTCTACGCCGGGTGGCTGTTCCCATCCAACAGTCCGAAGGCGAAGATTGCCCTCAATGGCGCCGGAGCGACCTTCCCGTGCCCTCTGATCACCGCGTGGTCGAGTCAATATGTGAACGTGACTAGGGCGTCGACGACGCCTGGGCCCCAGGTGACGGTCAACTACAACTGCATCGGCAGCGGCGCCGGGATCACGCAGATCACCTCGAAGACAGTGGATTTTGCAGGGACCGATGCGCCGTTAAAGCCCTCTGAAAGGGCCGCCGCGCCGAACCTCCTGCACATTCCGGAGACCATCGGGGCCGTCACGGCCTCATACAACGTCGTGGAATTCTCGACCGGGATCAAGCTGAGCGGTTACACCTTGGCCGAAATCTTCCGGGGGACGATCACCCAGTGGAACTCGCCGAACATCAGTGCGGACAACACGGGCATCACGCTCCCCGCGCGGTCGATCCAGGTGGTCCACCGGTCCGACAGCAGCGGCACGACGTTCGTGTTCACGAGCTATCTCCACCTGGCGAATCCGTGGTGGAACGCGTCCCTCGTGGGCAAGGCGATCAATTGGCCCGTGGGCATCGGGGCTCAGGGCAACGCCGGCGTCGCGGGCAAGATTCAGACAACGCCCGACGCGATTGGTTACGTCGAGCTCGCTTATACCGTCCAGAACAATATGAAAGTCGCCCAAATCAAGAACCACGATGGCCAGTGGGTGGCGCCGACCCTCGCGACGACCGCGGCCGCCGCGGCGGCCTTGGCGAGTCCACCGAGCCCCGGAGGCGACTGGGCCAACGTGTCGATCCTGGATCAGCCAGGGTCCACGAGCTACCCGATCGCGACCTTGACGTACCTCCTGGTCTACAAGGAGCTGAACGTCCTCACCACGCTGAACCAGACGAAGGCCCAAGCCCTGGTCGACTTCTTGTGGTGGGCCGTCCACGGCGGTCAGGATCTGAGTGAGGCGCTCTCCTACCCGAAGCTGGCGGCGGGACTCGTGACGTTGGACGAAGGAGCCATCCGGAGCATTACGTTCAACGGGCAAACGCTACATAGCTAGGGAGGGGTTCGCCCCTCGAACGGCCCATGCACGTCTTCGAAACCCTCCGGGGCCGGACGCGACTCCGCCTACGGGCGACCCCGGGGGATCTTGCTTTTGAGGGCCTCTCCACATTCATCGCCCTCGCCGTCGTCGGGCTCCTCGTCCTCATCACGGTCATCCTGTATCTGGCGGCGGCGGAGTCCATCCGCACCTATGGCCTCGGCTTCTTGTCGGGCAGCGTGTGGGATTCGGTCTCGCAGCGCTTTGGAGCCGCCCCTTTCATCTATGGGATGCTGGTGACTTCGGCGCTTGCCCTCCTCCTCGGGGTCCCGGTCAGCCTCGGGATCGCCATCTTCCTGTCCGAGCTTTCGCCGGCCTGGCTGCGGATCCCTCTGACGTTCATCGTCGAGCTGCTCGCCGCAGTCCCGTCGGTCGTCTACGGGCTCTGGGGCATCTTCATCCTCGGCCCGGCGATGCGCGTCTACATCGAACCGGGCGTCCAAGCGGTCCTCGGGTTCCTTCCCCTGTTCCAGGGACATCCGATCGGCTCGGACGTCTTCACGGCCGGCGTCATCCTCGCCATCATGATCATCCCCACGATCTCGGCCGTTTCGCGGGAGGCCCTCCTCGCCGTCCCCGACAGTCAACGGGAGGCGGCCCTCAGCCTCGGCGCGACGCGGTGGGAGACGACCCGCCTGGGCGTTCTGCGGTATGCCCGGGCGGGAATCTTCGGCGCCGCCATCCTGGGACTCGGTCGCGCCGTCGGCGAGACGATGGCCGTGACGATGACGATCGGCAACCGGGCCGCCTTCTTCGGCTCACTCTTCGAACCGGGGCAGACGATCGCCAGTCAGATCGCGAGTCGATGGCTCGACGCCGTCCCGCCGCTGGAACTCGGCGCGCTCATCCAACTGGGCCTTGTCCTCATGCTGGTGTCCCTGTTCATCAACCTTTTCGCACGGCTCATGGTCGGCCGGTTCCTGCGGGTGGGGGAGGGGGCGGAATGAAGTTCCTGTTCGATCGCGACACCCGGCGTCGCTGGTTCGATGTCATCATGAGCGGCGCGACCTTGCTGTGCGTCGCGCTCGCCCTCCTCCCACTGGGGAGCATCCTCTTCGAGGCGTTGGTCCGCGGCGCGCCAGCCCTCACCCCGACGTTCCTGACCCAGTCGTCCCTGATGGGCGGGATCGCGAATGCGATCCAGGGCACGGTGATCCTGATCGGCCTCACGGCGCTCGTTGCGCTCCCCGTCGGCATCCTGACAGGCATTTACCTCTCCGAGTACGGGAAGCATCGGCTCGGGGGGATCGTCCGCCTCTTCGTGGACGTGATGACCCAGACGCCCTCGATCGTCGTCGGCATCTTCGCCTACTCCTTCATCTTCGAGCTGTCCCTCCTAGGCTTCTTCCCGCCGCCCCTCGTCTTCAGCGTGATCTCCGCGGTCATCGCGCTCGCCACGATCATGATCCCGATCGTAGCCCGGACGTCGGAGGAGGCGCTGCGACTCGTGCCGACGTCTGCGAGAGAGGCCGCGCTCGCCCTGGGAATCCCCCGATACCGGACGATCCTTCGGGTCGTCCTCCCGTCGTGCGCGAGCGCGCTCGTCACTGGGGCCCTCCTCGGCATCGCCCGCGTCGGAGGGGAAACGGCCCCGCTGATCATGACGGCCGCGTGGAACAACGACTTCTTCAACGGGCTCGATCAACCGATCGCGGCCCTGCCCACCCAGGTGTACCGCTTCGCGGTGGGCCCTTCCCTCGCGGAGAACCGCGCGGCCTGGGGCGCGTCCCTCATCCTCGTCCTCTTGATGTTGAGCATCAGCATCGCTTCCCGCGCCGTGATCCGCCTGCGGGCCGTGCGGCGGTGATCACTTGCCGGCGAAGGTGCACGTGGACAAAATATCCGCCTGGTATGGCCCGAAGCTCGCCATCCAGGACATCTCCTTGGACTTCGAGGAGCATTCGGTCAGCGGCATCATCGGCCCCTCCGGATGCGGGAAGTCCACGCTGATCCGGTGCCTGAACCGCATGCACGAGACGATCCCCAAGGCTAAGGTCGAGGGCCAGGTGTTGCTGGACGGGCAGGATATCTACGACCAACCTGCCGTGAGCGTGCGACGGCGGATCGGGATGGTCTTCCAGAAACCGAACCCCTTCCCGACGATGTCAATCTACGACAACGTTGCAGCGGGATTGCGACTGAACGGCGTGCGGGAGCGGAAGAAACTCGACGTGGCGGTCCTGGAGAGCCTGAAGCAGGCCGCCCTCTGGGACGAGGTGAAGGACTCGCTCGATAAGAGCGGGTCCAGCCTTTCCGGCGGGCAGCAGCAGCGGCTCTGCATCGCCCGCGCGCTCGCGGTGAGGCCGGAGGTGCTCCTGATGGACGAGCCTTGCTCCGCCCTCGATCCGATCGCGACGGCGAAGATCGAGGACCTGATCTTCGATCTGAAGAAAGACTACACGCTGGTGATTGTGACGCACAACATGCAACAGGCCGCGAGGGTCGCGGAGACGACCGCCTTCATGTACCTGGGGAAACTCATCGAGGTCGGCCGCACGCGGGAGCTCTTCGAACGGCCGCGTGAGGCGCTCACAGAAAGCTACATCACAGGGAGGTTTGGGTAGTGCCGCAAGCTGCCGAACGGAAGGCCCTGGCGACAGGGCTGCAGAAGTTGAACGAGAACATGCTCACGCTCGCCGAGCTCAGCGAGCTCGCCGTGAGGAAGGCCGTCGATGGCCTGACCCGGTTGGACCTGGAAACCGCGAACGAGGTGTTCACGTTGGATCAGGAGGTGTACGGTCTGCAACTCGAAATCGAACGGACCTGCATCGACCTGCTCGCGCTCCACGCGCCCGTCGCACGGGACCTCCGGACGATTACGACCTCGCTCAAGATCACGACCGACCTGGATCGGATCGGTCGGTATGGCAAAGATCTCGCTCAGCTCACGCTCCAGTTCCGCGACAAACAGATTGTCGAGCGAGGCGACGTCGCCCGGATCCGGGAGATGGCCGATCGGACGATCTCCATGGTCGACACCGCAATCGACGCGTTCGTCCGGCGCAACGCCGAGACGGTCCGCAACATCATCGAGGTGGATGATGCGGTCGACCAGCTGCACGACGAGAACTTCCGGGACATCGTCCGTCGAATGAGCGAGGGCCAGTTGAATATCGAGACGGGAGCGCGGTACCTGCTCGTGAACCGGTATTTCGAACGGATCGCGGACCATGCGGTCAACATCGGCCTCCGGGTCGTCTACATGGTGACCGGCGACTGGCTGCCCCGGATTCGCGCGGCGGACCGGGCGAAGCGACACGACGGGACTGAGAACAAGTCGTCTACATAGTTCCCGTGTCGTAGTTGAGATTCCAGAGCGGAGGCTCATAACCTCGCACGCCGCTCAATCCTACATGAAAGAGACGCAGAAACATGAGGTCGATGAGGACCTCGACTCCTGGATGATGGACCGGGGTGCCGCGGAAGAGACGCATCAGGCCGAGTTCGCGCTGAAATAAGACGCACGGCCTCGTTTGCCCTCTGAATTCCTTTTCCGCCCAACAGCGAGGCATGGCAAAGTGAATTTTCGGAAGGTGCACTACCCCAGCAGCTCAATCCAAATTCCGTCGGGATCCTTCACGTACACCTCGGTCCCCTTCGAGTGCTTGGGATCCACCGCCACTCGGACGCCGCTTCGTCGGAGAGACCGGTAGGCCGCGAGGACATCACCCACTACGAATGCGAGATGGTCCAGCTCTTCGCCCTTTCGATAGGGCACGAAGAACCGGCTTCCCTTGGGATACCAATTCAGCTCGAGTCGCATCCGGGTACCGGGTGTGACGAGATGGACGTACTTGCCGCCATGGGGCATCGTGCCCTGGGCAGCCACTTTCATGCCGAAGGCCTTCGTGTAGAACGCGATCGAGCGCCTCAGATTTCGAACTCGGATTCCCGCGTAGTAAAAGCGGCTCTTCATGAATGGTGATGGCAGGCAACGGGGAAGGCCTTAGTCCCGTCGTTCGGCGGCCAGCCCTAAGCTCCGGTCAATAGACCCTCTCGTGGGGCTCGATCGGCCAGCTCTTGTCTCGGATCGATTGCTCGACTTTCGCCAGGGAGCGGTCGAGCTCTGCGAGGAACGCGTGCTTCTTCGATTCGTCCATCATCTGCGTCTCGACGAGGGCCCGAAGGCTCTTCAACACCGGGACCTGGATGTACACCAGGGAGAGCAGCTCCTTCTGGTAAAGCGCCGAGACCAAGTAGGGATTTCTCGTCGTCGCCACGGTGGCTTGCGCGGACCAGAAATGGATTACCTTGTCAAGGTACAGGCCGAACCCGATGATCACCGCGAGCACAAGGAGGAACAAGACCAGCGCAGTCTGCAAGGAGGAAAACCCGAACTGCGCCGTGAAAATGGGGCCGAGCAGGAAGGTGAACACCCCCAGGAACGTGCCGATCGTGAAGACGATCCCGATGATGCTGCTGCTCAAGTTCCAACGATACAGCCACTCCGCGGCCCGGATCTTCTGTTGTTCGGCGGTCATGCCCGTTCCCGAACCCTGCATGGCAGACGGCCGGATATTTGAGGCGCTCGCCTTAGCAATTCAGGCCGGGAAAAAAGAAAAGAGGCGGGGGTCGATGAGAGCGGCGGCCCCCGCGCAGGAAGAGGGTAATCGTTATCCGGCCGCGGCAAGCCACCGATGATCGACGAGCACTCCGTTGAGGGCCGTAGACCCGGCGTCGCTCGCTGACCCGACGACCGCGAAGGTCGCCACGGAGGCGAGAAGCCTGACCGACGCAAATCCCACCGAAAAAACGGGAACGCGTCGCATCCATTTCCGAGATGGTACTTCGGAAAGTCAATTGAGTAGTGGGGCCGTCGTGAGTAAGTTACAATTCAGTAACCATGGGAATAGTTTCTTCCCAGGGAGCAGCCTACACCTCGAGACGCCGGTCTCTTTCCCGACCGACGGGGACGATCCATGGAGCGCTCCGGACCTTCGGCGAAGGAGAAGACGCGAAAACGCCGAGCGAGGAAGCGCTCCGACGGAGAGAGTCCGCCGGAATCCCCTCGACTGACGGTCAATCCCCATATCCTCGCGCGATTCGGGGAATTCGCAGAACAATCTTCCCAATTCACCCGCGAGATCGTTGAGCGGAGCGGCACGCAATCGATGACGGCGAGTGACGCCCGACTCAACATTCGCATCGCGCGCACGGTGTTCAGCAAGTGGTCCGTCGAAATCTTGACGTTCCTGTTCACGGAAGGTGCGAGTCGTTTTCAGGAAATCAAGAAGGCCTTCCGCGACATCAGCGCCCGCGTCCTTTCGGTCAAGCTCGCGCGGCTCGAACGGCTCGGCTTCGTGCGAAGGTCGGTCCTCGACACGCGGCCTCCCGGCGTCGAATACTCGCTGACGGAAAAAGGGCGGCAGGTCGCCCAACTCGGGGAGCCGGTGTTCCTCTACCTGCGTCTGACCGAAGGGCTGCTGAATCCCTAGGGTCTTCGACGACGCGCTGTAGGAGCCCCGCGCGGCCTACTTCGGCGGCGGCTGCATGAATCGAGACGATTCCCGGACCAGCGTCTCCGTTCTCGCGCGATCGACTTCCGCGATCAAGTCCACGGAATGCTTCAGATTCCGATGGCTCGCCATGATCCCGTACGCGCCGGTCAGGAACATGCCGACCGCGACGGCGACGACCAACGTCTTGGCCTCGGTCGTCGAAGCGGACCCCCGCTGGACCAAATCGGCGAGGCCCGGAACCCCGACGAGGAGTCCGAGGCCAAGGCCGATGACCGAGACGACCGTCCAGAGGACGGTGAAGGCGAGACGCGGGCCCACCCGTATCTGGGAACTGGACGGCGCGGGCATGCTCTCCCTCGAGGACGAACCTTGGCCTAGATAAAGAATTGGTCGCAATTCACGACGCTGGCATAGGTTCAAGCGACGCACCGGGCGTTCGGTCCGCGTGCGTCCCTTGTGGAAGACGATTTCCCGAACGATCCGGGGCCTTCCGTGGATCCGGTTCGCGGCCGGAGCCTTGGCCGGCGGGAGCGGACTCGCGGTCACCTTCGTCCTGCGATGGCTCGGCCTCGGCGTGTTCCTGCCGGAGGTCGCGGAGGAATTCGTCGTCTATCGAATCCCCGGCGAGCTCGAATCCTTCGCCATCCGAGCCCTCGGGGAAGGCGCGAAGGTGCTCGGCCTCGTCGCCGCCGTCCTCGTCTTCCTCGTCCTTCCCGGAATTTACGGACTCACGTTCCGCAAAGTGCAGCGATGGCTCGGACGCCGATCGCTCGTGATGGCCTTCTACGCCCTGACCTCCGCGGGCATCATCCTCGTTGCGATCCTTCCCCTCCTCGATGGAGGATTCTTCGGATCGAACACCTCGGCCGGCCCTTGGTTCGCCTCGTTCAGTCAGCTCGTTGGATCGCTCGTGTACGCGGCCGTGCTCGACTACTTCTTCGTCGACGTCTCCGCGCGATATCCGGAGGGATTCAGCCTGAGCCGCCGTCAGTTCCTCGTCGGGAGCGTCGGGGCGATCGTCCTCGCGGTCCTCGCCGTCTACGGGCTCGCCAGCCTTGCCGAGAAGAAAGGCCGCCTCGTCTTCGCGTCCATCGGCGAAATGTTCCTGAAGGAACGGACGCCGACCTCCGAATTCTACGTCGTGACGAAGAACGTGATCGATCCGGCCGTCGATGAGGGTTCTTGGCGGCTCTCGATCGAGGGCCTCGTGGCGACCCCTGCGACGTACGACTATCCTCAACTGCTGGCTCGATCCGATCCGTCAGATTCCGACCACGCCGACGAAATCGTCACGCTCGAATGCGTGAGCAACGAGGTCGGCGGCAACCTGATCAGCAACGCACGCTGGCAAGGGGTGCGCCTCGCCGCTCTCCTCCAGTCCGCGGGCCTCGATCCTGCCGCCGATTGGATCGTCTTCACATGCGCCGACGGATACACCGCCGCGATTCCGCGGGATCGCGCCCTGAACCCGAACGCGATCGTCGCGGTCCTGATGAACGACGCGCCCCTCACGACCGCCCACGGGTTTCCCGCCCGCATCATCGTCCCCGGATTGTACGGGATGTTCCACGCCAAATGGCTCACCAGGATCGAGGCCGTAAAAGGCGAATACCGCGGTTTCTGGCAGCAGAAAGGCTGGACGAACCAGGGACAGATTCACACGACGGCGATCATCGCGACGCCCCCGGACGGCATGGTCGTGAACGGGCGGGTCCATATTGGCGGCGTCGCCTTCGCGGGGGACCGCGGGATCTCTTTGGTCGAAGTGAGCACGGATGGTGGTTTGACCTGGAATGCTGCGACGCGGAACCCGACCCCGTCGAACCTCACTTGGGTCCTCTGGACCTACGATTGGACGCCGTCGCGGAGCGGGTCGTTTCGGATCGTCGCCCGGGCAGTCGATGGGATGGGCGGACCGGAAGATCCGAATTCCGCCCCGCCGTTCCCGAATGGCTCGTCCGGCTACGACTCGATCACATTGCTCGTCGGATGAGGGAATCCGATCTAGGGATTCTTCGCCGGACGAGAGCGGAGTCCGAAGACCAGTAGTGCCAATCCGACGAGGACCGTGCCCGTCCCAATCCAGATCCACAACGGATCGTTCGACATGAAGGATCCCAAGATCAGTCCCACGCCTTGGAGGGCCCACACCAAACCGGCCAGCGCGAGGAGGATTCCGAAAACCACCGCGATGACTCGCACGAAATTTGGGACTCGATGGCCACGCTTAAGCTTTGGCCAAGTACGTCCTCCGCCTCCGCCTCAGCCTCCCGTCATCACGAGGCTTTCATGTTCCCGGAAGCTCCGGTACAGCTCTTCGATCTCGTACGGCGGCGCGTGGCACGAAAGGTATCGCAGCCTCGTTCGACCCACGTTCCGGATGCCGTGGGTCGAGCCCGCGGGGAAGTACACCGCGGTGTCGGGGCCGAGGACTTTCTTCTCGTCCCCGGAAAGGACCTCGCCGCGGCCCTCGAGGATGTAGTACATCGATTCGACCGTGCGGTGTTCGTGCAGACGCGTGCTCCCTCCCGGCCGAATCTCGACCACGGTGATGATGAACTTGCGCGACCCGACGTTCGCCGGCGTGATGAGCTGATAGGAAAGGCTCCGGTCCCCCTTGAGCGCCTTCGCCTTCTTGCGTGGCACGATCTTCATTCGCCCGCCCCGGTCCGCAACGGGCGCCGGGCACTTGGAGTTTCCGGATTCGCGGCACCGCACAAGGGTTAAATGGACTCGGACGGGTTCGCCGCGGCCATGGCCCGCGTCGACGTGATCGCCTACACGCCGACCGAGTTCTTCGAAGAGAAGGACGTGACGATCGGTCGTTGCCGCGACCTCGTCGAGAAGTATGCTGTCACCTGGGTGAACGTCGTCGGCCTCGATGACCGGACGGCGGGGGAACTAGAGACCCTCTTCGGTGCCCACCCGCTCGCCCTCGACGACGCCCGGAACCAGGCGATGGCGCCGAAGGTGGACGTGTATGACGATATCGTGTTCATCATCGCTCGGGCGATCACGTGGACGGAGGAGATCGACACCGATCCGCTGTCCTTGTTCGTCGCGAAGAAGTTCCTGATCACGGTCCACGAGCAGGGATTCGCGCAACTGGAAGACGTCCGGATCCGCCTTCGAAAGAAGAATCCCAAGATGGTGAAGTCCGGCACGGACTTCCTCGCATATACGATCCTCGATGCAATCGTCGACTCCTATTTCCCGCAGCTCGACCGGTTCCAATCGATCCTCGACCAACTCGAGGAGGACATCATCGAGCAACCGAGTGGGCAGGGCATCTCGCGGCTCCATTCCCTCCGTTCCGACCTGGTGCGCCTTCGCAGCGCGTTGCGCCCGCAGCGCGAAATGTTCGCGGTCCTCGGCCGATTGGAGATCCCGGTCTTCCGAAACGAGACTCGAACCTACCTGCGGGACGTCCAGGAACACACGATCAGCGCCCTCGACACCCTCGACGCGAACCGCGAGACCGTGGCGAGCCTCATGGAGGTGCAGGCGACCTTGGCCTCGAACCAGATGAACGAGGTGATCAAGGTGCTGACGGTGATCTTCACGATCACCTTGCCAATCGCAATCGTCTCGAGCGCGTTCGGGATGAACGTGACGTTCTACGGTTTCAACCGGCCCGAGGGGTTCTACGTCGCCCTCGCGCTGATGGCCGTCCCGACCGTCCTCCTTTCGGTTTGGATGCATCGGAAGGGATGGCTCTAGTCCCTCGTCTCCGAGGAATAAATAGCGAGACGCCGATGGCCGCCGGGGGCGAGACGACGCCGTGGACCTACTCGGACGATTCCTACCGGGAGTACACCCGGACTACGTGGAACGAGGCGGCCGGACGATACGCGAAGATGCTCCGGAACCTAGAGCCGTACGGCTTCGACCTCCTCGCCCGGGTGGATCCGAAGGTCCGCGAACGGTGTCTCGACATCGCCACGGGTCCCGGCGAGCCGGCGATGAGCCTCGCTCGGATGGTGGGCCCCGATGGGAAGGTCGTCGGGATCGACCTGTCGGAGCAGATGGTGCAGCTGGCGACCCGGATCGCGTCCCAACGTCGCATCCCGTCCGTCGAGTTCCGGACGATGGACGCGGAGAAGATGGATTTCCCCGATGAGTCGTTCGACTTGGCGGTGAGCCGCTTCGGCTTCCAGATCTTCACGAACCCGGAGACCGTCGCACAAGAGACGCACCGCGTGCTCGCCCCGAAGGGGCGGATCGGGGTCGCGATCTGGAGCACGGCGGAGAAAGCGTCTGCGATCCACGCCGTCGTCGGCCCCATGCTCGAATTCGCCGAACCGGACGAGACCGGCTACCTGCCGACGCCGTACGAGCTCGGAGGCCCCGGCGAAATGATGAAGCTCCTCGAGGCCGCGGGATTCCACGAAGCGAAGGAAGGCCGAAAGACCCACACGATGTCGTTTAAGGATGCGGATGATTACATCGAGACGTTCGTCGAAGGCACTCCTCTCGGGCATTCGATTCGAGAGGAGGACCCCGACATCCAAGGAAAGATCCTCGCGCGGACGCGAGAGAATCTGAGGGAGTGGCGGACCCGCAATGGAATTCGGATCCCCTGCGAATGCGTCATCGCCACGGCTCGAAAGTGATCTCTTCACGCACGATCCCAAGGTTTGTCAAGGCGAGAAGCCCGTATTGACAAAGGCTCTTACCCCGTGCCATCGGCTTGAACCGCCAACGCCCACCCCCGGGCGGACGCAGGATGAGGATCGGATGGGAAAGAGCCGCGAGCGGCGAGATTCGAACGGGCCGGTGTTTCTGGTCATCTGGTGGATGTCGAAGAATCCGTATGCGGCCGTGTTCTCCAACCGGGTCGCCGCGGAGGCCGCCGCCAACGTGCGGAACGCGATCCTCGTGACGATGAAAGGACCTCGGACGATGGTCGAAGGGGTCGTCGACTGGTACCGGCGCGACGAAGAGGGCCGTCCGATGCCGGCCGAGTGGCGGGAGCTCATGGGGCAGGTCCATTCGCCTTGGCGCGCGAGGCCTCTTGCGAAGGGAGACGCGATCCAGACGGACCTCGTGGTCCCGCCCGCGTCCGCCGAGGCCTAGCGTCGCGACCCTCCGGACCTCGGTCTGACCCGGCTACTCCAAAAAGGAGTGGATTAGACGTTCGCGATCGGGAAGCAGAGGCCCTTTCTACCTTGCCAAGACCTCCTTGAATGACGTTCTTTAGGAGGTGATCCATCTGCAGGTTCCCCTACAGATACCTTGTTACGACTTAGCCCTCCTTGCTGAACCTAGGTTCTAGCGCCGCAAGAACGGCACCATCACCCAGGCTCAACTCGGGTGGCTTGACGGGCGGTGTGTGCAAGGAGCAGGGGCATATTCACCGCGTGATGTTGACACGCGATTACTACGGAATCCATCTTCGTGAGGGCGGGTTACAGCCCTCAGTCCGAACTACGAACGGGTTTCGGGATTGCCTCCCTCTCTCGAGGTCGGAACCCATTGTCCCGTCCTTTGTAGCGCGCGTGTTGCCCGGGGGATTCGGGGCATACGGACCTACCGTTGACCTCTCCTTCCTCTGACTTAGCGCCAGCGGTCCCCTTAGTGTGCGCCCGTCCCGGAGGACGAACTCGCAACTAAGGGCGAGGGTCTCGTTCGTTATCTGACTTGACAGAACGCCTTACGGTACGAACTGACGACGGCCATGCACCACCTCTCCCAAAATCAGGCAAGGTCATCAGCCTGGCCTTCATGTAAGGGTCGCCCCCGGTGAGTTTTCCAGCGTTGAATCTAATTGAACCGCACGCTCCTCCCGTTGCGGTGCTCCCCCGCCAATTCCTTTAAGTTTCAGTCTTGCGACCGTACTCCCCAAGTAGCAGGCTTAACATCTTCACTCCGGCACCGGGCGCCCCCGTAGGACCCCCGACACCAAGCCTGCAGCGTTTACACCCAGGACTACCGGGGTATCTAATCCCGTTTGCGCCCCTGGGCTTCGTCCCTGACCGTCGGATCCGTTCTAGCGCGACGCCTTCGCCACTGGTGGTCCTCCCAGGATTACAGGATTTTACCCCTACCCCAGGAGTACCTCGCGCCTCTCCCGGTCCCAAGTCAGGCGGTCTCCCCGGAATTCGAACCGTTAAGCGGTTCGATTTACCCAGGAATCTACCCGACCGGCTACGGACGTTTTAGACTCAATAATAATGAGCACCACTCGGGCCGCGGGTATTACCGCGGCGGCTGGCACCCGTCTTACCCGGCCCTTACTTCTCGTGCTTTTTAGGCACGAGAACAGCGTACACAAAGTGCACGCACTGGGAGTTCCCCCGTCGTGGTTTCCCACATTGCGGAGTTTTCGCGACTGCTGCGCCCCGTAGGGCCTGGATTCGTGTCTCAGAATCCATCTCCGGGCGACTACTCCCATAGCCCGTACCCGTCGAAGCCTAGGGGGTCTGTAAAACCCCCTACAAGCTGATAGGCCGCAGACCCATCCTCAGGCGCCGGAGCTTTCGACCTGGAAGCGTTCCAGCATCCCAGATCTATGGGGCATTAGCCTCAGTTTCCCGAGAGTATTCCCCACCTGAGGGCAGATTATCCGCGTGTTACTGAGCCGTCCGCCGAGGTCTTGCACCTCTCGACTCGCATGTCTTAAGCGAACTCCCATAGCGGTGCCCGCCGGCAGGATCAACCGGAGTTGATCCGTGCACGACGCGCTTGTGCCATCTTAAGGAATCTTGGCGAGGTAGCTCGAACATACCTCTGCCTTGATCGCGAACGTCGGGTTCGAGAGGGCACGCGCCCGGCAAAGAGCGCGGGGTTCTCAAACCTCCACAGTGTCGGCCGCATCAGAATGAGGCCCGTCACAAATCGGGGCCTTCGCCGGAAGCGGCCACCACGGACTCGGGCGACGGTGACTCGAATAGTTTCGTCGCCTTTTCCGAGTCTTCCGGCTGATACCGGAGGGAGATATATGAGTCTTTCGACCTGGCCGATTCAGTCATCGCCTTTCCGAACGGCTATCCGCAATACGAATACCAGACCGGATCGAACACTTCGCCGTACAAGACGTCTTGTTCGGCCCGCACGAAGAGAGCCGGCAACGGCCCGAACCCGGGACCGTGCACCATGCGCGCGCCCACGTACCGCGTCCCGCTCTGAGGATTCACGGCCCATTCGAGGATGAGCGGATCCCATTGTCCGCCGTGGCAGACGTCGAAGATGGGATCTTGGCCAAACACCTCATACGTCGGGCAGGGAGCGATGTAATCGCGAGCGGGAGCGATCGCGTGCGGAACGTGCCAATCCGGGTAGCAGCAAAGATGGGTCGATCGGTTGAAGATCGCAACGATGCGCAGATCCCTGGAGGGATCATCGAAGGCCAAGGAGTACCCGGCCGGAAGCGGCACATCGGTCGGCGCCTGGAAATACCGGTCGTCCCGTTTCAAACGGATGACGAGGGCCGGATAGCCGGTCCCCGACACCCAATTGCCGTCCTTGAATCGACCGTTCCACACGGCCAAGGCGCCTTGCCAGTCCTGGAAATCCGTTACGCGGACGTCCTGCCCCGCGAAGCGATTCCACCATACGTCCTCGGGGAATGAAAGATACACGAACGACTGGCGTAGCTCTCCCTCCGAACGAGAGGTCGGAGGGAAAAGCTGAGAATAGGCCGTGGCCCCCACCACCGCGCCGGCACCGGCCGCGGCTCCGGCGATGAGGCTCGCTCTGATCCAATCGCGTCGGGTCCACTTCGACGGAGGAGTAGACATGGTCCCGATCCCTCAACAGTAATCGTACCATCGAGGATCCGGCATTCCGCCGACCAGCCCCTCTCCTTCGACTCGGACCGGGACAATCGGGAGAGCCCGCTGGGTCGGCCCATGGACATGCGTGGCTCCGAGATATGGCACGCCGTTCCTCGGATGCACATTCGTCGTGAGGAGGAGCGGGTCGTACTGGGAACCATGGCAGATGCAGAAGATCGGATCTTGGCCGTAGACGGAATACGTCGGCGGCGGGATCCGGTAGGCTCGGTCCGGCACCGTGTCCGTGATCACGTGCCAACCGGGAGGGCAGCAGAGGTGGGTGCATCGATCGGCGAATACCACGAGCCGAATCCGTTGCCGTGGATCGTCATGATAGAAGGAGAATCCTCTTGGCGGGACTAAATCGGTGGACACTTGGAATTCAGTAGCGTCGTACTTAACTCGAATGACGAGGACCGCCAATCCGGTTCCCGGGACCCATCGTTCGTTTACGAAGAGCCCCCGCCAAACCCCCGACGCGCCCTGCCACTCCTGGAAATCGGTTGCGAGGATCGGCCGTCCCTGGCGGTCGTCCCACCAGGTTGGACGGGGCCATTTCGTGTAGTAGATCTCCTGCCGAAGTTCACCTTGGAACTTCGCGGGCGGGGGCAGGAGCTGGCCCGCAACCGTGCCGCCCATCGCGAGCACGGAACTCGCGGCTCCGGCGGCCAGTGCGAGCTTCGCCCATTCCCTGCGGGTCCAGCCCGTCGACCGTGGCTCATCGCCTTCCCAGGCCGTCGACATCCCTCGCGCCAGGCGCGACGACGCACCCGGCGGGGAGTCCATCACCACCTAGGTTCCTTGAAGGTGCGGTACGTATCGTCCGTACGGAGCACAGCGACGATCGCTTCTGAGCGGGAGGGGGCGGTCAAGGTGCCCACGTGCGCTCCCCGACGAACCGCCAGAGCATCAGGATCACGCCGAGACCTTGCAAAATCGAGAGCAACAACAGGAGGGCCCAGATGCGGCCCACCGTGGCGCGTCGAATGAAAATCGCGTAGAACACGATCTGGAGCGCGAGGAAAGGCCAGAGTTGCGCCATTGCGCCGTACGCGGGACCGTCGAACGGGAACCACCGAACCGCCCATCCGACGGCGAGGGAGACGATGGAGAGAATCTGGAGGAAGAACCCCGCGAGCAGGGTGCGTTGCACCCCGATGCGCACGGCCATCGTCCGAATGCCGAACGATTGGTCCGCGGCCGCATCCGAGGCGGTCGTCGGCGCGTAGAGTGCCCCGAGGAACAGGGCCATCGTGGCGATGTACCACCAGGGAGCCGTCTCGATCGGCCGGAGGAGCGACCATCCCGCGAGCGGGCAGAGGACGCCGAAACCGACCATGTTCGTGAGGAGGTCCATGCCGGCGACGCCCTTCCAGTGAATCCGCGGGGCCGAATAGGCGATCGACAGGACGATCATCAGGGTCGTCATGAGGAAGAACCCGTAGTTCCCGACGAATGCGGTGAGAGGGCCGATCGGCTCGGTCATATCGTAGCCTACGATGGCCCCGGACACGTACGCCGCGAGGACGAGGCCCATCGCGGCGAATCCGAACGCCGCGAGCAGGAGCGTGTCCCGTTCCATGAGGCCCTCGCCGATCAACTCCTCGACCACCTGCACGTACTTCTTGCGGGGATTCACGCGGTCGGTCGTCCCCATGTCGTAGTAGACGTTCAACAGGAGCGTGAAGGTCCCGAGGAGCGGGCCCACGACGAGGATCCCGAGGACGACTCGGAGGTCGTCGATGAACAGGTGCCGCGCGGACTCGGGCTGCGCGAGCACCCATCCGATGTAGAGGGGCGCGACGGCGACGATCCAGAACTTGACGCCGCCGAGGCTCACGATCAGCTCGGTCAAGTCACTCGGCGAGACGCGGAGCTCCTTCGTGATTCGGATCTCGCCTTCGGCGTCCACGGGCTGAATATGCCACCCTAGATAAAAATGGCGTCGGTCGCCTCATTTCGCGAGGGCTTCCAGGAGGATCACGCCGCCGACGAGCAGGTAGAGCGTGTAGACGTCGCCGCGCAACGCGAGCACTCCGAGCCCGCCGAGGAGGGCGACCGTCCGGCTCGTGTTCAGGATCAGTTCGCGGGTCGCGGTCAGAGAGGGGACGTGTTGTTCCGCCCGGTCGACCAAGATCGTATAGATGAAGGAAGGCGCGACCGCGGAAGTCATCGAGAACCATCCGATGGCGAAGGCGAACGTCGCAAGGTCCCTCACGAAGTACACGAGGAGGCAGGCCGGCACGGAGAGCAGCGGCCCGAGGAGGAGGAACGGCGTCCGGACCCGGACCCGATCGGACGTCCAACCGAGGACCACCGTGGCGATTCCTGCGGCGAGGGAGAAGAGGGCGAAGAGCAATCCGAGGGCGAGGGAGGCGCTCGTGAAGAGGAAAGCCCCGAGGGGCGTCGCGGCGGATGTCAGGCCGTCGACCCCGCCCTGGCCCGAGAATGCGAGGGCCGTCCGGCGACCGACGCGCCGCAAGTCCAGGGAGAAGGAGAGCGTTTCGTCGGCCTGGGCAAGACTTCGGACGAGAAGGAAGTTCACGCCGACGATGACCGCGGCGAGGCCGAAGACGGCCCGGTAGTTCACCCGGTCCGCCAAGAACCCTCCGAGGATCGGCGCGAGGACTCCCGTGATCGCGAAGACGGCGGTGATCGCCGCGAGGCGTCCCGCGCGGTTCCCCGAATGGGTCTCGCGCACGATCAGCGAGTTGAGCGGGAGCCAGAAGAGGGGTATGTAAATCCCGAAGCACAAGGCGCCGAATACCATCCCCTGGAGGGCGGGAAGGACCGCGAACGAAATGTGTCCGAGGACCATGATCCCCAGGCCCGTCGACATGGCGGTCGTGGCGCGAATCGGGCGTCCGCGCGCGAGTCCGAGGACGGTGCACGCCGCCACGGCGAACCCGATGATCCAAACGAAGATCGAAACGTCGAAGGAGAGGGACTGCGGCGGGCTCACGAGATAGACGAGCCAGAAGCTCGCCGCCATCTGGTTGCCGAACGCTTGGACGGCGAGGATCCCGAGCAGCCGTCGGTAGCCGCGACGCCGCGGAGTTCCGAGCGGCAACCTCGTCGTCGGACCGATCGCCACGGAGCGGCGCGACGGAAGACGACGTACAAAGAGACTCCGAACCGCATCGGCGGAGAAAGCGTTTATAATCGGTTCTCGATGGGCGCGGCCTGCGGGGATCGCCTAGCCTGGTAGGGCGCTGGATTGCTAAGGACGAAATCCCGTCCGCAAGGATCCAGTGCGCTTGCGCTCGGGGGTTCAAATCCCCCTCCCCGCGCGGATCCATGACGCGATGCGAGGAGTCGAGCGATGCGAATCGTGACGTACGATGAGGTCGACCCTCGGGCCGTGCGGCAGCTCTGCGTGACGGCCGCCGGCTGGGATCTCTCCGAGGACCAAGTCCGGAAGATCCGCCGAGTCGACCCGAGGTGCTTCGACGGGTTCGCCCTCTACGCGGTCGAAGACGGAAAGGTCGTGACGCAAGTGATCCCCTTCCACATGCGGGTCCGCCTTCGGTCGGGCGAGGAGACGGTCGGCGCGATCGCGGGCGTCTGTTCCCATCCAACGCGGTGGGGCCAGGGATTCGCGAGGGCGACGATGCAGCGGGCTCACGAATGGTTCCTGAGCGAAGGACTGCGGTTCGCCGCCCTCACGACGAGTCGGAACATTCGCGGGTATCGGATCTACGAGAAGATGGGGTACGTCGACCTCGCCCCGTTCTATCGAGCCTATCGGTCCGTGCCGCGAAAGCGCCCGCATCCGAGCGACCTTCGATTCCGACGGGCGTCGCGCGACGACATCCCGACCATCGAGAGGCTGTTCCGAGAGTATACGCGAGGCTTGTTCGGTTGGACCGTGCGAGAACCGTCTCACATTCCCTCGCTGATCGCGGGCAATCCGAAACTCCTGCAGCGATATCGAATCGTCCTGCGCGATGGCAAGCCGGTTGGATACTTCCGGACGCACCTCCAAGAGGAAGTCCACTTGGAGGAACTCATCCTGCCCAAGGTCAGGGACTTCCGCGAGGCCGTTGCGCTCGCTGAGGCGGGTGCTCCACACGGTCTCGCGAGCGTGAACTGGGTCACGGCCCGGAAGGACCAGGAGCGACTCCGGCGACTCGGGTACGAACTGGACGGACCGATCCCCGATGCGACGATGGCCCTCTCCCTGCGCGGAGATGTCGCACCCCGCTCCTTCCTCGAGGAATTCGGCGTGCCCTCGGGAACGTTCGCGCAGTATCCCACCGAAGACTTCTGAGCCGCTCCACCGGAGCGGAGCGTCGAGGTACGAGCGTCCCGGTTGGTCCAATACTTCGTCCCGTGAGAACGGCACGGAACGCTTAATGAAGGGGCATCGGAGATGGACGAAGGACATGGCCTCGGAGTCGATGAAGGCCAAGATCGTCCTCCTCGGGGACGGCGGTGTCGGGAAGACGTCCCTGATTCGGCGGTTCGTCGTGGACCAGTATTCGGACGAGTACATCACGACGATCGGGACGAAGGTCTCGAAGCGAAGCTTGAGCCTCGGCCATCCCGCGGCCGAGGTCGAGATGGCGATGCAGATCTGGGACGTCCTCGGACAGAAGGGGTACAGCGGGGTGCAGGAGACCGCGATGAAAGGGGCCCAAGGCGTGCTCATGGTCTACGACGCGACGGCGGACGAGAGCCGTCGGAGCTTGGAAGACTATTGGATGCCCGCGGTGTGGCGACTCGCCGGCCGCGTCCCGATGGTGATCGCGGGGAACAAGTCGGACCTCGTCTCGGACCGTGTCTGGACGGAAGACTACCTCTACTTCCTCGGTCAGAAGTACGCATGTCCGGCCATCCTGACGAGCGCACGGACGGGCGAGCGCGTCGAGCCGGCCTTCAAGTCCCTCGGGGAACAAATCCTCCAGGCGGCAGGACATCCCATCCGTCGGATTGCCCTCGTCACTCCACCGCAGGAACCCATCGATCGACTCGTCCGGGTCACGGACAAGATCATGACCGACTTCTGCTACCAGTTGGGCGGCGTGGAAACCGGGATGCCGATCGTCAAGCGACAACTCAGCCTCGCGGGGCTTGACGTGCGGGCCCCCACCGACGGGGCGATTCGCAACCTCATCGAGCGCCTCGCCGCCGTGGAGCGGGATTTCAAAGGGCCAGACGAAATCCGGGAGAACCGCGAGCGGCGCCTCGGGTGGCTTAGCGGCGCGGATTAGGCCCGCGACGATCGCTCGTCACGTCTTCAGTGGGAAGTTCTTTTCGCCGGCACGAATCGGCACGGCCAGCCAGTTCTCCTGCGGCGGGAAGGGACAGATGTAGGCGTCGCTGTAGGCGCAATACGGGTTGTAGGCCGGATTGAAGTCCAGCACATAGTCGTCCGTCCGCCGATCCTCGAGGTCGAGATACCGGGCGGCGCCGTATGTCTCCTTGCCCGAGGTCGCGTCGCGAAAGGGGACGAACAGGCTATGGTCCTCATGGCGATGACCGGGTGGCGGCACGGACTTGTACGCGGCGAGGCGGAGTTTCGTGCCATCGATCTCGAACTCGAAAAATCCGATCCGGACCATGTCTCGGGGGACTCCCTTGGAGGTCGCCATCACGACCCGCTGTGGATTGGGCTCCCGGACGAGCTTCGCGCGGACGCGATACTTCGGCTCGACCGGAAAGTACGCGAGTCCGACGAAACGCGCCCGCAGGGACTGAGGGATGGGAGACTCCGGGTCCTCCCGGAAGAAGTAGTCCTTTTCTCGTCGAAGGGCTTCGATCTCCTTGACGTACGCCTCTTCGGATTCGCGGGCCATGCGATCGGCCGAGAACGTTCGCGTCGGATAAGCCTGCGGGACTACATCGAATACAGGCTCTCCCTAGATTTCGAGAGCAACGCCTTCTCCTGTTCTCCCAGGTGGGCCGCGGGAATCTTCGCTTCGACGAGTGCTAGGATCTCGGTCGCGGCGGAAATCTTCTGGGCCTGCGCCGCTTGCTTGACCAGGTCGGCCGCGAGCCGGGCCTTCAACTTCGAGAGGCCGGCATCTTCCGGGGCGATCGCGAGCAGTTCCTCGACGAGCTTCAGCGACTCGTCGAACCGGCCGGTCTTCGCAAACGACTTCACGGCACGTTCGAGCATCGCGAACCGATGGACCGTGCCGGGATCGAGGGGCACCGGCGAGGGATGGCGGGAGGGGCCGATATTTCTTTGCCGTGACGCCTCAGTACCGAGGCATCTCGGGTTCGACCTTCTCCGCCCACTCGTCGATCCCGCCGACGAGATTCTTCACCTTCCGGAAGCCGAGGTCCCGCAGGAAATTCGTGATCCGACCGGAGCGGACGCCCGTCTTGCAGTACACGACGATCTCGTCCGCGGTGCTGAGTTCGTTGACTCGGCCGGGGACCTGCGCCACGGGGATCAGGACGGCGCGGTCCAGGTGGGCGATCTCCCATTCCATCGGCTCGCGGACGTCGACGAGGACGACCGGCTGGCCCCGGTCGATCTTCTCCTTCAAGGCCTCCACGGAGATCTGGAGCTCCTCGCCGACCTGCTCCGACGGTCCGCGAAGGCCGCAGAACTCCTCGTAGTCGATCAGTTCCTTGATCGTCGGATTCGTCCCGCAAATCGGGCAGGCGGGATTCTTACGGAGCCGCAGTTCGCGGAACTTCATCCGGAGCGCGTCGAAGACCAGGAGCCGGCCGATCAGGGTATCCTCTTTCCCGAGCAGGACCTTGAGGGCTTCGATGGCCTGAATCGAGCCGACGATCCCCGGGAGGACGCCCAGGACTCCGCCCTCCGCACATGAGGGGACGAGTCCAGGCGGGGGCGGCTCGGCGTAGAGACAGCGGTAGCACGGCCCCTTCCGGGCATCGAACACGCTGGCCTGTCCTTCGAAGCGGAAGATCGAGCCGTAGACGTTTGGCTTCTGGAGCAGCACCGAGGCGTCGTTCACGAGGTACCGCGTCGGGAAATTGTCGGTCCCGTCGATGACGACATCGTAGTCCTTCAGGATGTCCAAGGCATTGTCGGAGGTGAGCCGCGTGTCATAGCCTTGCACGTCGACGTTCGGATTGATCTGGGCGGCGCGCTCTTTCGCGACCTCGAGTTTCTTGCGACCGACGTCCTTCGTCCCGTAAAGGACCTGCCGCTGCAGGTTGGACTCGTCGATCACGTCGAAGTCCACGATGCCGAGTCGCCCGACGCCCGCGGCACTCAGGTATTGCGTGAGCGGCACGCCGAGGCCGCCCGCCCCGATGATGAGGGCGGAGGACTGCTTCAGTTTCAGCTGTCCGGCCATGCCGACCTCGGGGAGAATGAGGTGGCGGGAGTACCGCTTGATCTCGGCGGGAGAGAGGACGTCCTTCCGTTTCGCGGCGAGGCGATCCATGAGCGAGAAGGAACCCCCCGCGATGCTCGGCACGATCGAGATCGTGTCGCCGGCCTTCAGCGACGTGCCATCCGCCGCCAAGTAGCGGATGTCCTCCTCGTTCACGTAGACATTCACGAAATTCCGGAGGCGGCCGTCCTCGGCAAACAGATGGCGTCGGAGCTGATCGTGCCTCTCGACGAGGTCGTCGAGGGCCTCACGAACGCTCTCCGCCTCGACCTGCACCGCGTTCTGATTGCCCGCGTATTGCCGGAGAGGCGTCGGGATGAGGATGCGAACGTTCGCCATCTTTGGTCGCCCAATACGGTGTTATACTTAAGCTTCGGCCCCCCGTAAATATGGAATGAAACCGGCTTTCCGACGAATGGAGATGCGAGTCCCGAACGCCATTTTTCAAATCAACCTTAAATAAGGTTAACGCAACCTCTTTTTCCGGGATCCGCGGGAACGGGCCTTCGTTCCGCGGCCGACGATCTCCTCTTGCAAGAACTGTTCGCTCGTCTCGTCGAGCCGCCACGCGGTGATCATCCTCGCGGTTCCGTCGGTGACGCCCACAATGACGTAGGCATACCATAGGCTCGCGCGAGAACGGTCAAATTCCGAGGGCGCCGCGGGATGATTCGGATGGCTGTGGTAAATCCCGACCAAGTCCAAGCCTCGCGTCCGGGCGTCGTCGTCGGCATGGAGGAGTTCCAGCGGATCGATCTCGTATCGTCGAGTGCGGTCCGCCACCGCGACATTCTTCGCGCGTTTCGCTTCCTCGACCCGGCGTGGCTCGCCGACCTGGCCCAGGAGGAAGCCGCAGCCCTCCTCGGGGAAAGCCTCTCGCGCGTGACCCTCCATGGCGCGGACGACGGCCGCGGCAATCTCGATCACGATCCGTTCTCCCAATACCGTTCTTCCAGGTATCGCTCTCCACTGTCCGGGAAGATGACCACGACTCGGCCTTGCGAAATCCGCTCCGCGAGGCGAAGGGCCGCATCGAATGCGGCGCCGCTGGAGGTGCCGACCAGGAGACCCTCCTCTCGAGCGAGGCGCCGGACGGCCCGTTGGGCATCCTCGGTCGCGACCGCGAGGACTTCGTCCGGCATCTTCGGATCCCAGATGCCGGGGACGCGGGAGCTCTCGAGATGCTTCACGCCCTCGATGCCGTGGAAGGGTCCGTCCGGTTGGACCGCCACCAACCGGACTCGGGGATCCCGCTGACGGAGGAACCGGCCGACGCCGACGAACGTGCCGGTCGTGCCCAGGCAAGCGACCAGATGGGTGATGCCGCCGCGGGTCTGTTCCCAGATTTCAGGGCCCGTCGTCTCGAAGTGGGCTCGCCAGTTCGCCTCGTTGTTGTACTGGTCCAGGTACCAAAACTTCCGCGGTTCGGATTCGGCGAGGGCCTTCGCGGCTTCCTGGGCTCCGTCCGTCCCGTCGGTCGGCGGCGTCAGGACGAGGTGGGCTCCGTACGCGGCGAGCATCCGTTGACGCGCTCGGGAGATGTTCCCCGGGACGCACAAGGTCGCGCGGTATCCTTCCGCCGCGGCGAGCATCGCGATTGCGATTCCCGTGTTGCCCGACGTCGCGTCGAGGAGCGTCCGATCTCTCGTGAGGCCCGCCTTCTCCGCCGCACGGAGCATCCCGAGCGCGGCGCGATCTTTCACGCTGCCTCCCGGGTTCAGCCACTCGGCCTTCGCGGAGATCCGCACGCCTGGGGCCACGTGAGATGCGATTCGATCGAGAGAAAGCAGGGGCGTCCGGCCGATCCGGTCCGCGAGGCGGATCCCGTCCGGACTCGGGGGACCCGGAGACATGGATTTCGGAGGCCTCAGGTCGAGGCGGCCTTCTTCTCCCGGACCGCGAGGCGCATCACATGGAGGGGAAGGAGCGCGCACTTCAACCGCACCGCGCTCAGGGAGATGCCGAGTTTCTTCACGAGGGCGTCGTCGCCTAGCGCCTCCGCCTCGGACAGCGGGAGGCCCTTCAACATCGTGGTGAGCATCGAAGCGCTGGCCTGACTGATCGCGCATCCGCGTCCTTCGAACCGCACCTCGGAGACGCGCTCGGAGCGGTCGACCTTCAGATGGAAGGAGACCTCGTCGCCACAAAGGGGGTTCGTGTCCCGCGCGCTGAACGTGGCCCCGGGAAGGGGCCCTTTGTTCTTCGGATGCTTGTAGTGGTCCAGGATCTGCTCCTGGTACAGGTCGGAGGCCGCGGGCGTCAGGCGAAGACCTCTTGCACCTTCTTGATGCCGGCCACGAGGACGTCGACATCCTCGAGGTCGTTGTAGACGTAGAAGGACGCGCGCGCGGTCGCGGGCAGGTCGTAGCGCTCCATCAGAGGCTGGGCGCAGTGGTGGCCCGATCGGACGCAGATGCCTTCCACGTCGAGGATCGAGGCGACGTCATGCGGATGGGCGTTGTCGATCGTGAAGGCCAGCACGCCGGCCTTCTTCTTGACGTCCTTCGGGCCGTACGTCGTGACGCCCTTGATCCGTCCGATCTTGTCGAGCGCATATTGCGTAATCTCCATTTCGTGCGTGCGGACCGCCTCCATCCCCAGGTTCGTGAGGTAGTCGACCGCCGCCCCGAGGCCGATCGCCCCCGCGATGTTCGGGGTGCCTCCCTCGAACCGATAGGGCACGTCGTTCCAGGAGGCGCGGCCGAGATGCACTTCGCGGATCATCTCGCCGCCACCGAGGAGGGGCTCCGTCGCCTCGAGCGCCTCCGGTTTCCCATGCAAGATGCCGATCCCGGTCGGACCGAGCATCTTGTGCCCGCTGAACGCGAGGAAATCGGCGTTCAGGTCCTGGACGTCGATCGGCATGTGCGGAGCCGCCTGAGCAGCATCGACGACGCACACCGCGCCGACCTCGTGGGCTCGCTTCGCGATCTCCTTCACCGGGTTGATCGTCCCGAGGACGTTGGAACACAGGGTCACGGTGACGATCTTCGTACGCTTCGTCAGGAGTTCGTCGTACTGCTCGATCTTGAGCGTCCCGTCGTCGTTCACATCGACGTACTTCAGGACGGCCCCTTTGTGATCCTTGACGAAATGCCAGGGAACATGGTTCGAGTGGTGCTCCATCACCGTGCCGACGATTTCGTCTCCCTTCTGGAGCTTCCCTTTCAGTCCGTATCCGTACGCGACGAGGTTGAGAGATTCGGTGGTGGATTTCGTGAACACGATTTCGTTCGGGGACCTCGCCCCGATAAACGCGGCGATCTTCTCCCGCGCCCCCTCGTACTCGCGGGTGGCCTCCTCCCCGAGTTCGTAGATCGCGCGATGGACGTTCGCGTTGTACCGGCTGTAGAAGTCCGTCGTCGCCTCGATCACCTGTTTCGGCTTCTGCGAGGTTGCGGCGCTGTCAAGGTAGACGAGGCGCCGATCCCGGACCTTGCGCTGCAGGATCGGGAAGTCCGCCTTGATCGCGGGGACGTTGAGCAGCATCTTCGCGGGCTTTGCCATCGGCCTTCCCTATTGCCATGCCACGGTAGCTACTTGAGTTTTCTCGTGCGACGCACGTTACCTTCGGGGAGGATCATCCGATCCCGCCCCCGAGCTCGAGTTCGATGAGTCGATCGACCTCGACGGCATACTCGACCGGAATCCGTCGCGTCGCGGCGGTCGCGACGCCGAGGACGACCATTCGCGTGGCCTCCTCCTCCGTCACGCCGCGGGAGGCCATGTAGAACAACATCTCTTCGCCGACTTTCCGGACCTTGCCCTCCTGTGCGATCTCCGCGTCCGCCTCGTCGACCTCGATCCCTGGAATCGTCTCCACGCGGGAATCGGAGTCCAGCATGAGCGAGGACCATTCGACGGAAGACGCGACCTGCGTCGCCCCCAGGACGACCCTCACGCCGGAATGGAGGGCCGACCGCCCGCCTTTCAGGACGACGGCCTGGTTCACGATTCGGGACCGTGTCCTCGGTGCCCGGTGCACCATCTCGGCTCCGACCTCCTCGGACTGCCCGTGTCCGGCGAGGGTGAATCCGATGAATTCGGCGGAGGCGCCGGGTCCGATCAAGTCCGCGCGGGGCACTTTCTTCGTCCGACGGGACCCCAGGTTCACGTCGACCCACTCGATCGAGGCGCCCGCGTGAACCTGCGCGCGCTTCGTCACCAGGTTGTCGACCTCCTTGGAAAAGTTCTGCAACGCGATGTACCGCGAGTGCGAATCCGGCAGGGCGACGATCTCGATCGCCGAGAGATGCAATCGCTCGGGCGTGTACACCGGCGCGGTGCAGCCTTCGATGTACGTGACCTCCGACCCCCGGTCCGCCACGAGGAGGTTCCGTTCGAAAGGTTCCACGCCGGAGTAGTCCTCCCGGATCTCCGCTTGGAGCGGCACGGACGCCGAGGTGCCAGGCGGCACGTACACGAACGATCCTTCGGTCCATAGAGCCGCATTGAGGGCGGCGAACGGGTCGTCCGGCGGCACGACGGACGCGAGGTGCTCCTTGATCCGGTCGGGGATCCGCCGGACCGCGGAGGACAGCGAGTAGAATCGGATGCCGCGCGACTCGAGGTCCTTTCGGATGACCCGGTAAGCGTCCTCGGATGCCGCGAGGGCGGTGAGGCCGGGGGTGACCGCCGCGGGAGGTCGGCTCCGTCCGTCGTCATCGACCGTCTCAGGCTCGACCATTTCGTCGAAGTCGATGTCGCGGAGGAAGGTGGCCCACGGCGGGAGGTCCTCGGACCGGAAGCCCTCGACCCCTCGGAGCCGCAAACGCAACAGCCACTCGGGCTCCCCTCGCCGCCGGGAGAGATCCCGGACCAGGCCTTCGCTCGGACCGACGCCCGACGCGACCACGCCTCGCGGCTCCTCCGGTTGAGGAGTCCGAGGGACGTCTCGCGCCGTCATCCTCACTCCAGCGAGACGATCTCCTTTTTCGCTTCGATGGCGGCCTCAAGCGTGTGCCACGGCAGGCTTGCGCACTTCACGCGAACCGGGAACTCGCAGACGCCGGAGAGGACCGCGAGCTTCCCCAAGGACGGCGTGTCGACCGGGTCTCCCGGCCGGCCCGTCACCATGCGACGGAACTTCTCGAAGAGCTCGTGGGCCTGCGCCTTCGTCTTGCCTTTGACGGCATCCGTCATCAGTGAAGCGGAGGCCTTCGAGATTGCGCAACCCTGGCCGACGAACGCGACGTCCGCGAGGACGCCGTCCGAGAGTCGGAGGAAGACCGTCACCCGATCGCCGCAGAGCGGGTTGTGCCCCACCGCGGACGCGTCGGGGTGGGGGATCTCGTGAAAGTTCCGCGGCCTCTTGCTGTGATCCAGGATCGTCTCCTGATACAGCTCGCGGAGATCGGCCATCATCGCACCTCGTTCGCGGGGGACGCCGCATGCATCTCATTCCCACCGTGCCTCATAAGGCCTCTCCGGGGCCAGCCCCTTTCGGCAATCTCGAGAGGATCAGCTGGTCGAGCTTGATCCGGATCGGCGCGACCTTCACCTGGTTCACGACGTCGGAGGCGAACGCATACGTCAGGATGTGTCGCGCGGCCTCCTCGTCGATCCCGCGCGACCGGAGGTAGAAGATCGCGTTCTCGTCGAGTTGTCCGATCGTGGATGCATGGTTGCACTTCACGTCGTCCGCGAGGATCTCGAGCCCGGGGGTGCTGTCGACGAAGGCCTCCTTCGAAAGGAGGAGGTTCTTGTTCGTCTGGCGAGCCACCGTCTTCTGCGCGTCCTTTCGGACGTAGATGTTCCCGTTGAACACGCCCCTCGATTTCCCGCCGAGGATGCCGCGGTACAGCTCGACGCTGGTGCACGCGGGCGCGGCATGGTCAATCCGCGTGTAGTTGTCCGCTTGCTGGCCCCCGAACGGCATGAACAGGCCGTTCAACGCGACGCTCCCGCCCTCCGCGTGGAATTTCGTGTGCACATAGCTCCGGGAGAGCGCAGCGCCGAAAGCCAGCGAATGGCAGACGACGTTGGAATCGCGGTCCTGGTCGACGGTCATCGTGGCGATGTGGAACGCGGACTCGGACTCCCGCTGGATCTTGTAGTGGTCGAGGACCGACCCGGGCGCGGCGGAAATCTCCGTCACGGCGTTCGTGAAGGTCACTTCCGGCGCCCACCCGGCGTACGTCTCGATCAGGGTCGCCTGGCTCCTCGCCCCGAGGCGGACCACGTTCCGCGGGTGGGAGACGGTGGGCATCTCCTGCGCGGTCGAGATGAAAACGAGGTGAATCGGTTCCTCCACGACGGTGCCTTTCGGGATCTCGACGTAGCCTCCGTCGGTGAAGAAGGACGTGTTGAGGGCGACGAACGCGTCGTCCTCGTACTTCGCGTGCCGCGCGAGGTCCTTCTCGACGCTCCCAGGATCGCTCCGCAGGATCTCGGCGAGGGAGGCGACCCGCACGCCCTCCGGGAGCGGACGCAGATACGAGAGGCGGGGCGAGAATTGCCCGTTCACGAACACGAGGCGAGTCGTCTTCAGGACGCCGAACAAGAAGGGTTCGAGCCGCTCCGCCACGACGCCATCGGGCCGACCTAGGATCGCGGGCTTGAATGGCACGCGAAGGAGGGGCGCGAGGTTCGTGAACCTCCAGTCCTCGTGCTTCTGGGTGGGGAAACCCACGGTCTCGAAGCGGGCGATGGCTTCCTTACGGATCGGACGGAGCCACGCCGGGCCCGCGAGGTCCGGCTCCGACGAGGCGAATTCCGCGACCCAGGTCTGCTTCGCGTCCAACGCCACGGCCACGTTCGTCACCGGCCTAGGCCCGGGCCGGCTGCGGCCTCGGTGCCTCCTCGAGGATCCATCCGTAGCCATGCTTCTCTAAGTTCCGGGCGAGGTCGGCATCGCCGCTCTTGACGATCCGGCCATCGACGAGCACGTGGACGTGCTCGGGAATCACGTAATCGAGCAGGCGCTGGTAGTGGGTCACGACGAGCATCGAGCGGGTCGGGCTGCGCATCGTGTTGATCCCGTTCGCGACGAGGCGGAGTGCGTCGATGTCGAGGCCGGAGTCCGTTTCATCGAGGATGCAGAACTTCGGTTCGAGGACCGCCATCTGGAAGACCTCGTTTTTCTTCTTCTCGCCGCCGGAGAAGCCCTCGTTCAGCCCGCGCTTCATGAAGGTCTCGTCGAGGCCGAGGAGCTTCGCCTTGTCCTGCACGAGGCCCATGAAATCCATCGCGTCGATCTCCTCGAGCCCGCGATACTTTCGGATTGCGTTCAGGGCCGCCTTCAGGAAGTAGGCGTTGCTGACCCCCGGGATCTCGACCGGATACTGGAAGGCCATGAACACGCCCTCGCGGGCTCGGTCCTCCGGTCTCATCGCGAGGAGGTCCTTGCCCTCGAATCGGACCGACCCGCCGGTGACCTCGTAGGCCAAGCGGCCCGCGAGCACCTGGGCGAGCGTCGTCTTCCCGCTCCCGTTCGGGCCCATGATCGCATGGACCTCCCCGCGGCCGATCGAGAGGTCGATCCCCTTCAGGATTTCCTTGCCGCCGACCTTGACTTGCAGGTTCTTGATCTCGAGCATCCTCGTTTCCTCTCGCGACCGGGACGCGCTCAGCCGACCGTTCCTTCGAGGTTCAGGCTCACGCCAATCAGCTTCTGAGCTTCCACCGCGAACTCCATCGGGAGCTTCAGGAAGACCTGCTTGCAGAAGCCGTTGACGATCATGTTGGTGGCGTCTTCCGGCGTGATCCCACGGGTCTGGCAGTAGAAGAGCTGCTCGTCGCCGATCTTCGAGGTCGACGCCTCATGCTCCATCTGCGCCGTCGGCTCCTGGACCTGGATGTCCGGGAACGTGAAGGCGGCGCACGTCGAACCGATCAGAAGGGAGTCGCACTGGGAGTAGTTTCGGGCGTTCGAGGCGCCCTTGTGGATCTGGACGCGGCCCCGGTACGTGTTCCGTCCGTACCCCGCCGAGATGCCCTTCGAGATGATCGTGCTCTTCGTGTTCTTCCCGATATGGAGCATCTTCGTGCCGGTGTCGGCCTGCTGGTAGTTGTTGACGACCGCGACGGAGTAGAACTCGCCCTGGGAGTTGTCGCCCTGGAGGATGCAGCTCGGATACTTCCAGGTGATCGACGAGCCGGTCTCGACCTGGGTCCACGAGATCTTCGAGTTCACGCCGAGGCACTTGCCGCGCTTCGTGACGAAGTTGTAGATCCCGCCCTTCCCCTGCTTGTCTCCGGGATACCAGTTCTGGATCGTCGAGTATTTGATCTCCGCATCGTCGAGGGCGATCAGTTCGACGACCGCCGCGTGGAGCTGATTCGTGTCGCGAATCGGGGCGGTGCAGCCTTCGAGGTAGCTCACGTAGGCGCCCGGGTCCGCGATGATCAAGGTGCGTTCGAACTGGCCCGTGTCCATCGCATTAATCCGGAAGTATGTGGACAGCTCCATGGGACAACGGACGCCGGATGGCACGTACGCGAAGGACCCGTCGCTGAAGACCGCGCTGTTCAAGGCCGCGAAGAAGTTGTCGTTGAAGGGCACGACGGAGCCGAGGTACTTGCGCACGAGGTCCGGATGCTCCTGGACGGCCTCGGAGAAGGAACAGAAGATGATCCCCAGGTCCGCGAGCTTGTCCTTGAACGTCGTCGCGACGGAGACGCTGTCGAGGACCGCGTCGACCGCGACGCCCGCGAGGCGCTCCTGCTCCTGGAGCGGGATCCCCAACTTCGCGTAGAGGGCCCGGATCTCCGGATCGACATCCTCGAGGCTCTTGACTTCCTTCTTCGGCTTCGGGGCCGCGTAGTAGATGATGTTCTGGTAGTCGATCGGCGGGTACCGGACGTTCGACCAGGTCGGCTCCTTCATCGTGAGCCAGTGTCGGTAGGCCCGAAGCCTCCACTCGGTCATCCATTCCGGCTCCTTCTTCTTGCGGGAGATGAGCCGGACGACGTCCTCGCTCAGGCCTTTCGGGACCGTGTCCTCATCGAGGTCGGCGACGAAACCGTATTTGTACTCCTGCTTGGCCATTTGCTCCTGGAGTACACTCTTCGAGACCATGGGAACGCCTCCCATTTTCGGGGAGCGGAATGAGAGACTATAACGTTGTTATATATATCTTTGGTCGTGAGGAATTGGACATTGAAGCGGACGGGCCAGCAGGCGCTTCCGACACGGCACTGGCCCCGGAAGACTTAAGTCGAAGGCGGGCCTTCGAACGACTCGGAGACGCGATCGCGATGATGGCCTCTGAGGAACACCCGTTGGTCGTCACGGACAGCGCCGTGCGGCGGATCCGGGTGTTGCAGCAAAAGGAGAGCCGCCCCCAGGCCTCGCTCCGGCTGCGCATCATCGCCGGCGGCTGCAGCGGCATGCAGTACCGAATGGACCTCGCGGATGCCCCGCGGACGACCGACCTCGTCGTCTCGACTCAGGACGTCCGGGTCCTCGTCGA
>Ga0209156_10000294_pt1 | contig 42384 bp, 33 predicted proteins | sample GraSoiAngelo_124_FD_185881 | JGI IMG/M metagenome (GOLD analysis project Ga0209156, IMG submission 185881) | Grasslands soil microbial communities from the Angelo Coastal Reserve, California, USA - 14_0927_05_20cm (SPAdes) (version 2) | ecosystem: Environmental > Terrestrial > Soil > Grasslands... | reverse complement strand
GGGGAAAATGACAGATGAACCGCCGATCCGGATCGACATCTAACAACGAATGCACGCCACGATTCCATTCCGCTTTTGGATCGTTGCCCAGGCGCTTCAGCGCGATCTTACCCATGCGTGTCATGATTCGCATGCTGAGCACGACATATTTTGAATCGGTAATTTCGAACCCGACTTTCGTTAGCGGCGAATCGGGCGGCCCCATGATGTAAGGCACGACAAACATGGTGCGCCCACGCATCGCACCATTCAGCAGTCCATATAACTTTGAATAAGTGTCTGCGGGTTCCGACCAGTTGTTTGTTGGCCCCGCTTCCTCTTTGGTCGGCGTACAAATGAATGTCACCTTCTCGACGCGCGCGACGTCGTTCGGATTGGATCGGTGCAAATACGAGCGCGGAACTTTTTTCTCGTTCAGCTTAATCAGCACGTTCTGCTTTAACGATTCCGCAATCAAAAATTCATTCTCACGCTCGGAACCGTCGCACCAGAAAATGTTCTCCGGTTTTGTCAGTTTTCCGATTTCGTGTACCCAATCGAGCACCGCCTGGTTCGTCGGCTTCGTGTCGCCGATTCCATTGGGTGAGAATATGGCAGGTGCGATATTTTTCATGAAACGAGGGTGTCCATCTTAAGCATGAATGAACAGCTTCGCCATGTCGAATCGTTGAACGGTTAAATCGTTTTCCTGTCGGCAACCGCGTAAGAATCTTACGAATCATGAATCATGCTTGCGCAAGAACAGTGCGCGGCATTAATTGAAAGCATGTTCGGGGTCACCACCTCCGATGATTATCGGCCGGTTGCGTGGATGGGCCGTTATCCCGTCGATGTGACTACGATGCTGGTTGGGCTGCACGTCGGGGCCGCGATTCTCACGGCTATTCTCGTCGCGATCGGAGGGGGGTCGATTTTGGCCTATTTGCAATTTGATAGTGCGGCAGTCTGGTCCGGCCAGGTCTGGCGCCTTTTCACGTATGCGTTCGTGCACGCGCCGTCAGGGCTGCTCTGGTTCGCAATCGAGATGTACATGCTGTTCGTATTCGGCCGCGAAGTGGAACGCTTTATTGGGCGGCGCGCCTATACTGCGGTCTATCTTATTTTGCTGGTTACGCCCGCGGTGTTGTTAACGATTTGGGGTCTTTGGCAACGTTCGGCCCTCGCCGGTTCGCCTGCACTGCATTTTGGAATTTTTGTTGCCTTCGCCACCATCTATCCGCGGGCTGAGTTATTTCTGCGGATCATGACCAAATGGGTTGTGCTAATTCTTGCTGCCATTTATACCTTGCAACTCCTCGCCTACCACGCCTGGAGCGACCTGATGGTCGTTTGGACAAGCATTGGGGCAGCGTTCCTCTTCATTGAGATGCATGGCGCCGGGCCAGAACTTCCCTGGTGGGACGCATTGAAAACGCGCTTCGCTCCCAGGCCAAAGTTCCATGTTGTCCCCAAAATGCATTCCACGCGTTCCGCGGATCCGGATGACGTTTACACCTCGATCGATCCGATCCTTGATAAAATTTCCAAATTCGGAATCGGAAGTCTAACGGCGAGCGAGCGTCGGCAACTTGACCGCGAACGCGAGCGGTTGCTGAAAAAATCCGAGTAACGAAATTCCGACGGACTACTGCTAGGAAGCCGTCACGCCCTTGAGGCGCGACTCAATCGTCTCGCACAGCACATGGAGTAGAAGTTGGTGCGCTTCTTGGATCCGGGCAGTTGAATCGCCGTGAACTAAAAGATCGACATCTGCCATCCCGATCGTTGATCCCCCGTCGCGACCGAGAAAAGCAATCGTTTTCAGTTTACGCGCTTTTGCTTCCTGTAGTGCGCGCTCAACATTCCTGGACTTGCCGGAAGTTGTCAGGCAAATCAGCAGATCTCCTGGAAGGCCAAAAGCCGCTACTTGGCGAGCGAAAATCTCGTCGAAGCCGTAATCGTTGCCGGCGGCGGTGAGAAGTCCGCCATCGCCTGCGAGACAGATTGCCGGATAAGCGGGACGATCTTTCATAAAGCGCACCACGAACTCCGTTGCAAAATGCGATGCATCGGCTGCGCTGCCGCCATTGCCGCAAACGAGCAACTTGTTTCCGGCCCGCAAACCCTGCTCGATCAGATTGGCGGCCTGGGCTAATTGCGAGTCGAGGTCGAGAAGCGATTGGAGCGTCTCTTTCGCCGCCGCGACTGCGTTCTTTAAAATCACAGTTGATTCGCTCATCGGTCTCAATACCGCGCTTCCATTTTTTTTGTGAACGCAATTGGCTAGCTCGCCTCAATCGTAATTGAAACAAGCGTGTAAAAACCAGACCTTTTTCGTTTTTCGATGCCCATTTTGGAGAACTTTGTTCCCTTGTTCCCGTAGAAGTGCTTGTGCACGGTGTAATGCTATACCTCACACCTAATCTTCTTGGCCATCAGGCTCGGGCGAGGCTGCGGATTCCATTGTGGAGCCCATTCGGCCATCACCGAGGAGACCGGTTTTTGGCTAACGAATCGCCTTCAGTTAACGAACAAAGGAGCGCACTTAGCGACCAGCAGCCAGCTGGGACAATGAAAAATGGATTTTACCGGCTTTAGTGATTCCCATTCGGCGACCCCGCACGAGCACGACGAGTGTCCACACTGTTGTGGCGTGGTGCGGATGCACAATGGACTTTGCCTCGGGTGTCTGGTGCAAACGGGGCTGGCTGAAGACGATGGCTCCGAGAGCGAAAATCTCGACACTCTTCTTTCCGAAATCGAATAAGTGCGCGGAGCGATCATTTGCGAGCAGCGCTTTTCTTGTATTTCGGAACTCGATCCTTGGATTGTGACAGTGGCGTTAAATACCGTCGTCCGGCAAAATAATCGGAACCTTGACCCTCCAGTTTCCGTAGAAGTAAGCGTGCGGGAAATTAGATCAATCGAACAGCCTCTCCCGGTATGCCGTTCCGTCTGTGGCCGAAAATCGTTCTACTGGCCTGATTCCAATTTTCGTTTCCTGCTTTGCCCCCCGGTTTTCAAATTTTTGAGGGTGAGTTTTTCGAGGACCTGCTCCTCGGTCACGTTTCCTTGATGGACCGTAGACCTAGACGCGGGTTTCTCCTGACTCACATACTCCCGCACAGTGTAGCGGGTTAGCAGTAGTTGAAGGAACCAATTAGATGAGGATAGAAGGTTATCTCCCGCATATTGGGCGAGCGACCAAGGGCGGCAGCTTGCCTTACAACAATTCGAACGGGAACCGGGCGAAAACGCCTCGTGATTTTCCGGACGCGCCGGTACACAGCGTACCTGGCTGGAAATCGGCTCTCGACATTACATGCATTCTACTTGCGCTGCCTATTTGGTTGCCGCTGATGATCTTACTGATGGCGGTCACGCGACTTGCTTCGCCAGGGCCGATTTTCTACCGCCAGAAACGCGTTGGATTCGGTGGAAAACATTTTCTTATCTGGAAGTTCCGAACAATGAAGGTGAGTGCTGACACACAAACTCACGAACACTACTTCCAGGAATTGATGAGGGTCGATCGTCCGATGATCAAGCTGGATACCTATGGCGATCCACGCCTCGCCCCTTTCGGCCGATTTCTCCGCGCGAGTGGCTTGGATGAGTTGCCTCAAATCTTCAATGTGCTTTGCGGTGAGATGAGTCTGGTTGGCCCACGGCCGTGCACGCCAAATGAGTTTGCCCATTACGAGCTGTGGCAACGGGACCGCGTGAACGGGCTTCCGGGCTTGACCGGATACTGGCAAGTAAACGGCAAGAACAAAACGACGTTCAACGAGATGATCGTTATGGATCTGTTCTATCTAAAGAACTTATCGATCCTTCTCGATCTGAAAATCATGCTCAAGACCTGCGCCGTTATTGCTGCGCAACTCGGCGAATCCAGACTGCCAACACAACATAACCGGCAAGATAGTGCGCCCGCTTCACCGGCACCGACCTTAGAAACGTTGGGATCGGCGCAAAAGAGTCCCCGCTCACCAACAACCATTTTACAAGCCTAAGGAAAACAGCTGGGGAAAGCATGAAGAAACAAGTCAGCGTTGGCATAATCGGGTGCGGCTACTGGGGACCGCTACTGGTCCGCAATTTCAAAACTCTTGGGGACTGCCAGCTCAAAGCCGTCTGCGACGTCAATACTGAACGCCTAAAACATATCCACACGCTGTATCCGGACGTCGAAGGCATTGCACAGACGCAGCAGCTTCTCAACGGCGCAAACGTGGACGCCGTCGTCATTGCCACCCCAGTAAAGCATCATTATTCATTGGCCAAGGCAAGCCTGCTCGCAGGCAAGCATACGTTCATCGAAAAACCGATGGCGTCCTCTTCAGCCGAGTGCGAGGAACTAATCGAAATCGCCCAGCGCAACGGTCTGGTCTTGATGATCGACCACACGTTTCTCTATTCGTCGCCCGTGCAAAAGATTGCCCAAATCGTTCAAGCCGGAGATTTGGGTGAAATCCGCTATATCAATTGCCGGCGTCTCAATCTGGGATTATTCCAAAAGGACATTAACGTCGCGTGGGATCTGGCGCCGCACGACATCTCGATCATTCTCCATATTCTGGACGAATTACCCACCACGGTTAACTGCCAGGGAAACGCTCACATCACGCCGGGAGTGGAAGACGTGACAAACATGTCGCTCTCTTTCTCGCGTAAACGCTTCGCAACCATCCAGAGCAGCTGGCTCGAGCCACGGAAAATTCGCGAAATGACTATCGTCGGTACGCGACGCATGATCGTGTATGACGATTTGCGGACCCGCGAGAAAATCCGCATCTACGATGCACGAGTAGAACGTCCGCCCCATTACGATACGTTCGCTGAATTTCAATACTCGTACCATTACGGAGACAGTTACATCCCATATCTCCATCAGGAGGAACCGCTAAAGCTGGCCTGTCAGCATTTTGTTGACTGCATCAAAACAAATTCTCAACCGCTGACGGATGGCCGTCGGGGACTGGAAATGGTTAGGATCCTTGAGGCGGCGAGCACGTCCGTCAAGATGAACGGTGCGCCAGTGACACTTTCTCATTCGAGTAGCGCAGCGCCGGTTTTCGCCCCAGTCAAAGTGGAAGAGATGCTTCAGGTTGAAGCATTCGCTGGATGAGTGGCGCGCAAGCTTCACGCGAAGCTTCGACCATACCCCCGAGGATCTCCCTTTAGTCTAAACCATAAAATGAAAGTTCCCTTCCTCGATTTGAAGGCGCATCATGCTCCTTTAACTGAAGAGTTCGATCGCGCTATTCGCGAAGTGATCGAGAGCAGTGCCTTCGCCGGCGGGCCGTTCGTGGAAAAGTTCGAAGAGGAGTTCGCATCATTCTGCGGGTCCTCCTACGCGATAGGCGTGGGCAACGGCACTGATGCGCTTTGGCTTGCTCTCCTGGCGCTGGGAATTGGCGAAGGCGATGAAGTCATTACGGTTCCGAACACGTTTATCGCCACTGCCGAGGCGATCACCTACTGCAAGGCCCGACCAGTGTTTGTAGATGTAGACCAGGATACATTCACGATGAACCCGGCGGAACTTGAAAAGAGTCTGACCCAGAGAACCAAAGCGATCATTCCGGTTCACCTTTTCGGGCAACCAGCGGACATGGACCCGATTTTGGAATTTGCACGCGCAAACGGACTTTTCATCGTTGAAGATGCCGCTCAGGCGCATGGCGCACAGTACAAAGGCCGAAAAGCAGGCACGATAGGAGACGCGGGTTGCTTCAGTTTTTATCCCGGGAAAAATCTTGGCGCCTTCGGCGAAGCTGGCGCGGTGGTGACGAACGACCCTGAGTTACGGAAGCAAATGCAGATGCTGCGAGATCACGGCCAGTCACGAAAATATTACCACTCCACGATGGGATGGAACTGCCGGATGGACGGCATTCAGGCGGCAATTTTGTCGATTAAACTGCGTCATCTTGATGAAGCAAATTCCCTGCGGCGCAAACATGCCTTAGAATACAATCAGGCTTTCGCCGGGATCGACGAAGTTCTTACACCGTTGGAGGCGAAGTACGCGCGGCACGTTTATCACGTCTATGCCGTTCGGGTACAGGAACGCGACGCAACCTTGCGACATCTCCAGGAACAAGGAGTCGGGTGCGCAGTGCATTATCCGGTTCCGATTCATCTCCAAGAGGCCGGTCGCAATCTCGGCTATACAAAGGGCGCATTCCCAATAGCGGAGAAACTCGCCGACGAATTTCTTTCTTTGCCGATGTTTCCGGAATTGACCGAAGAACAGATCGAATACGTCGCTCGCTGCGTTAGCGAAGCGGTCGGTGTGGAAGTATTCGTCTAGAAAGAATTTTTTGAAAACTCTCCATCCAGACGCAGTAGAGTCCGTCGAAACCGCGCCCTTTTCCGGCGAGGATTCCATAGTAGAGCCGAAGGCGAACGAGGAATCGCTGGAAATGCGAATTTGCGATCCCGTTCGCAACCCGGGCTGGGATCATCTGATTGCCTTGCATCGCGACGCCGGTTGCTTTCACACGAGTGCCTGGGCAAAGGTGCTTCAAAAGACTTACAACCACCGCCCTTTTTACCTCCGCTTTTCGCGGGGCCGTAGGTTGGCGGCGCTGGTACCGATGATGGAAGTGCGCAGTCCATTCACTGGCCGTCGCGGCGTCTGCCTCCCATTCAGCGATACATGCGAGCCACTTATTTTTGATCCAGACGCCGTCGATTTGGTAAGAGATCGGGTCGTACGTTTCGCGCAGGAACGCCGATGGAGACATCTTGAAATTCGCGGCGGCAAATTCTTTCAAGTCACCTCGAGTTCAGCCGCAACATTCTACGGGCACACACTGGATTTGCGACGCCCGATTGATGAACTGCAAGAACGCTTCGACAGCCCAGTGCGCCGCGCGATTCGCAAAGCGGAACGGAGCAATGTGAGCGTGGTCGTCGGCCGCAGCCGCCAGGCAATTGGCGATTTTTATCGGCTCCACGTTCAAACCCGCCGGCGACACGGTCTCCCACCGCAACCTGCATCGTTTTTCCTGAACATTCACGAACACATCATCAAACCCGGACTGGGCTTTACCGTTCTCGCACAACGCGACTCACGCCCAATTGCCGCCGCGGTTTTCTTTCGCTTCGGAAAGAACGCTCTTTACAAGTATGCTGCTTCCGACAAGCGGTTTCAGGAATTACGCGCTAATAACCTTGTCATGTGGCAAGGCATTCAGCTCCTGCTACGCAGTGGCGTAGAAAAATTACATTTTGGACGGACCGAGTGCGAAAACGACGGTCTGCGACGATTCAAACTTTCTTGGGACACGCAGGAAGAAACTATTGATTACTTCCGAGTCGATCCATCGGGTCGGCAGTGTTTACCTTCGATCCGGTGTAACGGCGGCTTGCACAAACGGATCTTTGGCAGGTTGCCGCTGGTATTCAACCGGCTGGCCGGCTCGATCCTCTATCCACATCTCGACTAAAGGTTAAAATTATGGCTGAAATCCGACGGGAAACGCAACCTCACTCCGGAATGAAGCTGGGCGACATTCTCTTCGCTCTGTTTAAGCGAAAGCTAACGATTGTCGTATGCGCTGTGCTGGGCATTCTTGCCGCTGCGGCGCTCTATCGTTTCTACCCGCCTTCCTACGAATCACAAGCCAAGTTGCTGGTACGGTATGTCTTGGAAAGGAGCGGTGTCGATCCGGTCGAGGCGGAGAAAGCCGCGGCTGCATCGAATAACGAAGGAGACAGGGTGATAGGTGCCGAAATGGAGATTCTGACTAGTTGGGATCTGGCCGTGCAGGTCGCCCAAGCAATCGGTCCCCGTCGATTGCTGCCGACAACTAGAGAGCCAACAGAAAGTGCCGCGGCGCGCAGCATCATTTCGGGTCTAAAGGTGATTTCAGATAAGGGAAGCAACATCATCCTCGTTTCCTACAAGAACGCTAATCCGGAGATGGCGACGCTCGTATTGCAGGAACTGTTGAGTCGTTATTTTGTGAAGCACCTTGAAGTGCACCGCTCCGCCGGCGCGTTCGACTTTGTAGCTCAACAAACGGATCAGGTCCGCACGCGCTTAAATCAAACGGAGGACGCTCTGAAGTCGCTGAGGGAGAAGACAGGACTTGCGGCGCTTAAAGAGGGCTCAGCGGCGCTTACTGCCGAGGCCGCGAAAACTCAGGAACAACTTAATGCCGCCGAGGCAGACTTGGCCGAACAACAAGCCCTTGTTAATCAGATCGCAGAAAAAAAGGAGAAAAAAGGGTGGAGAACAAAAACCTCGTCATCTGAAAAGAGCCCGCTATCTGTAAAGGCACAGGTCGCTGGCACGCAAGCAAAGGTCGCGGCGTTTAAGTCCCGGCTTCGGGATATTCAGCAGAGGACGAAGCAGCTCGCGGAGTTGGCTCCGCAAATTGAAGAGTTGGAGCGGAAGCGAGAGATGGACGAAGCGAATTACAAATACTTCGCAGCATCGCTCGAAAAGGCGCGGATCGACGAGGCCTTAGACCCCTCCAAAATGCCCAACATTAGTGCGGTCCAGCGCCCCTCTCCGCCGGCTTTGGTAACCAAAACACGCGATAAGGTTGCCTTGTTACTGGCTGGCAGCGGGATAGCCTTGGGTATAGCCTTAGCACTGTTAAGGGGCTTGGTTTTGAACCAGACCGTTGGACGGCCACTCCAGCTGGAGACGCAGTTACACATTCCATTGATGCTCTCGATCCCGTATGCGAACGGACGCTTCGCGTTGCCTCGTAATGGCTCACAGAATCCGGGAGCGCTTACCACGGAACGGCGTAACCCCAAGTTAGCGCCCTGGGAGGCCGGCCATTTCATCCGGCCGTACTGTGATGCAATTCGGGACCGTCTCGGCCTTTATTTCGAACTCAATCATTTGACGCATAAACCCAAGCTTGTTGGTGTTACCGGCTTTGCAGAGGAAGCCGGAGCTTCCACCCTTGCTGCTGGGCTCGCCGCGTCTCTTTCAGAAACAAACGACGGCAAGGTGCTGCTCGTCGATGTGAACCTGGGCCCGGAGGAGGTGCACCCGTTTTTCAAAGGTAAACCGGCGTATCCTTTGAACAAAGCTCTTAAGCCATCTGACTCCATTGCCTCGGCTGCAGACAATCTCTATCTCGCCACAGTGGGATCGCCCAACAGCGGCGGTCCGGCGCAGCTCGGCTTGAAAAAATTCTTCGACATGATGCCGAATATGAAGGCGAGCGACTTTGACTACATTATTTTTGACATGCCTCCGCTGGATCAAACGAGTCCTACGTGGGGAATGGCTGCTTTCATGGATAAGCTTTTGCTCGTAGTCGAGGCGGAGAAGAACAGCCGCGAGGGTATCAAGCGCAGCTACGGGAAGTTAATCGCTGAGCGAAACAATGTTGCAGTCGTGGTAAACAAGTCGCGTTCTTACGTGCCGAAGTGGCTTGATTCCGAGTCTTAATTGGCTGCACGGATAACAGCCGAACCACGGTTGCAATTTTTGCAATGGGTCGCTTCCCGTTCGCTCAGGATTGTTAATATCCTGCGAATACTCTCTCCTTTGCCACTCTTTCTGATACATCTGTCTGTCCTCCCATGTCGGCCTCGATGCTGATAGAGGTGTTCCGTGAACACCGGCGCCGCGGTTTTGAAGAGTCGAGACAGGCGAGGAACACAAGTTTTAACGCTCCGTTTCGTGCTCACACCGACCTTTATAACGGCCATCGAGATCGCTGTTCTCTCATGTTACGCAATAGGATTTATTACGGGCTAAAGCCTTTCGTTCCGCAATTCCTTCGAACGGCGATTCGACGAAAGCTTGCTATGCGATTACGCGAGCAAATTGGAGACGTATGGCCTATTATGCCGGGTTCGGAGCGGGCACCGGAAAACTGGCCAGGCTGGCCGGGCAACAAAAAATTCGCGTTTGTTTTGACGCACGACGTTGAGAGCGAGGCTGGACTCGACAGATGTCGGTCCTTGATGGAATTGGAACTGCACCTCGGATTCCGCTCTTCCTTTAACTTTATTCCAGAAGGGAGCTACCGCGTCCCAGTTGAATTGAGACAGGAACTCACTGCCAACGGCTTCGAGGTTGGCATACATGATCTTAAACACGATGGCCATCTCTTTTCCTCGCGTCGCAAATTCACGCGGCGCGCCGCGAGAATCAACGCCTACGCCCGCGAGTGGGGAGCGTCGGGATTCAGATCGGGATTTATGTTACGTAATCTCGATTGGCTGCACGACCTCGACGTGCAATACGATGCGTCCACTTTCGATACGGATCCATTCGAACCGCAACCCCAGGGCCGCCACACGATCTTTCCCTTCTGGGTTCCGAATCCAAATGGCGACTCGAACAAGTATCGACAAGCAGCCATCAACTCTTCTTCCGACGGTTACGTTGAACTTCCCTATACTCTTCCTCAAGACTTCACGCTCTTCGTGCTGTTGCAAGAGAAGACGCCGGAAATCTGGATGCGAAAACTCGATTGGATCGCCCAACATGGCGGGATGGCACTAGTTGACGTTCATCCTGATTATTTGTGCTTTGATAACGCGATCGCAACATCAAGGGAATATCCAGCTGCTCATTACAAATCGTTTCTGGACTATGTGAGTCAGCGCTACAGCGGCGCTTTTTGGAATATAACTCCGAGACGGGTGGCCCAGTTCTGTACTCGAGTAACGCAGGCCACAGGGAGCCAGCAAGGGCTAAAACAATAAAATAACTTCTATGGATATCACAGTTTTCGGAATGGGCTACGTAGGTTGCGTAACGGCAGCATGCTTAGCCGAGATGGGTCATTCAGTAACCGGCGTTGACTTACAAGAGATCAAAGTCTCTCTCGTTAACTCGGGAAAGAGTCCCATTATCGAGCCGGACTTGGAACAGTTGATTCGCCGCGGGGTTGACGCCGGACGGCTGCAAGCCACTCAGCGCGTAGAGGGACTTGGCGACATTTCCCTGATCTGTGTTGGTACCCCTAGTAATGACAACGGCAGCCTCGGGCTTGACCAGCTAAAGAGAGTTGTAAGTCAGATCGGCCAATTACTACGAACCACAGATAGCTTCCACGTCGTAGTCGTCCGAAGCACGGTATTACCGGGAACGGTGAACGATGTGGTGCGACCTTTGCTCGAACAAGAATCTGGTAAAAAGGATGGAAGAGACTTCGGTATTTGCATGAATCCCGAGTTCATGCGTGAAACCACGGCAATTCATGATTTCTATCATCCGCCCTTTACGATCATCGGCGCCTGCGGCGATCGTGCTGCCGAACGAGTTGCCACTCTGTATTCCAGCCTGAAAGCTCCTGTGGAGCGCACTCCCGTTCCGGTGGCTGAGTTGATTAAGTACGCCTCGAACGCATTTCACGCACTCAAGGTATGTTTCGCGAATGAGGTCGGAAATCTCAGTAAGGCTATGGGTATTGATAGCCACAGAGTGATGGAGATTTTCTGCAAAGATACGAAGCTGAACATCTCTCCCTATTATCTTAGGCCCGGATTTGCTTTCGGTGGCTCCTGTCTGCCAAAAGACCTTCGTGCTATTCTTTACAAGGCGAAGCAACTGGATCTGGAACTGCCGGTGCTCGGTGCTGTGCTCGAAACAAATCGGAAGCAGATCGAGCTAGCCTTTAATTTAATCCGTCATACAGGAACAAGCCGTGTTGGGGTCCTGGGCCTCAGTTTCAAAGGCGGGTCCGACGATCTTCGTGAAAGTCCCATCGTCGGATTGATCGAAACCTTGATCGGCAAAGGATATAAGTTGGCTATCTACGACGAAGAAGTCGCTTTGGCGAGGCTCGTGGGTGCGAACAAGCACTACATCGAGCAGGCAATACCCCACATCTCGTCGCTGATGGTTTCCTCTCCAAAGGAAGCCATCGAAGCCAGTGATGTAGTCGTAGTTGGTAAAAATAATTCCAAGATTCAGGAAGCTGTAGCCAATAATAGCGATTCAAAGTTGATCATTGATCTGATTCGGCTACCCAGCGAAGCCATGAAGGCTTCTCCGAATTATCAAGGCATCTGCTGGTAGCACGGCCCACAAAGCAGTCCAATCATGATGCGATCTCCAACCAAAGTCCTGATGTGGGTCGAAAACAATTTTCCACAGGATACTCGTGTCGCGAATGAGGCACGTTTACTCGCTGAGGCGGGTTACCAGCTCGCGGTGATCGCACTTCGAAACCAGCGCCAGGCGGCGCGCGAAACCTGGAATGATATAGAAGTTTATCGCGTACCGACATTGGAGCTGTTTAAAAAGACAGTAGCTGGAAATGGTAGCCGATTGAATCTGCTTTTCGTTAGGCTGAAATCTCTTCTTGGTTATGTTGTAGAATACCTTTACTTTACGTCAGCTTGCTTTCTTGTTAGCACATATATTCTTGTGAGGCGCGGCTTCGACGTAATACACGCCCATAACCCGCCCGATACTCTCTTTCTGGCGGCCGTGCCTTTCAAGCTACTTGGAAAGAAATTTGTCTTCGATCAGCATGATCTCTGCCCGGAACTTTACCGATCCCGTTATAGCGCCGGAGAAGGAGTTTACACCCGGTTCCTAAGAATGTTTGAGTGGTGCAGTCTGAAACTTGCCGATGTCACGATCGCTACGAACGAATCATATAAACAAATACAAATGGAGCGGACGAATAAGAATCCCGCCAGTATCTTCGTTGTAAGAAATGGGCCGAACCAAATGCGAATGACTCCGGCCGCGCCGAGCGCCCGCTTGAGAGGAATGAACAAGTCCATCCTATGCTACGTTGGCAGCCTAAATCCACAAGACGGTGTCGATTACCTGCTTCGTTCGTTGCGCTATTTACTATATGGTTTGAAGCGTTCGGATTTTCATTGCGTAATAATAGGCACCGGAGACTCGCTGCAAGATTTGCGTGATCTGGCTGGAAAACTGCAACTCAATGGTTGCGTTGAATTAACAGGCTTCATCTCTGATGAAGACTTGCAAGCTAACCTTGCGGCTGCGGATATTTGCGTGGATCCCGACCCTTCCAGCCCGTTGAACGACGTGTCCACTTGGATCAAGGTTATGGAATACATGGCGTCGGCAAAACCGATCGTCTCTTTCGATCTGAAAGAAACGCGATTTTCTGCTGGAGACGCTGCCATCTATGTTAAACCGAACAACGAAACTGAATTCGCGGAAGCTATCGCCCAATTGATGGACCAGCCCGAGCTTCGAAAACAAATGGGGACTTACGGTCGTCGCCGGGTTGAGGACGAGTTGCAGTGGGCGAAGGTTGGGAACAACCTTCTGACTGCATATGGGACGCTTCTTGCCGAGAAACGAACGAGTTCCATAAAGCTCGCCGCGAGTCGAAATCGATAGAGTGCATTCCGGAGCGGCTCGGAGCCGCCATGGATAACTTGCCACGTCCGTTCTTGACTACCCAGGTTTCTTTAACTCAGCCCTTAGGCGAGAGCCTCGTGGCAAAGCCAGAAATCCGTCACGCAGGGATTGTCGATGTAACCTTCGGCGAAAACGTCACAGTTGTACAGCCGGTCAATCTCTTTGGGTGCACGATTGGAGGTGGTAGCTTCGTCGGCCCATTTGTAGAGATACAAAAGGGAGTAACTATCGGGAAGCGATGCAGGATTCAATCACACTCATTCATCTGTGAGCTGGTCACGATCGGGGACGATTGCTTCATTTCTCATGGGGCGATGTTTATCAATGATCCATTCGTTACGGGAAGACCAGCGGCGGAACGGGGCCTCTGGCGCGAGACCAAGGTTGGCAACCAGGTGAGCATCGGGACCAACGCTACCATCCTCCCAGTCACAATCTGCGACGGCGCAGTCATCGGAGCCGGTGCGGTCGTAACCAAAGATATCACCGAACCCGGCTTCTATGTCGGTAACCCCGCGCGTCTTCTCCGCAGCCTTTAGCGATCCGGCGATTCAACGGCTATCAACCGCGGCTGTCCCCGTTATTTGTTCTCTGATATCTGAATTCTCTCCCAATGCTGATCATCAATGCTGATGTTTGGGGCCGCTCAGCGGTGGAGACCGACGCTGCTCTCAGATGTTACGAGGCAGGAAGGATCACATCTGTCAGCGCCATGGTTTTCATGGCGAATTCCGAGCGGGCCGCGGAGCTGGCAAAAGAAAACCAAGTCAATGCCGGGTTACATCTTAATTATTCCGAGACATTCACAGGAAGGAACAATTCGTAAAGGCTTAGCGAGTGCCATAACCGGTTAGTAAGGTACCTCAGGCGAAACAAGTACTCTCAGCTTTTTTATAATCCTTTTGTGCGAAAGGCGTTCTCTTATTATCTCATGAGCGATGAATTTTCCGAGCTGTTGCAGCGCCTTGAGAACCGGTCAAAGCTATGTCTCAGGACGCGGCAATTTTACTTCCGAGTACACCACGTACTTGCGCTGAAACTCATCCAGTGGAAACTCATCGAGATGAACTAGCAGGGTTAGAGGGGCGTTCATCGTTCAACATGGAATTTGCATGAAAAAAATCGCTGCCGAATCGTTTAAACGGCCCATCACGAAAGAGCAAAGCAAGGACACCGGGATGGCCATGGTGCTTTTGCTTTTGCTCTTCAGCGCCGGTTTCAAACGGGAAACTCTTGTTACTATTGCGATCGTCGCTCTCGTGGTAGACATGGCGTTTCCTCAGCTTTATCGGCCGGTGGCCGTTTTGTGGCTAGGTTTGTCCCACCTGTTGGGCACAGTAGTCTCCAAAATCCTTTTAACGCTCGTTTTCTTTGGCGTAGTGACCCCGATTGGCCTGGCACGGAAACTTCTGGGCTTTGATTCCCTGAAACTGAAGGACTTCAAGTCTGGCGAAAATTCGGTAATGGTCATTAGAAATCGTATTTTCACTGGAAAAGACATAGAGAAACCGTATTAAAAGAAAAACTAATTATGGAATTCATCAAAGACCTTTGGGGTTTTCTGCGCGTAAGGAAGAAGTTCTGGTTATTGCCGCTTATTGTGGTCTTACTCACCTTTGGCGTGCTTGTCGTCCTAACGGCCGGATCGGCTATTGCTCCGTTCATCTACACCCTCTTTTAGCTCGATGAGGGAGCGCCAGGCTCAGGGTAAAATGTACGTGCAGCTTCGAAAGGAACAGCGGTGAGGAACACGATTCTCGGCATATCAGCCTATTATCACGATAGCGCAGCTGCGCTTCTGATTAACGGTCAAATTGCCGCGGCAGCGCACGAAGAGAGATTTACCCGGAAGAAGCACGATTCCTCGTTCCCAATTAATGCCGTTCGATACGTGCTACAGGAGGCCGGTGTGGATTACAAGGACCTTACAGCGGTAGCCTTTTATGACAAACCATTCCTGAAATTCGAGCGGCTCTTGGAGACCTATCACGGTTTTTCTCCGCGGGGCCTGGTGAGTTTTCAATCTGCTATTCCTGTTTGGATTAAAGAGAAACTCTTCATGCGAAGGCTGCTGAAGGAGGAATTGGGAACGCTCGGGGATGGGAAGGTGCCGATTTATTATCCGGAACATCATTTGTCCCATGCCGCAAGCGCCTTCTATCCGTCGCCATTCGAGGAGGCCGCCATCGTTACAATAGATGGCGTCGGGGAATGGGCGACCACGACGATCGGGTACGGCCAGGGAAACAAGATCACGCTACTGAAGGAATTGCACTTTCCGCACTCGGTCGGGCTCCTTTACTCTGCTTTCACTTACTACACAGGTTTCGAGGTGAATAGCGGTGAATACAAGCTGATGGGGCTGGCGCCTTACGGCAATCCTGAGTCGCCTCGATTGAACGATTTTGTGCGGAAAATTAAGACCGATCTCGTGGATATCCGAGAGGATGGTTCGATTCTCCTTAACATGGATTACTTCAGCTATGCCACTGGCCTTAGAATGGTTTTCGACGACAAATGGGAGCAGCTTTTTGGCGTGCCACGGCGAAGGGCGGAGTCGCAGATTTCGCAGGTTTACATGGATATGGCCCTGGCCATTCAGCGGGTGACAGAAGAGATTGTCATGAGGCTTTGCCAGACAGCGATGGAGCTCACCAAAAGCAAATATCTGGTATTGGCGGGAGGGGTGGCACTCAACTGTGTCGCCAACGGCAAAGTTCTGCGCTCAGGTATGTTTGAGGACATCTGGATTCAACCCGCCGCGGGGGACGCGGGCGGGGCGCTCGGGGCGGCTTACGCGGTGTGGTATATTCGGGAAGGCAATAGGCGAGTCCTCAACTGTAGTCCCGACGCCATGCACGGCGCGTATCTCGGACCATCGTTTTCAGAAAGGGAGATTGAGCGAATCCTTAGCAGGTATGGAGCAGTTTCCTCGTATTATGATAGCTTTGATGAGCTGGCAAAACTTGTAGCGACGAGGCTTGCCGAGGGCAAAGTCATAGGTTGGTTCCAAGGGCGGATGGAATACGGTCCGCGAGCGCTGGGTAACCGCAGCATCCTGGGCGATCCACGCAATCCCGAGATGCAAAAGAAGCTCAATCTAAAAATTAAATATCGCGAAGGCTTCCGACCATTTGCGCCCAGTGTTTTGGAGGAGGACATCGAGACTTATTTCGAATTGGATCGTCCTTCTCCCTATATGCTCCTAGTGGCTCCCGTTCGGGCGGAGAAGAGAATCCCGGCCCCGAGCGATTATCACGAAAAAGGCCTGTACGAGCGTCTTTACTTTCTGCGGTCAGACATCCCTTCCGTCACGCACATCGATTACTCGGCTCGGATTCAAAGCGTATCCAAAGACGTTAATCCGCGATATTGGCAACTGATTCGAGAGTTTAAGACGCTTACTGGCTACGGCGTTGTCGTTAATACCAGCTTCAATTTATCAACGGAGCCGATCGTGTGTACCCCGCAAGAAGCTTATCACACCTTCATGCAATCCGAGATGGATCTATTGGTGCTGGGAAATTTCGTGCTGCAAAAGGACGAACAGCCGGTGGGCTTTCGCGCGTGGACCGATGAAGGGGCAAGCGGACCAGACCCTGATTCTCCTTATGCTGATCCGCGCACGGGCGATCCGCTCATCGTCACAGCAACAGGCGCTCTCAATCCCGCCACCGGCACGCGCTACGAAGTCGAAGATGGTATACCGCGCTTGTTTTTACCGACGGAGGACAAGGAGCTCGACGGCGCGAATGTTACTGACATCGTCCGGAAGTTCTACGAAAAAACACCCTTTCCAAACTACGATAACGTGGACAGCGTCCGCGCATTGCTGCAGAAAGCGGGTCACGGCCTTTTCGCGCGACTGCTTAATGAACAGATTCCCTTCGACGCACGCGTCGTCGACATCGGGTGCGGCACGGGGCAGCTCACGAACTTCCTGGCAATCGCCCATCGCAGCGTGCTGGGCACGGACATGTGTGGGAATTCGCTCGCGCTGGCGCAGCAGTTTGCGATCAAGCATGGCATTGACCGCGCCGCGTTCGCGCAAATGAATCTCTTCCGGCCCGGGTTACGGGACGGCTTCTTCGACTTTGTTATTAGCAATGGCGTGTTGCATCATACCAATGATCCGCGGCGCGCCTTTGCCCGCATCAGCCGCCTTGCCAAACCTGGCGGCTATGTTCTGGTGGGCCTCTACCACGCTTACAGTCGGCAGCTTCATTACGCGCGTCGCGCGTTGTTCCGCCTCACTGGTATAACAAGCCGCGTGCTAGATCCGCATTTTGGCCGAGTCGCAGCTGAGGGCAAACGCGAAGCATGGGTCCAAGACCAATACTGCCATCCGCATGAAAGCTGCCACACGTTCGATGAAGTCTTCAACTGGTTGGAGGAGAACAACCTCGAATTCGTGAACGCTATTCCCAAAGCTGCCGGCGGGCCGCAACTCACGTCGGACGAGCGCATCTTCGAGCCGAAGGATCGCGGTACGGTGGTAAGCCGTGTTTGGAGTCAGCTGTGCTCGTTATCGAGCGGCTATCGCGAAGGCGGCTTTTTCATCGTCATTGGCCGTCGCCGTTGACTGTCAGGCAAAGGCTGCGCAATCATGATTCCGATTCTCCAGCAGCTCTCAACCACGATCCGCAATCTGCGGAAGTTCGGGCTTGTTGTCGAGGCCGTTTTCTTGCTGTTAGGCGGATGGTTTCTCTTCCGGCATAAGGCAGCCGGGTCTTAGTTCTTGATACCAGGTGTGGTGCTCGTGCTCTTCGGTTTCGTCGCGCCGCCCGCGCTCGGGGTTGTTTACACTGCCCGGATGAGTCTGGCCTTTACTATGGTCTGCTTGTCTCCATGGTGGTTCTCGCGCTTGTTTACTTCAATTGTCTCATTGGACGCAGGGGAATAGGTCTTTGTCTTTGGGTTTCATGTCAGCAGTCATGTCCTGGAGCTTTCTTCGGGCGCGGAAAAAATTCTGGCTCATACCAATCGTATTTTTGCTGCTTTTCCTAGGCGCAACCTTGGTGATTGGCCAGGGCCCCGCGTTGGCGCCAGTCATCTATTCGCTTTTTTAACCTTCGACAAACGATACCCGAAATCTCTCGTTAGGCACTTTCAGGATTTTTTCACCCGTGGACTGTAGCGTAATCCACAGTAACTCTTCTTTACGAACCGAGGTCTTGAAAGCGGAATTGTTGCTACAAGACGGCAGTAGCCTGACGGGAACGCACTTCGGGTCACGTCACTCGACAGCGGGCGAAGTTGTCTTCAATACGGGGATGGTCGGTTATCCCGAAGCCATGACCGATCCTTCCTACCGGGGTCAAATTTTGGTGCTGACGTATCCTTTAATTGGAAACTACGGAGTCCCGGTCAACGCAGAAACAAAGCCCAGCGCAAATGACTTCGACATCCCTGAGTTCTTTGAAAGCAACCGAATTCAGGTCAGTGGGCTTGTTATTGCCACCCTTTCGAAGCACTACAGCCACTGGTCGGCGTTAGATTCCTTAGATGAATGGATGCGGCGTCAAAAGATTCCGGGCATATGCAACATCGACACCCGCACGCTAACGAAGAAGCTAAGAAACGAGGGAATGATGCTGGGAAAGATCGTGGTTGACGATGCAGACCTCGCCTGGGAGGACCCTAACGAGCGTAATCTTGTAGCCGAGACAAGCTTGGAGAGACCCAGATTTTATCCAAGGTCGGGCCAGAAGAAAGTCATCCTGGTCGATTTTGGGTGCAAGGACAGCATCCTGCGTCATTTGCTTAGTAAACGGCTGGATGTTTTGAGAGTGCCTTGGAATTACGACTGGTCCCAGGAGATGGTTGACGGGGTTGTTCTTTCGAACGGCCCAGGAGATCCCAAAATGTGTGGCGATGCTTTAAAGGTGCTCCGAAAAGGACTAGGAAGAGATATCCCCATTCTTGGAATCTGCCTGGGACATCAACTCCTGGCCCTTGCCGTTGGCGCCGATACGTTCAAGTTGAAGTATGGTCATCGCAGCCAGAACCAACCCTGCATTCAAGTAGGAACCAAGCGTTGCTACATTACATCGCAGAACCATGGTTTCGCTGTAAACGAGAAAACATTGCCTGAGGAATGGAAGCCGTGGTTCTTTAATGCAAACGATAGCACAAATGAGGGGATGCGGCATCAGGAGCGGCCGATCTTTTCCGTGCAATTCCACCCGGAAGCGAATCCAGGACCTACAGAAGCGTCGTTCGTCTTTGATTCATTTCTAGATGCGCTCGACCATGGATAGCAAGATCCGAAAAGTTCTGTTGCTTGGCAGCGGGGCCTTGAAGATAGGTGAAGCTGGCGAGTTCGATTACTCCGGAAGCCAGGCTCTCAAAGCTCTTAAAGAAGAGGGCATTAGCACTGTGCTAATCAATCCGAACATTGCCACGATCCAGACTTCGGAAGAACTCGCTGACCATGTGTATCTCCTACCAGTAAACGCCGACTTTGCGGAGCGAGTTATAGAAAAAGAAAAACCTGATGGGATTCTGGTAGGATTCGGCGGCCAGACAGCGCTGAATTGCGGATTGGAAATCGCCGATCGTTGTCTCCTGCAGCGATACGGGGTCCGTGTGCTCGGTACGCCGATTCAAACGATTCGTGACACGGAGGACCGGGCTTTGTTCGTGAGGCGGCTGACCGAGATCGGCGTTGATGCGCCGCGTTCCCAGGGGGCGACCACGCTGGAGGAGGCCAAAAAAGCGGCAGCCGAAATCGGTTATCCGGTGATGGTAAGAATCGCGTTTGCGCTGGGAGGATTGGGCTCTGGCATGTGCAAGGACGAACAGGCGCTGGAGGAACGGGTCAAGAGGGCCTTGGCCTATTCGCCACAGGTCCTCGTGGAAGAATACCTCAATGGCTGGAAGGAAGTGGAATACGAGGTCGTGCGAGACGAATCGGACAATTGCATCACCGTCTGCAACATGGAGAACCTTGACCCTCTTGGTATCCATACGGGTGAAAGCATTGTCGTAGCGCCGAGTCAAACTCTCACGAACGGCGATTACCATCGGCTGAGGGAGCTTTCCATCCGCGTTGTTCGCCATTTGAAGGTTGTTGGCGAGTGCAATATTCAGTTTGCGCTTGATCCGAAATCAGACGCTTACCGGGTGATTGAAGTCAATGCCCGGCTCAGCCGAAGCTCAGCTCTCGCGTCAAAGGCAACGGGATACCCGCTGGCCTATATCGCTGCTAAACTTGCGCTGGGATACAGTCTTACCGATCTCCGGAATTCCGTAACGCGCACTACGACGGCGTGCTTTGAACCCGCATTAGACTACGTGGTCGTCAAAATCCCTCGGTGGGATCTGAAGAAATTCCGTAGCGCGTCGAGCGATTTGGGTTCAGGCATGAAATCCGTCGGCGAAGTTATGGCCATTGGCAGGACATTTGAAGAGGCATTACAGAAGGCAGTCCGGATGCTCGACATTGGTCACGATGGAATCGTCGCAACCCGACCCATTGGTCCGGCGAAGGCAAAGGAATTGCTGGCACAACCCGGGCCGGATCGCGTTTTCGCGTTGCCTTGGGCGATGCGAAACGGTCATAGCATCAAGCAGCTTCATGAGCTAACGCATATTGATGAATGGTTTCTCCATTGTATTCATCATCTGGTAGAGATCGAAGATCTCCTCGAAACCTACAAGGGTGGACCGTGTCCAAAGAAGCTTTTGCTTGAGGCCAAGCGCGCCGGATTCTCCGATCGCCAATTAGGCTCGATTCTCGAAATGGATGAGACGATTGTTTGGAGACACCGGCAGAACATGGGGATATCTCCAGTGGTCAGGCAGATCGACACTCTGGCAGCTGAGTACCCGGCCCAAACGAATTATCTCTACCTGACGTTCAATGGAGAAGGAGATGACGTGCAACCCGAACAAGGTAAGAACGTGCTTCTCCTCGGTTCGGGCGCGTATCGCATCGGCAGTTCGGTTGAGTTTGACTGGTGCTGTGTGAACTCCTCCCGCATTCTCCGAAAGCTGGGCTACCGCTCGATTCTTCTGAATTTCAATCCAGAGACAGTCAGTACGGATTATGACATCTGCGACAGACTTTACTTCGACGAGATTAACCTGGAAAACGTGCTCGATATTTACGCGCGGGAGCAATGCATGGGAGTGATTATCTCAGTTGGTGGTCAGACTCCGAACAATCTCGCCCTTCAGCTTCATCATGCGGGATTGAATATTCTCGGAACCTCTGCCATGGATATCGATCGCGCCGAGGATCGACATAAGTTTTCGAAGTTACTGGATAGCATTGGAGTCGATCAGCCCCCCTGGCGCCAAGCGCCTTCTCTCGACGATGCCGTCGCATTTGCGAAGGAAACGGGTTATCCCGTCCTGCTCCGGCCATCCTATGTTCTTAGCGGCGCAGCTATGGGTGTGGCGACTAATGCAAGGGAATGTGAGCTTTTCTTGAACAAGGCAGCGGATGTTTCACCAAAGCATCCAGTAGTCGTTTCCAAATTTTTTGAAGACGCCAAGGAAATCGAGGTCGATGCGGTTGCTTCCCGGGGACAGATCCTGGTTATGGCTGTGGTCGAGCACGTGGAAAATGCCGGGGTTCACTCAGGGGACGCCACCTTGGTCGTTCCACCACAGCGCACTTATCCTGAAGTGATCCGCAAGGTTGAAAAGATTACAGAGCGGATTGCTGACGCGCTGAGAGTAACGGGACCGTTGAACGTTCAATATCTCGCCCAAGGCACAAACGTCAAAGTAATTGAGGCTAATCTGCGCGCCTCGCGAAGTTTTCCGTTTGTTTCAAAAATCTGCAAGGTGAACTTCATTGAGCTGGCAACGAAAGCCATTCTGGACGTCCCTGCCGCAAGAGTCGGTCGGCCATGGCACGACCTCGACTATGTTGGCGTTAAAGCTCCGCACTTTTCGTTCACGAGATTGCAAGGCGCAGATCCAACCTTGGGAGTCGAGATGGCGTCTACCGGCGAAGTTGGCTGCCTAGGCGATGATTTCGAAGAGGCCTTTTTGAAAGCTCTTATTTCGGTCGGCTTCAAATTTCCAATAAGGACCGTTCTGCTCTCGACCGGCACACTGAAAGACAAAGTAGCCTTTATCGAGGGCGCAAAGCTGTTCGAAAGCTTGGGAATCGGCTTTTTTGCGACTCAAGGAACCGCGGAGTTTCTGAGTCGGTACAGCATCAAGAGTGTGGTCGTTCACTGGCCATTGGAAAATCGTTCTCCCAATGCGGGTGAACTCATCGAGCAAAGAAAAATAGACCTGGTGATCAATATACCCAAGAACTTTCAGGAAATCGAGTTAACTAACGATTACTATATTCGGAGAAAAGCTGTGGATTTCGGGATTCCTTTATTGACAAATATTCAATTGGCAAACCGCCTCGCTGAATCGCTTTCGCGAAAGCAAGCTGTTGATCTCGGTATCAAGGAGCTGCAGGCATACTAAAGATCTCGCAATTTGGAAACAATCGAACAATGACCACGAACACCAGGGGAATAAAGACATCGGCAGCCGTTGAGCAGACTATAGACTACACAACGCAACACGCACAGATAACAACACCAAACACACAACCCACATCACAAATCGCCTTCAGGAAATTCGTTAGCGGTTACGCTCTCATAATCAGCCTTCTCATCGCACCGCCGATATTCGAGAGATTCTTCGCAATGCTGTACCTCTTTCAAGGTGAGAGAGTGATCCTGTGGATCGCCTCATTACTTCTGATGTCCATCAGCCTCTATGGTTTCTTCGGCCGTTTACGCCCGACTTGGGTTTACTTCGTATTGTTTAACCTGCTCGTTCTAATCTCAGTAGAACTCGGTGCCCGTTCTGCCGTGAAGCTGTTCTTCCCAAACAAGGAAGTCAGTCTAGCACGTAGGGCCGCCTGGACCTATGACGAGCTGCGGAGAATGACGGGCCATCCCTTCCTCCAGTTCAACGGCGTACCATCAAGAACCGGCGAGATATATCGTGTGCTGAAGCCAGGAGGTCGCGGCGACGAGGAGACCGAGAACTTAAGTACCTTCAATAACTTCGGCTTTGTCGGTCGTGACTTTGCCTACGCCAAGCCCCCAGGAGTTATTCGCATTGCCGCTCTCGGCGCGTCGACAACTGCCGATGGCTACCCCGCTATGTTGGAAGAATACATCAATGCCACAGTTGCGGCTCAATCCAACCGATTCGAAGTGATGAACTTTGGCCAGGGCTACTGGACGAGCGCGCATGTTCTCGTGAATTTTGTCTTGAACGTCATTGACTTTGCCCCTGACTTTATTATCATTCACCAAGCTGCAAACGATGAGCACGCGCGTGCCTCTGAGGCAGAGTTTAGAGGTGACTATTCGCATTATCTGAAGGTCTTTCAGCCGCCGCGGATTATTGATAAATACATCCTCCGAGTAAGCGTTCCCTACCGGGCGTTGAAGTTTTACCTGAACCCAAATCCAGAGTGGATGTTCGTAGAAGCCGCCTCGCAGATCCGCCGGAAAGAGCCTGAACGTGCGCTGAATGCGCGTGAGCTCGGAGTCTTTCGACGTAACATCGAAACCATCATCGAAGTCGCTAGTGCGCGGCAGATCAAAGTCGTTCTCACGACAATGCCTCACTCGACGGATGAACGTTACCCTGGTCTCTATCTCCACCATATTGATCAATTCAACGAATTGTTGAGATCCATTGCCGCGAACAATGATCGGCTCCTGTTCGTGGATCTGGACAAGCTGATGACGGGAAAGGTCAATCATCTCTTTCGCGATGGGGTTCACGTGAATGATACTGGGAACCGGATGAAGGCAGAGTACCTTGGTAAACGCATCATTGATGATGAAGAGCGCGCGCTTCCGAAAGCGCCGTAATGAGTTAGCTCAATTGTTTTATGAGTAGGCCTCATCAAATTGATTCCGTTGAGATCACCCGTCGTGGATTTGTTGGGCTTCGGCCAATGGTAGTCCTGAGATAATTCAAGAATTCGTAATCCGTGAATCTAGTCGCAACCCACATTGCCAGCTTGTTCGGGCTTCAGCTACCCCCATTCCTAGCCTCTTTTCTCACAGTTGCCTTCATTGGCTTCCTTTTCCGGCGAGACATTCAAGAAAAGCCCGATGTCAGCGGCGCGCTTTGGCTTCCACTTATTTGGCTGGTGATCACTTGCTCAAGAGGCCTATCTCAATGGCTCAACATCTTCGGCTTACCTGTAGGCGGCGCCGTTTCAGTGGAAGAGGGAAGTCCGCTGGATGCCTGGTTTTGCTTTGGTATGATTGCTGCCGGCTTTTGTGTCCTTAATAAGAGACAAGTCCGTCTTTCAGAGATTGTTCGGAACAACGGTTGGCTCATCGCTTTTTTGATCTACTGTTTCATTTCCATCGCCTGGTCTGACTATCCTTTCATTGCGTTCAAGCGGTGGATCAAAATCCTTGGTCATCCGATCATGGCGCTCATCGTCCTTACGGAACCGGATCCCGAAGAAGCGCTGAGACGGTTGATGAAGCGATGCGCCTATGTCATCGTCCCGGTTTCCATTCTCTGGATCAAATACTATCCTCAATTGGGACGGAATTACGACCCGTGGACTGGCTTCCAAATGACCAACGGCATCGCCCAGGGCAAAAACGGGCTAGGACAAGATTGTCTGATCCTGGGTTACTTTTTCTTTTGGTATTTGCTGCAAATCTGGCAAACTGACCGGAGCTCTTGGAGACGAAATGAGCTTCGGCTGATCATCGGATTCTCGATTGCTATCTGGTGGCTTTTCTCACAGGCGCACTGTGCGACATCGTCCACATGTCTGGTTATAGGAATACTGCTGGTCGTGTTTGTCGGCTTTCGTTTTATAAACAAGAATTTGATCGGGACGTACATGTTAACGGCACTAGTTCTTTTGGTGGTAGCAGAACTGGTGTTTGGAATTTCAGGCGCCTATTCGGAGAGTCTGGGCAGGGGCTCCGAGCTGTCGGGGAGAACTGGGCTCTGGACAGCCCTCTTGGGGTTGCACACTAACCCGATTCTTGGGACGGGATTTGAAAGCTTCTGGTTAGGAGAAAGGCCACAGCAGCTGAAAGGACTTTTCTATTTTATCCCGAACGAGGCTCATAATGGCTACTTGGAAACTTATCTGACCTTGGGATTACTTGGGCTGTTCCTTTTGATTGGAGTATTTGTTGCGACATTCCGGAAAATACGCCTCCAGCTTTTTCGGAATTTTGAAATGGGACGATATCGATTGGGGTTCCTCGTGGCACTAATACTGTCCAACTGGACAGAAGCAGTCTTCATAACGTTAAGTCCTCTTTGGTTTACCTTCTATCTCGTTGCTATGGACTACCCAGAAACTCGCTTCACCATTGCGGAATCGTCTGTCGGCACTGCGAGATCCGAAGAGGACATGGAATTCGCGTATGTCGAAGGAAAATCCTAGCATGGGCGTTGTCTTTTGTTCGGTTCCTTGAGCAACCTTTGAAGTTTGAGATCTTGAAAATTAGAATTGTACCTGGGACAAATGGCAGTACAGACTCAACTACGGGCTCGGATTCAATCAGGCATGCATTGTGATGCTACTGGTGGCGCGGAACGCCATCGGCTTTCCGATTTCGATTCGCCGTTTGTGTTGCGGCCAAGTTCTGCGGTTCTGAGTTCGGTCCTCGCCGTTTTGTTTGTCGGCGCTTCCAGCGCGATGCAGGCGAGAATTATTAACGCTGCCAGTCCTTCTCTTGCTGATGTAAGGGGGGCTATAGCGTCTGCAGCGGATGGCGACACCGTCATCGTTCCGGCTGGAACGGCTTCCTGGACTTCAGCCCTTACCATTAAGAAGGGCATCACGATTCAGGGCCAGACCACCGTCGATTCGGACAGCGGCACGGCCGACGATAAAACTGTTCTGGTGGACAATCTGGCCCGTATTCCCGGCGGGCAAGGTTTCTTCCATTGCACGACAAACGCGGGCCAAGCACTTCGCATTACCGGAATCACATTCACTGGCACAGGCGGGCCAACCGAAATGGCGTACAATGGCGCTATACGGGTTAGCGGAACTTCCGATCAAGCGCGGCTAGATCACTTACATTTCACAAACCTTCATCATAATAACTACATTGCCATTTACGGCAATGTTCGCGGCGTATCCGATCATGTGGTGGAAAACAAAATACCGAGCCAACAGGGGCAGCAAAAAGTCTTTAACGGCGCAGGGTCTGAAGGCTATGGCGATGAGGTATGGTCTCAACCGGCTGGTTACGGCGGCCCTGACTTCTTTTTCTTTGAAGATTGGTTCGTCAACAATACTGCCGGGCCATTCACGGCCAGCGGCGGATGGGATGCCAATATAGGAGGTAAATTCGTTATAAGGCATTGCCATCTTTATGACACTGAAATCCTCTGCCACGGAACAGAAGGCGGAAGAACTCGAGGCGGCAGGGCGCAAGAGATTTACAACAATGACTACCACTGGAGTTACCTAACAACGATGGACGGAATTCGCTCTGGTACATTGGTAGTTCACGACAACACCTACGATGGCATCGAGCCACAGGGGTATGGGCTACAGACCTATCGTATGATCTTTGGCTACGACGGGACTTGGAAAGGCGCAACGGGAGCCAACCCGTGGGATTACAACGTCACAGAGCCGGATGGCATCCACATCGACGGGCATCCACCGTATCTGTTTGAAAGCGGAACAGTGAGTTCAGCTGTAAATAATCCCAATGGAACAATGACAGACAGCATGAAGAACTGGATTACGAACCAGTGGAACGGCTACGCGCTACGCCGTCCATCTGACGGAGCTACCTGGCGAATCGCAGGGAACACCAATAACACGCTGAATATTCTACAGTGGGGTGATCCTTGTTGTATTCAAAAGTGGAATGCTAATAACACCTACGAGATTCACAAGGTATTGCAGGCGCTGGACCAACCGGGAGCAGGAGCAAGCGACCCAATCAGCGGAGATAATCCTACCCCAACATGGCTGCATCAGGTAAGAGAAGGTTGTTATTCGTGGAATAATATTTACACGCCGAATGGACACCGCATAAACTGGCGACCAGCGTCTCCCGGTTTACTGGAAGGACGCGATTACTTCAGCGACACGCCGCTGCCGGGTTATACGCCTTACACATACCCGCACCCGCTCACGAAAGGCCTTCCGTCACCGGAGCAGATGACGCGAAACGCGACAGAGAACTCGCAACACAATCTGCGTAAGAAAAGGCAGCCCTGGGGTGGGAAAAAGCTAGACAGAAAAAAAGCAAAAAAGGCCAAAGAAAACGCCGCAAATGAAACCGCTGACGGCCAGGAGAACCCCGGCAACTGAAATGACTCAACGCTGTCCTCCTAATCCGGCATCGAATTCCGACTACATTGTATCGCGGAATGAGCGCATTCTGATCACTGGATCCAATGGCTTTATCGGAACTAAAGTAGGCGCCACGCTCCTAGACTACGGCTTTACTGATATCTGTTGTTTCGTTCGGCCCTCCAGCCAGCTTAGCCGACTCCGAGAAACGCTTCGACAGTTCAATGCCGAGAACAAAGTCGAAATCGTTACAGGCGATCTTCTTTCGTCCACGGATTGTCGGAAAGCGGCGGCTGGGGCCTCGATTATTTACCATCTGGCAGCCGGCATGGAAAAGTCGTTCGCGGGCGCATTTATGAACTCGGTGCTTGCTACGCGTAACCTCATGGATGCCTTTCTCCGCTTTGGTGAGCCAAAGCGTTTTGTGAATGTCAGTTCCTTTGCCGTGTATTCCAACCTCGGATTGAGTCGTGGTGCTCTCTTGGATGAGAGCTGTCCATTAGAGGATGCGCCGCAGGAACGATTTGATGCTTATGGCTTTGGGAAACTTAAGCAGGAAGAATTGGTTAAGGAGTACGGCGAGGTGCATAATCTGCCTTATGTAATTCTCAGGCCCGGGTACGTATTCGGACCAGGGAAGCGAGAATTGAACGGCCGCGTCGGTAGCAGTGCCTTTGGATTTTTTATGCAGGTAAACGGTTCGCAGGCTTTGCCATTGGTCTTCGTCGATAACTGTGCCGAGGCCGTTGTGTTGGCCGGTCTCAAGGCAGGAATCGATGGTGAGATTTTTAACGTTGTGGATGACGAATTACCAACAGGGCGACAATTCCTAAAAGCTTACAAAAAGACGGCGAAATCTTTTGTATCAATTAGAGTTCCTTACATCGTCGGTTACGCCATGTGCTTGCTGTGGGAAAAATACTCCGAGTGGTCAAAAAACCAGGTTCCGCCGGCTTTCAATCGTCGTCGCTGTGCAGCCGAATGGAAAGGAAATCGCTATTCTAATCAGAAGCTTAAAGAATGGCTAGGCTGGAGGCCGAAGGTCTCGATGGAACAGGCAATGGCTTTGTTTTTAGGCCAGTTTGAATCAAATGGCGCCAGCCAAGTAAGGACCGAGCATCGAAGACCGACGGCGGGAAAATGTTGAGCGATCTGGGTTAACCAACCGCTCAATTGTCAAAGGCTCTGAACCATTAACACCCAACCATCAACCTCGCGCACTCTGAGGGTCGCGCTCGTAGGCTGCGGCAAGGTCGCCGACCAACACCTCGCGGCGATCCATCGGATCCCGTACTGCGAAGTGGTTTCTGTTTGCGATTGCGAACCGCTTATGGCCAAGCAAATCGCCCAACGTTTCGGTATTCCTAATTGTTTCTCGGATCTAAAAGAAATGCTGCACGCCGTTTCTCCTGATATTGTCCACATTACTACCCCCCCACGAAGCCATTATTCGCTTGCGAAACAATGCCTCGAATCAGGCAGCCATGTCTATTTGGAAAAACCGTTTACTGTCACGGCCAGTGAGACTGAGTCGCTAATTGAATTGGCTCAACACCGCGATTTAAAAATAACCGTTGGTCACAACTATCTGTTTACTCTCGAGATGCTCGAAATGCGCCGGCTGGTAGAGCAAGGATTTCTCGGCGGAAGACCGATTCATCTGGAAAGCCACTGGTCATACGACATCGGAGACTTAAGATATGCCAGTGCATTTCTCGGAAATCGCAACCATTGGGTCCGCCAACTTCCGGGGCAATTATTTCACAACATCATTAGCCATGGAATTGCCAAACTGGCCGAATTCCTTGATGATGAATTGACCGAAATTATCGCTACGGCGCATCAAAGCGAGCAACTCCGTAGCCTCGGCGCAGAAGAAGTCATGGATGAGCTGAAGGTCATGATTCGGGACACGAGTGGCACGACGGCATTCTTTTGTTTTTCGACCCAAATCAGGGGCCTTAATCAATTACGCGTTTACGGACCATCTCATTCAGTGACCGCGGACATCATTACGGGAAGTCTCGTCCGACAAAGAACCCGTTCTTATAAAAGCTACCTAACCTATTTCGTTCCCCCAGTTAAAAATGCTTTCGAACATCTTAGAAACGCAAGGCTCAACATGGTCAACTTTCTCCGCCGGCGGCTTTACCAAGACTTCGGGATGAAGGAGTTGATTGAACGCTTTTATAACAGCGTTGGAAAGGGGAGCCCGGTTCCGATCCCGTATCGTGAAATTATCTTAACGGCCCGGATTATGGATGAGATCTTCGCGCAGATCCACCCGAACAGAAATCAAGCGTCAGAAGCACAAGCCTCCCACGTTGCAGTTTCTTCAGTAGCGTGATGTTGACTCTGACCTTTGATCTCTAGATCATGAAGTACGTCCTAATTACCTCGGCGCGCAATGAGGAGGCGTTCATTGCGAAGACGCTGGACTCAGTGGTCTGTCAGACCGTGTTGCCTGAGCGCTGGGTCATCGTGGACGACGGGTCAACGGACCACACCGCCGAAATTGTCGAGCGATACGCTGCCCGCTATCCTTGGATTGAGCTGCTTCGTCTGCCGCAACGGGAGTATCGCAATTTTGCCGCGAAAGTTCACGCATTCAATGCCGGCTTCGAAAAAGTCCACTCCCTGGATTTCGAAGCAATCGGAAATCTGGATGCTGACATATCTTTTGGACCTGATCAGTTTGAGTTTCTGTTGGAGAAGCTAATAGAGGATCCAAGTCTCGGCGTTACAGGAACGGCTTACAACGAGGAAGGATTTGATTCTACAAAAGATAGTTTTGAGAGTGAAAATTCCGTCCACGGAGCATGTCAAGTTTTCCGGCGCCAGTGCTTCAGCGATATCGGAGGATATTTGCCAAACCGAGCAGGTGGCATTGACTGGATCGCAGTCACAACCGCCCGGATGAAAGGATGGAAAACACGGAACTTCCCAGAGAGACGCTTTCACCACCATCGGCGGATGGGCACTGCCGAGCGGGGAGCGGTGGGCGCGATGTTTTCTTACGGCGAGAAGGATTACTATCTGGGCGGATCCTTCATCTGGCAGCTATTCCGTGTAACTTATCGCATGACTAAACGACCACTCATTGTGGGCGGATTGGCGTTGTTTTCAGGATTCTGTTGGGCTGCTTTACGGCGCGTACCACGACCGGTTTCCGGTGATCTGATGCGATTTCATCGGCGGGAACAAATGATAAAGCTAAAAGGTATTCTTGGATCACTTATCAAGTTTCAGAAAATCGAGAAATTTTATCTACGCGACGACCCAGCCGGGCGTCAAGTTTGACTGTCAAGCGACGGATAACATATCATCCAGCGAGTACCGGATGGAAACTGATTCCTGATTGCAGAGATATTGAAGCTAGACACGCTTCCACAACGCGTTATGGAGCAAATCGACATCACAGAGGTAAAGGATTTTTGGAATGCAAACCCATGCCAATCGGCGTGGTCTTCTGAAAATGACCGTCGAAGGTATTTCGAGGAGATCACTAGGAAACGTTATCAGGGTCGCGACTGGCACGTACCGATTGTTGCAAAGTTCGGGTCTTTCCGTGGGAAAGATGTTCTTGAGATTGGGTGTGGAATAGGAGCTGACGGCATTGAGTTTGCGAGGAACGGCGCAAATTATATCGGAGTTGACCTCACGGCTAACTCCGTGGAACTGGCACGGGAACGATTCCAACTATTCGGAGTGCCAGGTCAGTTTGAAGTCGCAAATGCTGAGGAAGGCCTGCCCCTTCCGAACGAAAGCGTGGATCATGTTTATAGTTTCGGGGTAATTCATCACTCACCTGCTCCCGAAAAGATCGCGGATGAGATTTATCGGCTTTTAAGAAAAGAGGGTACTTTTACGGTGATGTTGTACAACCGAAACTCGATAAACTACTACGTTGAGATTTTGTTTCTACGCAGATTGTTGAGGTGGTGTCTGTTTCCCAAGTTCATGCCTCGACTCATTGCCGCGGTTACAGGTTTTGATCGATGGAAACTAGAAGGGCATCGTGACAGGCTGCTGAAGAAAAAAAAGCTCACAAAGGAAGAATGGGTCAGCATGAATACGGATGGACCATTTTGTCCATTGTCACGAGTGTACAATTACCGAGAAGCAGCTGCCCTCTTCCATCGTTTTGAAAATGTCAGACAGGAAGTGTGGGAGTTTAACGTCGATCACTGGTCGTTTCTAGGTAAAGCTATTCCAGACGGCGTGGCCAAGTGGATTGGGCGACGCTGGGGTTGGCATCGAATGATTTACGGCCAAAAACCTTCAGCCTTCTGTGATTCGAGAACGTGAGCAGTTTTCGGCTGACGACACCCCAGCGGGAGATCCGGCCTTGAGGAGACGTTGGGCAATTAAAATATCCGATTCTTGCGACTCACTCAAAAAGATTTCTACAAACACCAATAAGTTTATGGAGACAAATGCTTACTTAGAACAATACACGTCAGAGAATGAGATCTCGAAGTACACCAGGGCCACGGCAGGTTCGGGAATTAACTATCTACTCGATCATGATTATAAGGCGGTTTACCTCGAAGCGCTCAACCTCTTGCCGCAACAAACCTGCCAGAGTGGCATTCGTATCCTGGAATTTGGTTGCGGCGGCGGAATGAATCTGCTTCGACTTATTTCGACGTTGAGCAGCAGCGGGATTCACATTGCACAAGCTATTGGCACTGACTTCGCCCCCGCGATGGTTGAAACGGCCAAACGCGAGGCCAGGGATTACCTTCGGGGGCGGGATTTGCGCAGCCCTGAATTCTACGTCGCCAAGAATGAAAGTTTGATTACCGATCTTGCGGTGTCGGGTGGAATAGAGAAGTCAACGCTCCTGAATTCGTTTCATTTCGTTCTCGGGGTAAACACAATTCGATATTGCCACGACGTAAAAAGGGAGCGGGATTGTGTTAGAGACATTTTCAATTTGCTCGTGCCGGGTGGAATATGTGTTGTAATCGACATGAACAATCGATTCCCGCTTTTCCGCAGCGACCTCAGGGACAGACTCCGCCAGAAAAAAGAGAAGCAGTGTTATGTTCCGTCCTTGGAAGAATACGCTGCGCCATTTGTCAAAGAAGGGTTCGAGCTATTACGGAGAGAACATTTCTGCTGGGTTCCTCATTCCGCCGGTCCAGTGATGGCCGGAGTTCTTCGCACGTTGTCCCCGATCTTGAATACGGTCGCTCGCTCGAGGGCCATGAGATCGTTAGTGGTCGCCAAGAAGCCATCATAGTCTCTGACTCTCTCCAGCGACTCAACGCCGATCAAATCAGAATCGATGCAAGAAAAAGCATTGCTCCTAACCGCTGCCTATCCATCAACCGACGACCAGAGGGCCGAACGGCTGCTCGATTTTTTTGGCGTGCATTACCTGAAGCGACGTGCGACGGAGCTTGGACTCCCTGAGAACAAATCCGCGGGAAAATATAGACTTGTGTGTTCTGCGCAGGGTTTCGCACGCGTGGTGGGAGACCTGCAGAACGTTTCACGCAACTCCAACTGCCTCGCCCGGCAAATCCATTCCGTTTTCTTGTATTCCAACGGCGATCCTGTCGCGCTTGCGAACGCGGTAAGCCAGCTCTCCGGAGCGACGATCTCAATTCGCAGAGGAGCAGAGCGTGTTACCGAGTGGCACATCGCAAATGAGCCTGACGGCGTGTGCGGCGCCATGCGCGATCTCCGCATACAGCCTTCGGCCACGTATCTCCGAAGTGGGGACTTCTTCCATACGGATGGAGAGTCGCTGACTCCTCTCATTGCCGGGGAAGATAGGGCCGCCTTCCTGAAGTTAAATTGCAATGGTCTGTCCGTGTTCGTCTCGTCAGAACGATTGATCGACATTGATGCCGAACTGACAACCTTCAACTTCGACATTCGCGATCACTTCTTCTCCGCTGTCCCATTCGTTTCCTACATTAGATGGGCGTTTCCTCTGAGCTCCTGGCATGCACCCGAAACGAGTGCCTGCTTAGTTATCGACGACCCTCTGTTGAAGCCGACGCATGGGTTTGTGGACTTCAGGGAACTTCTGTCCCTGATGAAGCGATACAAGTTTTCTACGAATATCGCATTCATTCCCTGGAACTGGAGGAGGAGCGCTCCCGAAGTTGTCAGGCTATTCCGAGAAAACCCGGAGCAATTCTCACTTTCGGTTCACGGCTGCGATCATACACGAGCAGAGTTCGGCAACTCCAGTCAGCAACGCCTTTATTGGAAGACCCAGCAAGCGTTGGAGCGTATGAATCGCCATGAGTCTATTACCGGGATTTGTCATGATCCCGTTATGGTATTCCCTCAAGGCATCTTTTCGGAAGCTGCTATGAGTGCGCTAAAGCGCACCGATCTAATCGCTTCTGTCAATAACGACATTATCAGCGCTGATCCGCACCCTCGTACAATCACAATCTCTGATGTATGGGACATTGCAGTTATGTGTTACAGCTTTCCCCTCTTTACCAGGCGATACCCATGGGAAGGGATCGAGAACTTTGCCTTTGATGCTCTGTTGGGAAAACCCGCGATAGCAGTAATTCATCATGACTACTGTAGCGATCACTGCGCAAGCCTGGTCAACTTTATCGAGCAACTAAATGCTCTGCCATGTGCGCCGATCTGGCGTAACCTGGGCGAAGTAGTTCGACGTTGCTACCGTCAAAGAGAAGATTCGCCGGGCGCGGTGGAAGTGGAGATGTACGGAACGGAGCTACGGATTGAGAATCGCTCTGGCCAGCCAAAGCGTTTCTTAATTAAAAGGCGTGAGGGTGAGCCTTCGGCGATAGAGCGGATTTGCACGGAGGCTCAAGAGATTGGCTGGCAAACCGTCGACGGCCACATCGATTTTGAAATCGAACTCAATCCCGGTGAGAACCGAGTGATCAGAGTAAAGTTTCATGATCTCGCGGGGAAAGAATGCAACGGAGATAATCTACCGTACAGGTTGAAGGCGATGCTAAGACGTTACCTTTGTGAGATGCGCGACAATTACGTTATGCCAATGAGATGCAGGTTCGCTGGGTCGCGTTAAACCGTCGAAACGTAAAGTCGGACCAGCGTGGAAGTAATTGTCAGGCAGAATACGCCCAACATCGACCATCTAGGGTTCAATAGAGTAAGGATTCAAATGCAAGCAGCAAAGACATCCGATCCATTGGCGGCCAGGGTCTCAGACGTTCTAACGGACTTTGTCGAGTGGCTGGATCGCTATGGTGAGAAATCCTGGGATTTTCAGAGCTTTTTCGCTGGACCGATCGGAGGACGAGTCAAGGCGCTCTATTACCGTCACAAACTTATTGGAACCGCAGCGGTCGCTCCCATGATTTTCTGCGAAGCATTCCTGCCTGCGGCGCGAAGATTGTTCCATCATCCGATGCGATTCCCGATTGCGGATGCTCACTATGCGATGGGCTTTGCTTTCCTTTATGAGGCGACTGGAGATTCCTCGCAATTGGAAAACGCGGTTCATTTTCTAACCGAGCTTAAAGAATCGCACTGTCGCGAGTTCAAAGAATATTGCTGGGGTTATCCATTCGACTGGGTCTGGCGCGGGGGAACTATTAGGCGACAAACACCTCTGATCACAACGACGCCTTATGTGTACGAAGCGTTCCTTGAGATCCTTAAGCTGGACCCACGAGAGGAGTGGAAACTGATTCTCGAATCGATTGCACGCCATGCGGCGACCGATATCAAGGATTTCCAGACGTCGGAACGGGCGAGCAGTTGTTCCTACACTCCTTTTGATGAGGGGAAAGTCATTAACGCGTCCGCTTATCGCGCCTTCCTGCTGACCAGCGCGTCAAAGATTTTTCGCAACGAAGACTACTTGAGGATCGCAGAACGAAATTTGAATTTCGTTCTGGAGAATCAGAACCCGGATGGCTCCTGGTTTTATGCCGTCGATGGTGTGCGTGACTTCGTCGATCATTTCCATACGTGTTTCGTGATGAAATCATTGGCCAAGGTCTACGCTCTGACCGGCGATCCAGAGATCGCTGAAGCATTGGCCAAAGGTATCAGTTATTACCTCAACAATCTCTTTGACTCGGACCATCTGCCCAAGGCGTTTTCACGCGCTCCCCGCCTGATTGTTTACAAGCGCGAGCTTTACGACTGCGCCGAATGTATAAACCTGTGTTTGTTGCTTCGGGACCGTTTCCCGCAACTAGAGACAACCTTGGAGAAGGTCGTCGCTCATATTTTGGAATCATGGGTAAAGCGCGATGGGTCGTTCCGCTCCCGGAAATTACACTTGGGCTGGGACAATGTCCCCATGCATCGTTGGGGACAGTCGCAGATGTTTCGAAGCCTCGCGTTTTATTTGCGCGAAGTACGTAAAGCGACAAATGTGGAGTCTAGCGCGCGAAGTGCTGCCGCTTATCAACTCTCAACTCTCAACTCCCAACCTCTATAACAAATGTGCGGCATAACTGGCCAGTATAACTTCGAGCGGCACGAACCAGTCGAGCGCGAGACGATTGTGCGCATCGCGCATTCCATTGCGCATCGTGGACCTGATGATGAAGGCTTCTTCATCGCTGGACCTGTCGGTTTGGGATTCCGGCGCCTATCGATCATCGACCTCGCCGGTGGCCATCAACCAATGTCGGATGTAGAAGAAACCGTCTGGATAATCTTCAATGGCGAGATTTACAATTACAAGGAATTACGAGCGGAACTGCAAAGCAAAGGTCATCAGTTTAGAACGAATTCCGACACCGAAGTGATTATCCACGGGTACAAAGAATGGAGCACCGATGTCTTCAATCACCTCAACGGCATGTTTGGCCTCGCCATCTGGGATGTTCCTAACGAACGCCTGGTGCTGGCGCGTGATGCCATGGGAATCAAACTAATTTACTACAAGATTGATAACGGCCAGCTCACCTTTGGATCGGAAATTCGTGCTATTCTTGCCGCAGGGGATTCCAGACCGGAAGTCGATCCCGTCGCGCTTAACCTGTTCCTCCGGTTTCGCTATACCCCCTCGCCTTTGACGGTATTTCAAGGCATTCGAAAGCTTGCACCTGGCACGATGCTGGTTGTAGAGGACGGTGAATGTCGCGAGGAACGCTGGTACAAGTTTAGCCCTACTCCTTTCTCCCGACCAAAGGGAGCAAAAGAAGCTACCCATGAACTACTGGAGTTATACAAGAACGCCGTTCGACGACATCTCCTGAGTGACGTCCCGGTGGGAATCCTCCTCAGCGGCGGGATTGACTCGGGTTTGCTGCTGGCCTTAATGAATGAGCAAGGTGGGCCATGGCCAGCATACACGATAGGGTACGGCGAAACTTTCGCCGATGATGAGCTGCACGACGCTGCGGAGACGGCATCTCTCCTAGGTGCCCGTCATATAACAGTAAGGCTCGACCAGAGTGAGTTTGAGCGGTCGTTGCCAAAAATAGTCGAATCGCTCGAAGAACCAATTGCGGCTTCCTCAATCGTGCCAATGTATTTTGTCTCGCAACGCGCGCGGCAGGATGTGAAGGTGGCGCTGATCGGCCAGGGCCCGGACGAATTGCTTGGCGGCTACAAGCGGCATTTGGGAGTTCATTACGGAGATTGGTGGCGTGGACTGCCAGCAGGCCTCCGCTCGATGATTGGTTTCGCCATCGATCGGTTACCCCGTAACGAAACATTGAAGCGTGGTGTCTCTTCGCTGGGTACGTCGGACAGAATGAAGCGCTATCAGGATGTTTTTTCTCTTGCGCCGGCACAGACGATCGACGGACTCTTTCGCCATGGTTTGCTTCCTGAGCAAGAAAGCCAAGACCTGGTTGACTACTGGCGCGGCCTCATTCCACAGATGGCTCACACGGACGAACTAGGGGGGTTTCAGCTTCTCGAGATCCGCTCATCCCTGCCCGACGAACTGCTCATGTACGCGGACAAGCTCTCCATGGCCCATAGCCTTGAAGTCCGTGTCCCGTATCTGGATCGCACGATAGTGGAGTACGTGCAGCGGCTAGGTGCAGGATTCAAGGTTCGCAATGGCAGTCGAAAGTGGCTGCACCGCCGAGTGTGCGAACATTACTTGCCGTCTCATCTCTTGAAGCGAAAGAAGCGCGGTTTCGCCGTAAATGTGGTGGACGATTGGTTTCGCTCGTCGCTTGACGGGGAGATTTCAGAAGTGCTCCTGGATGAAAGCTCACTTATGTTTGGTCTGCTTGACCCCAAACCTGTGCGAAGGCTACTCGAAAGTCACCAATCTGGGCGCCAGGACAACCACAAGCTTCTCTTTAGCCTGGTCATGATCGAGCAGTGGTTGCGCGGAGTTCGCTCGAATGAAAGACCAGCCTTACGGCCAAATTCGTTAGCTGTGTGATTACTGCTTTAAAGGCAATGAATCCTTGCAAGCAGGACATTAACCCTATCGCGGTCATATCAAAGATCTACCACAAGTCAGGTCACCACAATGGAAATTGATGGTAAACGAATCCTAATTGAGGGCAAAATTCCGCGGATTGCCAGGCTGGAGCAGGAATGGTGCGAGGACGTCGAGGATCCCAAAACATTGGTGAACGAGCTGGGGAAGACCGAACCGAGGGCGGATATCCTGACTTTTACGCAACGTTTGCCGCATGTAGAACCCAAATACGCGTATCAGATGGAACTCGATTCCATGGCGGCCCTTCCGATAAAGAGCTATTCCTTTTGGTGGGAGAAACAAATTGAGCGAAAAGCCCGAAACAAGGTCCGCAAAGCTCAAAAGAACGGCGTTATCGTAAAGCCGGCTACATTTGACGATCGCTTCATTCAGGGAATGACATCGATCTTCAACGAGACTCCCATTCGTCAGGGACGGCGTTACTTGCATTATGGAAAGGATTTCGAGACTGTAAAACGCGAGTTTGGGCGCTTCTTGTTCCGAGAGGAACTTTTCGGCGCATACCTGGGCAACGAGTTGGTGGGCTTCATTTTTCTTGCCGACGCAGGCGGATACATCTATCTGGGTCAGATCATCTCGAAAATAGCTCATCGCGATCTCGCCCCCAATAATCTGCTTTTGGCCAAGGCAGTGGAACGCTGTGCTGAAAAAGCCGTGCCATATCTTGTGTATGCGCTTTGGCTTGACGACAGTCTTGGCAACTTCAAACGAAGCAATGGTTTTCAAAGGTTTGACCTTCCCAGATATTTCGTGCCTCTAACAGGTAAAGGAAAACTGGCCTTGAAGGTCGGGCTTCACCGCGGTTGGAAGGAGGCTGTTCCAAAGCACCTTAGAAAACCGCTGAAGAGACTGAGAAGACGTTGGTACGCTTTGCGCTGGCGATCGGCCACGAATGCAAACTTTAGCTGACGCGAAAGATAATGAGATCTTTTGCACGCCCTGTAGGAAGCTCTAATGCTCGGACTCGATCGCGACGGAAACTCGAGTGTTAACTGAGATTCCAAGTCACCGTGAAAACTGAACATACGCCGACCATGCTACGCATTTTGCTGTTAGCGCCTGATTGTGATCCGGAGCGCGTCAGCATCCCTTTTGTCAGCTACTGTCATGCGGCAGCGCTCGCCCAACTCCATGAGGTCACCTTGGTCGCAGGAGCGCCCGTTGAAGGCGCTCTGCGCCGTGCCAAGGCGCCATTCCGCGGCATAGAGGTGGTCCGGATGCCATTGCTCGAGCGCCTCTATGCCTGGAGTTTGCGCAGGATCTTCAAATACAACTATGACACTCAGGCATTGACTGCTTTCGGCTATCCTTTTGCAATTGCCTTTGAATGGCGTGCCTGGCGACAGTTGCGGCAACGTATTTTGGCGGGCGAGTTCGACGTCGTCCTTCGCCTTCTGCCGATGACGGCAGTGCTGCCGAGTCCTTTCGCGTTCTTCCTGCGCAAAGGGCCTATACCCTTCGTGCTCGGGCCGCTCCAAGGTGGTTTGGGGAGCGCGCCCGGCTTTAGCCAGCCGGACAAGCGGGAATGGATCTTTCGCGTCAGGAGTCTGTACCGGTTTCTGCCTTTTGCCCGGTCCACCTATCGCCACGCGGCAGCGATCATCGCTGCTGTGTCCCACATCCGCACCCAGTTTGCCGCCTATAGCGATAAGTTGTTCTTTATCCCGGAGAATGGCATTGCTCGTTCCCTGTGTGTCGCTGACGCGCGCCGTCCTGAGCCCGGCGCCAAACTTGAGCTGATCTTCGTGGGCGGCTTGGTTCGCCGAAAAGCTTGCTACCTCGGTCTGCGCGCGGCTACCCCCCTTTTGCGAAGTGGTTTGGCTCACTTCACGCTTATCGGCGATGGCCCAGAGCGGAGCAGCCTTGAGCAGCTTGCGAGAGATCTTGGGATCACGAACGCTGTCTCCTTTTGTGGCTGGCTTAGCCATGAGGAAGTGCTCAACCATTTGCGAAGCGCAGATGTGGTGGTGCTTCCAGCCATTCGCGAGGGCGGTGGAGGCGTAGTGTTTGAAGCTCTCGCGAGTGGCGCCGTGCCTGTGATCCTAGACTGGGGCGGGCCCGGGGATATCGTGCACCCAGAAGTTGGTTACAAGGTCCCCCCCAGCAACGAGGAAGAGGTGGTATTACAGATGGAAAGGATTCTAAGCGAGCTCGCGGACAATCGGGACCTTGTGTATCGGCTACGACAGCAAGGCCTGTCTTACGCCCGGGAATGCTTGACTTGGGATGCGAAGGCGCAAGCCACAACTCAGGTCCTGAATTGGGTTGTGCGGCGAGGTCCAAAACCAGACCTTCCCTGGTCGAAGATGGCGCGGGTAAAGTGTGTGAATGATGTTGAGAACGCTAGCCCAGAACGCCACTACGAAGCGGGCGAGACTGTTCTGCGGCCGGGCACTGCTAACGGCTCCCCATCGCAAGATGCGGGCATGCCACGACGCTCCAGGCGCATGGAGCGTTCTTCCACGTAGCGTGCCCCACGAGCGTTTTACTGGAGCTTGTGCAACACTTTCTAGCACGTTCATGAGAATCTAGAGACACTCAGGAGGAAATTTGGATATCGACCAACGCAACAAGGTAATCGTCGTCATCGGAACACGGCCTGAAGCGATCAAGTTGGCGCCCGTAGTGCTGGAATTAGAGAGGCATCGGGCGCATTTCGAGACGCAAATCTGCGTCACGGGACAGCACCGCGAGATGCTCGACCAGATGCTACAGGTCTTCGGCCTGCGACCGGACCACGACCTAGGCGTGATGAAGGACGGACAAGACCTTTCTGGCGTGACAACGGCATGCCTGACGGGACTCGATCGGGTCCTGCGGCAGGAACGCCCGGCCGTGGTGCTTGTGCAGGGGGACACGACCACGACCTTTGCCGCCTCGCTCGCTGCGTACTACCATCACATCCCGGTTGGGCACATTGAAGCCGGCCTGCGCACGGGGAAGAAGTACGATCCATTTCCCGAAGAGATCAACCGCCGCCTCACGACTCACCTTTCGGATTTTCATTTCGCTCCCACGGAAGTCGCGCGGCGGAACCTACTCTTGGAAGGGGTCAGGCCGGAAAGCATATCGGTAACTGGAAATACGGTCATCGATGCTCTGTTGCTCACACAGGCACGCTTGGCCGAAGAACCGAGACTGGCAGTCGATTACCTGGGATCAACGGATGGGTTGCGGATCATCCTAGTGACCGCTCATCGGAGAGAGAGTTTCGGTCTACCATTTCGGCGGATCTGCGAGGCAATTCGAGCCATTGCTGAGCGCCGACGTGATGTGCTGGTCGTTTATCCTGTTCATCTCAACCCGAATGTGCAGGCTCCCGTGCGCGAAATTCTCGACGGGGTGCCCAACGTCAAGCTGCTCGCGCCGCTTGACTACGTCTCCTTCGTCGCCTGCATGCAGCGCGCCTACATCTTGCTCACCGACTCCGGAGGGATTCAGGAAGAAGGGCCCTCGCTGCGCAAGCCGGTTCTTGTGATGCGCGAAACTTCAGAACGCCCCGAAGCAATCGCTGCCGGCACCGCCTGCCTCACGGGCACGGATCCAGAGGCGATTGTCGGAACGGTTAGTTCGCTCCTTGACGACCCGGCTCGCTACAAGCAGATGACTAGCCGCCCCAATCCCTACGGCGATGGTGATGCTGCCGAGCGAATCGTCCAGTTCCTCATCAGTCGGATGACAAGCCTGCCATCCCCAGCGGTATCGCCTACCGAGGGCGTCGTCTATGCCTGAAAAACTTTTAGCGATGCGGGGTTTAGTGCACAAGATCTACGGCGGCTTGCGCATAGTCCGGGTGTGCAGCGATTGGCCAAAGTGGTTCCATGAGTACTTTACCAACCCAAATGACGGCAGGCTCGACTGCTATAGGATGCGGTGCGGAACGCGGCTGCATACCCGTCGCAACCGTTGCGACTTCCACATGATCGACGAGATCTGGGGCTACCGTAAGTACGACTACTTTGGGTACCGCGTTCAGCAGGGCGATATAGTGGTGGACATCGGCGGAAACATTGGGGCTTTCGCCACGTATGCGGCGGCGGTGTGCCGGGCATCGCGGGTCCTCGTATTCGAGCCATTCCCGGAGAACTTCGCCATGCTTACCCGTAATGTTGAGGAGAACGGGCTCCAGATGGTGACCTGCGTCAACGAGGCCGTCTATGGGGTTCGCGGACAGCTGCCGTTCCATGTCCATTCTACAGACTCGGGTTCGCACAGTCTTGCGACTCTCGCGATCGAACAAAAATCTGGAACGTCGATCGAGGTTCAGTGCTGCACTCTTGCAGACGTCTTCGATCGGTTCGATCTCGACCGGATCGACTACCTGAAAATGGACTGTGAGGGAGCAGAGTACGATATCCTCGATGC
>Ga0209156_10000291_pt1 | contig 42437 bp, 31 predicted proteins | sample GraSoiAngelo_124_FD_185881 | JGI IMG/M metagenome (GOLD analysis project Ga0209156, IMG submission 185881) | Grasslands soil microbial communities from the Angelo Coastal Reserve, California, USA - 14_0927_05_20cm (SPAdes) (version 2) | ecosystem: Environmental > Terrestrial > Soil > Grasslands... | reverse complement strand
CTTTTCGACCGGCCCGGCGTTTGTTACATCTTTTGCAACATCCATCCGGAAATGAGCGCGGTCGTCCTGGTGCTGAATACGCCGTATTTCGCGCTGTCGGATGATGCGGGAAACGTGACCATTTCACGTGTGACGCCGGGGCGCTACATCCTCCACGTCTGGCACGAGCGCGCCGTGCCCGAGGATCTCAAGGCTCTAAGCCGCGAAATCACGGTCTCCGAGAAAGCCCGAAGCTTGGGTGTGGCTCGCATTGTGGAATCGCCGGTAATGAACATGGTGCATAAGAACAAGTACGGTCAGGATTATGTGCCACCTTCGCCGGCAAACCAGCCTTACTCACGGCCCTGACGCCGCCTTATCTTTCCTTAATCAACCACAGTTTCCTGGTTAGCTTGCGGTTGACGTCGAAATCGCATGCTGTCTGCAACTTTTGACGTGCACGCGACAAGTCTTTGACAACCTGCCCTTGCTTGCGAATTACCATCCCCGCGTCGCGAAACCCGTCCACGTCACACGCGACGCATACCAAAGGCCGCAGTGGGTTTACAGCTTAGCGGGAATTAGGAGCAATCGCAGAGTCACCGCAGCTCTCAGCGTTGAGGTTTGTCTACTGCTCATCATTGGGCAATCGGGGAGGAGCAAGAAAATGCAAGTGAAACAGATAGCTGTGGCAGGAGCCGCGCTCCTGTCGGCATTGACCATAACTTCGGCGCAGTCAGGAAACAGCACTCTGAGCGGCAAAGTGAGTTATGAAGGAACGCCGGCGAAGCAGCGAACCATCGACATGTCTCAAGAGCCTGGTTGCGCGAAGCAGTATGCCAAGCCGGCACAGACAGAGACGGTGATCACCGGTCCAGACAACGCATTAGAAAACGTAGTGGTCTTTGTTTCGGCCGGGGCTGCTGACGAAACTGCCCCGGCGCAGCCCGCCGTGCTCACGCAGAAGGGATGCCGTTATATCCCACACGTTCTGGTGTTCCAGGTCAATCAAGAACTGGAAGTGGTCAATGTCGACCCGACGTCTCACAACATTCATCCGGAGCCGAAGTTCAACCGGGAATGGAACAAGTTACAGCCACCGGGTATGCCGCCCATCGCGGACAAGTACGCCAGGCCGGAATTCATTCCGGTCGTGTGCAATATTCATCCTTGGATGCGTGGAAATTTGGCCGTGCTGAAGAATTCTCATTACGCGGTTACGAGCAGCGACGGAGAATTCAAGCTTCGAAATCTGCCCGCGGGCAAGTACACCATCAACGCCTGGCACGAGTCGTACGGCGATCAAAGCCAGGAAGTCACCGTTACAGGCGGCGAAACAAGAACGGTCAATTTTGTGTTCAAGACCAAGCCCTATTGAGCTCGAAGACGGGCATGCCGCCAACGGAAATTCCCGGGAAAGTGACGATTTTTTGACATGTTTTTGACAATCGGTGCGTGCGTTTTTCTTAGCGTTAGCGCTGTTCGAGAGATTTGACCGCAAATCACGCCCTAGGTGACCAGTGCATCCCCGGCATTTGCGCGGTATCTAAAAACGGCATTACACCCCCCGCGACAAGAGGATAAGGAGGAGTTATGCGGGAGCAAAAAATGGAATTTCTGGCTTTGCGAAGCATGATTGCAGACAGACCTCGGCACCATCAATAGTCCCGGGTTTAATCCTGGTTCCGCCCTTACGAAAATGAATGGGCCGTACAGCGCTTACGTGATCGGCGACTACACGGGCATGACGCCGCCTTTCTAAACCGCAGCTGACGCCCTTTCCTTACAGAGACTACGTATGACCGGCGCCGTCAGGAGCGCACCATTCCTTCTGTGAGCCTTGCCCGGTGACAATGTGCTTTAAGTCAGGAACGTCGTGCCCTCTTTGTGTTATTAAATAAAGGGGGGGTATTAAGCCTGAACATGGAGTGCCGGGCTTGAACACAATCAAGCCCGTGCTGTGGGACTCCCAGGTACGGCTCCCGGACGGAACGCTCATGACTGGCGCACCAATCTCTTTCACGGAAAACGCGAGTTACTGTCGCAAACAGGCCGAGCGCATGGCGGAGAAAACCGCGAGGTCTGGTCCAAAGCCCGTTATGCAGTCGAAAGAATGTGGGTCCTGTGCTCCGACCTCCAAGCGCAAATCGAGGAACTCGCCAGGGACGACGGTTTCCGCCGTAAATACGCCTCGAACATGCTGCGCTGGGTCCTGGACTCTGCCATCGAAGCGGTTAGCACCGACATGGGCAACATCCAGGTTTACGACGCACAAAAGGCTTCTTTCCTCATCCGCGCCCACCGCGGCTTTGACGAGACTTTCCTGAGATTTTTTGATTCCGTGCCCGCAGGCGACGCCGTTCGCGAATCGGCCGCAAAGTCAGCAAAGCCGGTGATTATCTCCGAGGTGGCCAATAGTCCGGTTTTTCGTTCCACCACCACTTTGGAAGTTCTGCTGGACGCCGGGGTTCGTTCGCTGCAAACCACGCCCTTGATGGGCAGATCAAAGGCCGTGCTTGGGATGCTCTCCACTTATTACCGCACCGTCGGAGCAATCTCGAAAAAGAACTTGCGGCGCATCGATTATTTCGCAAGCAAGGCTGCAGCAATCATCGAATGGCAAAACCAAGCGCCTGCCAGGTGAAATCCGCACGCAACCGCGGGGGTGCGCCAGAAAGGCTCTCCCGCCGCTCCGCTGCTTCTGTCCCCACTCGAGGTTGTGGCTGGTCTGCGGAAAGACTAGAATCGCCCTAGTGGTTGTCCAAGCAGCTGTTACGACAGGTTTCAGCCAAGTCCGAGTGAATTCTGCCATCGGCGGTTGCTGCGGAACACGCCCTTCCTATTGCCGGGAGATCAGGCAGGCGCGTTGAACAACCCGGAGAGAACCAATGAAATCCAAATCGTCAGGGAGTAACAAGCCACGCAGTTCTCAGAAGGATGAGAATTCGCAGTCGGATCGCAAGGACGACCTTTTGATTGCCGCTATCGGCGCGTCTGCGGGCGGAATCGAAGCCACCACGGAACTTCTAAGCCATGTTCCTCCCGACACGGGCATGGCTTTTGTCCTCGTGCAGCACCTGGATCCCTCGCATCACAGCATGCTTACCGAGCTGCTCTCCAAAAAGACCCCGATGCGCGTGGTGGAAGTGACCAATGGCATGACCGTCGAGCCCAACCAGGTTTATGTGATTCCGCCAAACGCCACCATGTCCATTTCCAACCACACGCTGCAGCTTGGCCCGCGCACGGAGTCCTCGCGTGGCGTCCACATGTCCATCGACCATTTCATGCGCGCGCTCGCTGAAGAACAGGGTAATCGCGCGATTGGCATCATTTTGTCCGGCTCCGGCACCGACGGGACGGCCGGCCTTGCTCAAATCCAGGCGCAGGGCGGCGTGACCTTCGCGCAAGACGAGGAATCCGCAAAATACGGCAACATGCCTCGCAGCGCTGTCACCTCCGGCTGCGTTGACTACGTCCTTTCCCCCAAAGCTATCGCGCGGGAGCTCGCCCGGATTGCCCGTCATCCTTACCTTGCCCGGTCCGGGACATCCGACATCGCCGAGCTCGCCACTTCGGAGACCAACGGTTTGAGCCTGGTCTTCCAGCTTCTGCGAAAAACCACCGGCGTGGACTTCACGCATTACCGGAAGACCACCATCCTCCGCCGCATTCAGCGCCGCATGATCGTTCACAAGATGGAGAAAATGGAGGATTACGTCAAATACGTTCAGACCAATCCCGCGGAAATCAAGGCCCTTTACCAGGACATGCTGATCAATGTGACCAGCTTCTTCCGCAACCCGCGCGTCTTCGATGCCCTCAAGTCCCAGGTGTTCCCCGCCATTATGAAAAACCGTTCTTCCGAAGCCAGCCTTCGTCTTTGGACTCCCGGATGCGCTTCCGGCGAGGAAACTTATTCCCTCGCCATTGCCCTGCTCGAGTTTCTTGGCGACAAGGCCTCCCAGACGCCCATTCAATTCTTCGCCACGGATATCAGCGAGTTGAGTGTTGCCAAGGCCCGCAGCGGTCTTTACCCCGAGAACATCCAAAGCGATGTTTCTCCCGAGCGTCTTCGCCGCTTTTTTACCAAGGTCGAAGGCGGATACCGCATCAGCAAAAGCATTCGCGATATGTGCATCTTTGCGCAGCACAACGTGCTGAATGATCCGCCTTTTTCCCAGATGGACCTCATCTGTTGCCGCAATCTGCTCATTTACCTTGAACCGGTCCTTCAGAACAAAGTGATTTCCCTGTTTCACTATGCGGCGCGTCCGGGCGGCTATCTGGTTCTGGGGACTTCCGAAGGGGTCGGCAGCGCAACCAACCTGTTCTCCGCCGAGGACCGCGCCGACAAGATTTTCCTCAAGAAAGCTACCGGCGTGCGTCAGCCCGTCACTTTCTCCCTGAATCACCCGTCGGAACGCCACGAATATGGCGCCGTGCGCGTCCCCGCCAAACAGCCCGATTCCAGTTGGAACTACCTGGAAGCGCAGAAAGAATTCGACCGACGCTTGTTGGGCCAATATGCGCCAGCCACGGTCTTCATCAATGAGGACCTGGAGATTATCCACACGCGCGGCAGCGTGAATCGCTTTCTCAAGCTCGCGCCCGGACGCGCCAGTCTTAGCATTTTGAAGATGGCCCGCGAAGGACTGCTTTTGGATCTACGTAACGCCATCAGCAAGGCGAAAAAGGAAAACGTCGCCGTTCGCAAGCAAAACATTCAAATCAAGAATGGCAACGGGAATGAGGGGCCCCAGGGCGATTCCATGCGGATCGTGAACTTTGAAGTCGCTCCCATCAACATGGGCAATCTCAAAGAGCTTTACTTTATGATTGTCTTTGAGGACAGTCCGGCAATTGCGCGCCCGGCGGTCGCTCGCTCCACTCGGCCGTCACGCGAATCGGAGAGCGCCTCCTCGAGAATCACCAAACTGGAGCAGGAACTCTCCGCCGCCAAGGAATACCTCCAATCCGTCATCGAGACTCAGGAAGCCACCAACGAAGAGCTGCAGTCCGCCAACGAGGAAATCCTTTCCAGCAATGAGGAGTTGCAGAGCACCAACGAAGAGTTGGAAACGGCCAAGGAAGAATTGCAATCCGCCAACGAGGAATTGAGCACGGTCAACGACGAATTGCGCAGCCGCAATCAGGAGGTCACGCAGATCAACAACGACCTCACCAACCTCTTCGCCAGCATCGATATTGCCGTGGTTATGATTGGCAGTGATCTCAACATCCGGCGATTCACGCCGCAGGCCCAAAAATTCCTGGGCCTCATTCCCGCGGACGTGGGCCGGCCGCTGATGAATATCAGTCCCACGATCGAAATCCCGGAGTTTCAATCCCTGGTTTTGCAGGTGATGGCAAACGTCCGCCCGGTGGAGCGCGAGCTGAAGGACCGGGAGAACGGGCGCTATCAGTTGAGGATTCTTCCTTATCGTACGCCCGAAAATAAAATCGACGGCGCGGTCATAACCATTGTGGACATTTCCGCGCAGCCGCGGAGCCAAACGGCCTAGGCCTCTGCGTGCCTCGGCTGACACAACCCTTAAGACTCGGTTAATCACCTGATACGGACTTCAGGTCTTAACCTGATCCTCCGCGTTATCCTCATATTATTTGTACTTATCTTACCGTGACTTCGCGAAGTCGGCCCGGATCCAGCCGTAAGACGTTGGAATGCATAGCTTTCTGAGTTAAATCACTTCCCCCACTTCCCCCGCCTTCTCGCGCCGACACCGGTTCGAAGCCTATTTTGATAAGGTATCTGACTTCTCTTCTCACGTAGGGGCTTTGCCGGACCCTAAAATCAGTTCGTTAAACCCTCTCCATAAACCCTCTCCACCTCTGACTTTGCGAAATCGCTGACTTATAGTATATTATATGGGTATTGATTTCTCAGCTAGAGATGGATCATAATCGTGCCGGGCATGCCCCCACCGTCGATCCTTGTAACGGGCAGGCTATGAACAAACGATTTGCTTTTACCGCGCAGTTTTGGGGAGACGGCGCTGTGGTTTGCCGCGCGGTCGAAGGTTGTCCCGGACCCATTGTCGAACAGCAATTTGGTGAGTTTCCCACCTGGACCCAGGCCAACACTTTCGCAGCGAAGCTGAATGAAGGTCTGGAGCTCGACCCTCTCGACGTTCGGGAGATTATAACCAGTTCCATTTTGGCCAGCGCCTGCGTCGTCCATGCCGCACTGGCTTCCAACCACTCGTGGCACGACTCTCCCGTGGGACTTGCCACGCGGGCCGCTCACGTTCGATTCGTGCTCGCCCAGTTGGCCCTTGCCCGCACTTTCTGCCGTTCTGCTCGTATTTTGTCTGGAGAAATAGCGGACCGCATGGTTCGTAACGCTCAAAACGCGGCGGTTCTCGCCCGGCAATTCATGGCCCTCTACAAGGGCGACTACGGCGAGCTGAAAGGCATCTCTACTTCCCTGATGGCGCTCACAGCCGTGCTACCCCCCCTATGGCCATCCACTGAAAGCCCCCGGCCTTTTGGGAATCGCCAGTAATTAAATATAGACACAACTAACTAATTATTATAGTTGGCAAGCGGGCTTATCCTCGGTGGTGTGCCTTTCCCCGAGTGTCGAAACGGTCTTGCCATGTTCGCGAGTTAATTCTATTGTCGAAGGCAAAATTGCCATTCCCTCTCAAAGGAGAAAAGAACCATGTCCCTTCGACGGCCGGCGAAACCAGTTGTCATGGGTACCGCTTGGCTGCTTATCATGCTTGGAGCCATCGTTGCAGGCGCCATCGGGCTAAATGCAAGAAACACCGCCGCACAATCTTCAGCTGCGTCCGCAAACGTGCAGGCACAAACGCAGCAGCCGCCAGCGGTGTCGCCGCTCGGCGCGCGCAACGACCTGCCGAATCCTTATCTTGCAGGCGTGAGCTGGGGCCGATTGCCCAACGGTAGAAAATGGGGCTCGACCGCGGGCATTGCGGTAGGTCCGGACGGCAACATCTGGGCCATCGATCGCTGCGGCGCCATGGGTTCGCGCGGAACCAACTGCGCCGATTCCCCACTCGATCCCATCCTCGAATTCGAGCCCTCCGGGAAATTTCTCAAGAGTTTTGGTAAGGGCCTGTTCGTCAGCCCTCACAAGATTAGCGTGGACCACGACGGAAATCTGTGGGTTGCCGACAACGGGCTGAAGAACGGCAAGGGGCAGCAGGTGTTTAAATTCGATCAGAACGGCAAGATTCTGATGACTCTTGGGAAGGCCGGCATCTCCGGAGCCAGCTTGGATACCTTCGACCAGCCAACCGAAGTCGCGGTCGCTCTCAATGGCGATATCTTCGTGGCCGATGGCCACGGCGAGAAACCGACCGACAACGCGCGCATCCTGAAATTCGATTCGCACGGCAAGTTCCTTAAGACCTGGGGCAAAAAAGGAACGGGCCTTGGCGAATTCGATTGCCCGCACACCCTGGCCTTCGATTCGCAGGGGCGCTTGTTCGTTGGCGACCGTCAGAACAACCGCATCCAAATCTTCGACCAGGACGGCCATTTCATCGCCGAGTGGAAACAGTTCGGCCGACCCAGCGGCATCTACATTGATAAGAACGATTTGATTTACGTCGCTGACTCCGAGTCGCGCAACGGCGAGCCCGGGTACGGGCACAATCCCGGATGCCGCCGCGGCATTCGCATCGGCGGCGCGAAAGACGGCTCGGTGAAATACTTCGTGCCGGATGCCGCGCCGTATCCGGCTGCTGCGGATTCGACGGGACCGGAAGGAATCACCGCAGACTCTGCCGGAAACATGTACGGCGCGGAATTCACCATGGACGTGAAGAAGTACGTACGGAAATAATTCTTCAAGAGCGAATAACACACTCTCAACATTTCTCGACAGGCTCTCAGATCGCGGGACGCAACTTCGCATGGTTGGCGTTAATCACAACAACGGAACTCTCCAGTCCTGATGAAGATGTTTCTACGCGAATGTCTCCGGGCTGCTTGAGAGCTTGCACGATGGCCATGCACAGCCCGTTGAACGCGCTGCGTTTGCCTTCGGTGAACGATGCAGGCTTATCGGCTTCGTGACAACTGGGATCGCCGTTGCCAAGGCCGATGAGACGTCCTGCGCCTTCGGCTCGAAAGTTCACCTCGTGGCCAGCCGTGGGCATCACACGCCCCTTAGGGCTTGCCGCAAAATAACTTTTACTATTATGAGTGTAGTGATTGTCCGCTGCGCGGGAGAAGCGAGTAGTTCCACTCCGGGTTCTGCCGGTGCGGCTGAAGATTGAGTCCCTTCATCTGCTCGTTGCTGATCTTCACTCCAGTCTCATAGCGGCCCTTGTCCAGTACGGCTTGGATGCGCAGCCCCTGTTTTGTTTTCGTGGCGCTGATCATGTTTACCACGGTCTCGAAGCTGACCAGGGGCTCTCCTTTCCAGTTCATGCTGATGAAGGAAAACATCCGATGCTCGATCTTGTTCCACTTGCTGGTTCCCGGTGGATAGTGGCCAACGACAATCTCTAATTTCGCCTCATCGCTGAACTTCTGCAGATAGTATTTCCAGGCTCGGTTCCGCGCGGCATTACTGCCTCCGCTGTCCGCGCATATGAACAGGTGCCGTGCGGCTGGGTAATGACGAATTCCAAACTGCCGCCACCAGCGCCGGATGCTCGCGACGGCGAATTCCGCCGTGTCGTGCGTCATCCCCACGTTTACCATGCCTTCATTGCGGTGGACATCGTAGGCGCCGTAAGGAATGGCCGTGCCCTCTGCCAAGCTCGGAAAATCGTGGACATTTACCCTCGGCGCCTGGCCTTTCTTCCACCATTTCCGCCCGTTATTCTTAAAGTTTCCAACCCGCTCCTTCTTTTTGGTATCCACCGAGATCACCGGCTCCCTTAGCCTCAGAAACCGTTTGGCGGTCTCACTGAGGTAACGAAACTGCCGGTCCCGGTCAGCGTGCGATTTGCCCTCCTTGTCCTTGCGGTTGGCTTGCAGCGAGTAGTCGAGTTTCCGCAGCCTTCGCTGTATGGTGTCTTCGCTGATCCGATGACCTTGACTCGCCAAGTGTTGTTGGATTTGGTAGGTCGACTTGCTATTCCATTTCAGCGGAGACATCGGATCACCGACCGTGCTTTCAGCCATCACTTGTTCCAGCAACCGAGTGATATGCGGATCACGATCTTCGATTGGCTTCCGTCCCCCTCCTGGCTTTCGTACTCTTCCTCCTTCCACGGCGAGCTTTCGCTTGGCACCAAGCTCGCGGATTCCCTTCAGAATGGTTGGCTTCGAAAGGCCGCTCGCTTCCACCATTCGCTCGATGCCGCCTCGCCCGCGCCGTAGCGCCTCGCGCCCTACCAACCAGCGTCGCTGCGCTTCGTTAAGGGTGCTCAGGACTTTCCGGAACAAGGCGGTGTCCTGCTTAGTGCTGGACGCGTTCACACGTCCAGCATCGCACAAAACAGTTCATATGGTAAATGTTATTTTGCGGCAAGCCCTTAGCATCCGCAATCTCCACAGTGAGAACAGAAACGTCTTCGCCGTCTGCCGCGATTTGCGTGCGGTCGGCGCGCAGAACGAGCTTTGCCAGGGCGCCTATCGTTTCGCGCTTTTCTGTCAGCACGACTTCCCATTTTTCGAGCCGCGTGCTTCCAGCCCTCCCGGCGCGTACTTCACAGTCCACTCCACGTGCGAATTGCGGCTCACTTTTTTTGCCCCGAGGCTGGCACCGTTCAGGAGCAGCTCCGCACGGTCGAGATTCGTGTGGCACCACACCGCGATGTCCTGCCCCTCCTTCCCTTCCCAGTTCCAATGCGGAAAAAGATGCAGCACGGGCTTTGTTCCCCACCACGCCTGATGGTAAAAATAGTTGTCCTTTGGAAATCCGCAGGTATCCATCGCTCCAAAGTGCGAACTGATGCACGGCCATTTGTAAGGCGACGGCTCGCCGCGATAATCGAAGCCGGTCCAGTCAAAACCGCCTGCAAGAAACTCCCGCTCGTCGTAGATTTTCCACCAATTCTCGGTGCTGACCGTATAGCCAGGAAAGCTGACGCCGTAGGCGCTTACGTAGCCTTTCTCCGGATCGTTTTTATAAATGCCGCGTGTGCTGGCATCGCTCCCCGTTTCCGTGCCGACGGTCGGCTGCTTGGGAAACTGCGCATGAAACTCGTCGATGTTCTTGGCCATGTCGGCCCCGCGATTGTGCCCGCCGGCATAATTGAATCCTTGCACGTCCACCACGGCCGATGTGCCTTTGCCCCAGCCTCCGTTCATCGCCAGTGTCACGGGCCGCGTCGGATCTAGCTTCCGCGCCAGGCGTTTCATGTCCGCGACCATCCGCGCGCCGCGCGAGTCGCCTTGCACGAACCACTCCTCGTTTCCCAGCGACCACATTACGATACTCGGATGATTGCGGTCGCGGCGCATCATGCGGTCCAGTTGGCTCAGCCCTTCCGGCGTGGACGACATCATGCGCGTTTCGTCCAGGACGAGCATGCCCAAACGGTCGCAGGCGTCCAGAAGTTCCGGAGTCGGCGGATTGTGCGACGTGCGGTAGCCGTTGCAACCCATTTCCTGCAGCCGCTCGATCCGGTAGTACTGCAAGCGATCCGGCAGCGCCGCGCCAACACCCGCGTGATCTTGGTGATTGCAAGTGCCCTTGATCTTCACCGGTTTTCCATTCAGGAAAAAACCTCTGTCAGGATCAAGACGAATGGTGCGAATGCCAAATGTGGTTTCGGTTTGATCGATTGCGGCGTTTTCCACGAGGGCTTCTGTAATCAAGCGATAGAGATTGGGTCTTTCCAGCGACCAAAGCTGCGGATCTCTCACGGAAGTATGAGATGGAAACGTGAAGCTGCCTCCCGGCGGGATGTTTTGCGTTTCGCGTTGCGTTGTGCCAATCGTCTTTCCTTCCGGGTCCAAGACGCGTGAAATCACGGAACAGAGTTTTTCCTGTTCTCCATCGTTCTCCACTTCTGTGCTGATCGATAACTCTGCGGCTGTCCCCTGGACTCGCGACTCCACAAACGTTCCCCACTGCGCTACGCGGACCGGAGCTGTCTTTGTCAGCCAGACGTGCCGGTAGATTCCCGTACCCTCATAAAACCATCCTTCTCCCTCAGTAGCGTCCACTCGAACCGTCAAAACGTTCTTGCCGCCGAATTAAGAAAGTCTGTTAAATCAAAGTGGAAGGGGGCATAGCCGCTGAGATTTTTGCCGAGGTACAAACCATTCAGGATCACCATGGCGTTGCGAAACATTCCGTCGAACTCCACGGTAATGCGCTTGGCTGCGTCGGACTCCGGAAGCTCAAAAGCTTTCCGGTACCAGCCGATGCTGGTCTCCGGATAGTTTCGGCCGAGCGGTTTGCCTCCGTGGCCCGGCAACTCCGGATCATTCTTGAAGGGAAGCTCAACCGCCCAATCATGCGGCAGATCGATCGCCTGCCAGCTGCTATCGTCAAACTTTACTTGAGTCGCTTCGGCATGCCGCCGGTCTTGGCGAATGCCGCATCCCACGACGGCGCGCCGAGGCCGAAATCCCGCGCAGGGTCGCAGGCGTTCCCCAAATGGAAGCGCCAGCCGAAGTCCATCAGAAGGCGCTCGCGGGGAGAAGAACCTTCCGGCTTCGGCTCTTGCGACTCGGAGGAGGACGCTTTCCAACCGCAGAATCGACGGATGCAAAAGAATTCGCAATTCCCGGCAAGACTTGGCCCGCTCTTGTCGTAGCGGCGCTTGCGGAAACAGCCAGTCCCGTTTTCAGAAGGTCGCGGCGCGTCCACTTCGACTTGGCCATCTCGAATCCCCTTTTCACACAGACTGTCCGTGCGCAATGGAGATGTTAGCGTACTGCGCTAATCTTATTTTTCGTTGAAGAGCTGAAATTCGCGGAGGTGCGCTTCCTTCGCGGAAGAGAGGACGTTGAGCCGCACAGGTGTGGTAGTTCACTCGAGGAAAATGGCCGGGGCGCACCCTGGGCCTTGCTACAATCCCCTTCGGGGCATTTTCCGGACCTGCGTTCCTGCCGCAAAATTTCAAAGGCTTCTTCAGGCTTTAGGTCGTCCGGCACGAGTTGAAAATCAGTATCGCGCACCTTCTCCCTCACGGCGATGGTCTTGAAAAGCAGTGCCTTGCCGTTCATCTCGACATCGAGAAAGGTCAACTCCCAGTGTCGCGATCCCAGGTCTTCTTGCTGGACACGAAAGGTGCCGCCTTTGTCCAAATGCCCCAGCAGGCCCCAGCCGAATTTCACGTCACTGATCAATTGCCCCTCGATTTCTGCAAGGCGCTTCTGCTCGGGGTCGAGGAGCAGGCTTCCCTGCATATGGCGAAAAACTTGTGCGGCACGCCGGGAGGCGTGGAAGTCGGGATTGGGCGTGAATTTCAACTTGATGAGGTTTCCCTGCATGCCGTCGTATTGAAATCGGAATGCGTCGGGGAACATTTTCAGCATATCCCGTTCCTGCTTGCCATCGTCCTGGCGTTTTTTCTGTTGTTGTCGCATCTGGTTCGGATCATTTAGCATTTTTTGAATGCGCTGATCCTCGGCCTGGCGTTCCGTCGGGCTCAGCTCCCGCCCATCCACTTCCAAGAGCCGATCAATTTCTCCGTCCTTTGTCTGACACACGCCAAAAAGTTTGTTCTCGCCTTGCTCTTCTCTCAGCTCACGGTAACACCACAAAGAATCGTCGTCGATCTCGGCCTGGATTTCGTTTTGCAAAACGTCTCGCGCTAGCCGGTTGGCATCCAACTCCAGGTTCGTGGGCGGCGCATTCTGGGTCTGGGCAGACGCGAGAGAGCAAGCACTCTGGCTGAGCAAGAGCAAGATGGCGATTCCTAACATGCGCGCCGAAGATGTTCTCGCCAACCTCATACGTCTCGAAGTTGTAACGGACGATGCCGATTCACCGAATCTTCAGGTGAGCCATTGCGCCATCATCTTGCCTTGTACCTACAATCCCATTGTAGCTGAGCCGGAGCAGAAGCGGTGGAGTAGGGCGACAAGTCGACTCACGGGCGATTTTGGCGATTGCAAGCGAAGCTTGATCGCACTGGGACGGCATTGCCGCCATTTCTGGCGCGTTTGCGTGTCTGCACGGCGATTGCCTGCAAGAATCGCTGAGAGTATATTGACCTGCGACCAAGAATGCGAAGTACAAGTGCGCGAGGGGTCTGGGGAGGAAGTGTGGCTAGAATCTGTACGTTTTTGCTGTGCTGCTTGATGTTCGTGGCGCTGCCGATCACCGCTCAGGCGCCGGGCATTTCGGATGTGTACGCGCAGATTCGCGCGGAAGAGACGAGCAACGCGAAGATCATGTGGATCATTCACGAAGTGGCCGACGTCTATGGGCCGCGCGTGACAGGCACGCCGCATCTGAAGGCGGCCGACGATTGGGCATTGAAGACGATGGCGTCGTGGGGATTAGTGAACACGCATCTCGAGCCCTGGACCTTTCAGCCCCCCAGCGCTGCCACGGCCGTGCCGGGCTGGGAGAATATGGAACTGGTCGCGGAAGCGGTCGCGCCCTTTCATGGCCAATTGATGGTGAAGCCGCTGGCGTGGACGCCGAGCACCAAGGGAGTGGTGACGGCGCAAGTGGTGCTGCTCGATCCACCGGGGTTGGTGCCACCGAGAGGGGGAGGCTTCAACTTTTTCGGAGGGCCGCCACCTCCTCCGGAACCCAAATGGGCTGCGCCGCCGATGCCGCCTGCGAAGAAATCCGAAGAACCCCAGCAGCCAACGCAAGCCGAGCTCGACGCCTATTTGAATTCCGTGAAGGATAAAGTGCATAGAGCAATTGTGTTTGTCGGCATGCACGTGGAAGTGCCCGAAGAAATGAATCCGGCGCCGATGCGGCGGTCCGAGGACGAATGGAAGACGCGATTGGGTCCCAATGCAAAGCCCTTTCGCTTTCCCGAGCAACCGAAATTGCCCGAAGGACAGTTGACGCGGCAAGAAGTCTCACGACAAGTGGATCAATTCCTCGTGGATAACGGCGCCCTGGTCCGTGTGAATGACGCGGGACGCGCGCACGGCATCATCATTGCTCAGCAGAACGCAACGTATGACTGGACGCGCGCGGTGCCGACGCTGGTGATGCGCAACGAAGATTACGGGCGCATTACGCGCCTCATGGCCGACGGCACGCCGGTGACGCTGAAGATCAACATTCAAAACAAGGAGTATCCTGAAGGAACCACGGCCTATAACGCCATCGGAGAAATTCCGGGCACGGACAAAAAGGACGAGATCGTCATGCTCGGCGGGCATTACGACTCTTGGCACGACGCCACAGGCGCGACGGACAACGGCATTGGTTCGTCGATGATGCTGGAAGCCGCGCGGCTGCTGGCGGCCGTCCACGTCAAGCCGCGCCGAACCATTCGCGTTGCGCTGTGGAGCGGCGAAGAACAAGGGCTGCTCGGCTCGCTCGCCTACGTGCAACAGCATTTTGGAAGCTTTGAGAACCAGAAGCTGGAGTACGCCAAGCTGGATACGTATTTTAATATTGATTCAGGCACGGGAAAGCCGCGGGGCGCAAGCGTCTTTGGGCCATCAGGCGCCGCGGACATGGTGCGGGACGCGCTGATGCCGTTTACGGATTGGGGCTTGGTCGGAGCGGTGGCCACGGATAGCCGCAGAACCGGCGGGACCGACAGCACGTCGTTTAACAACGCAGGCCTGCCGGGAATCGGATTGGCGCAGGACGCGTTTGACTATGGGTCGTTCACGCATCATACGAACCTGGACACCTACGAGCGCGTCTATGAAGAGGACGTGAGAGAGGGCGCGGTCGAAATTGCGTCGGCCGTTTACGCCATCGCCATGGCGGACCAGATGGTTCCCCGGTTTAAAAACTCCGAAATGCCGAAGCCAGTGCCGGAACCGGGACCAGGATCGCAGGCCACCAAAGTCCGCCACGTTCCTGCGCCGTAAACGAGCGGCCAAATCCAAAGCAAATCTGGGCAAGGGCGGAATCGGATCAGCGAGCCGGGGCGCGCGGAGCTCTTACGCAGCCCGCTCCGCCGTCTCGTAAATCTGCTCAATCTTGTCCAAATCCCGCAAGAGCTGGCGTCCCCGGCGGCAAAGGTTCTTCCGCCGAGCCCATTCCATGCCCGCATTTTTGCACTTTCTACAGCGATAAAGGTGGCGGCTGGCCACTTCGAAGCTGTGTTCCGGGTCGAGTACGATGAGTTTCTTGCGTGCCATGTCTTGCACACTGCCAGACTGCGCGCTTCGCCGCAACCTGTCCCATCGGGCAGGTAACGGCCAGGAGAGGCAGGGTTTTTCACGAAAATCGGCGTTTTTGGCGGATTCCATCGTGTTTTGCAATAGGAATGTGAACCGCATTCCCTGTAAAAAAATTTCCATCTTCCGTCAGCAGAACCTCGACCTGGGGGTACATCTCCCAAGGGTCCTCAGCCGATTGGACTCAACGTCTCTCTTTTTTGAGGCTGCGAGTGCGATCGCTGTCAGGGTTTTTTGTCTCTTGGACTTCCGGCGGGAGACAGATCGGGAGGCGGGTAATAGGCTTTACTGCCGCCGGCCTTCTCGACTTCGTCCATAAAGGTTGTTCCATAGTCGCGCATGGCATCGGAAAGCGCGTAGGCTTGACGCTTGTAATTCCAGCTCTTGGGATTCAACCGCTGGGCTTCTTTGAAATGCGGGATCGCCTCAGTCAAATGTCCCGATTTGTAGAGATGCTCGCCGAGCCCAAACTCGGCCGCGGCCAAAGCAATGTCGGGGTTATTCACCGTAAGTTTTTCGCGGAGCCGCTCTTCGCTCATCGCGTAGATGCTTTGATTACCCTTTTCCGCCCAGTCGGCCAGGGCGTTGAGATAAGGCGCGGAATCGAGGCCGCTAAAATTCTTGAAGCGGTCGTCGACGAAGGCGACCTCGTTGGGTCGAACTATTTTCCCATGCTCGTCGATCCACACGCCTGTAGGAACGTTGACCATGTTGTAGAGCTTGGACACGAGATGCTTTTCGCCAATCAGAGCGGTATAGGTAGGATGGGCGGCGGTGATCCACGGCCCCGCGTCCTTTCCGCCGTTCGTGTCTTGCGCCACAGACGCGATCTCGAAATTATGGTCTTTGAGCCGCTCATAAATTGCTTGCCAACCTGGCAAGTCCAGCCGGCACCCTCACCACGAAGCCCAAGTGACGAGCAAGACCTTCTTGCCTCGAAAATCCGAGAGCGAATGGAGCCTGCCGCTCATATCGGGAAGCATAAAATCCGGCGCCTTAAGAGACGACAAACCTTCTCTCTGGTCGGAACGCAATCCGAAGTACCAGGTGCGGAGCCCTTCATCCTGCGCAATGGGCTGCTGCACGAGATTCGCGAAAGCGACGAGATTAAACCAGGTCTTCCCAGAGCGCTTGCGCACGAACCCCTCTTGTCGGACGCTGGGCACGGGAAAGCAGAGCTCATCGCGGCAAACGCCTTGCGGCTTCAACTCAAAGCCGGTGGCACGCTTGAGGTCAACGGTGGTAATCCAAAGGTGTCCTGCTTCTTCGTTGGCAGCATTGATTTCGCTTGCTTTGTCGTCGTAGATGATCGTGACCTTCGCTTGCCGGCCTTGTGCGGGAATGGGAGCCGCCCAAAGCACAAGTAAGAAAGCGCAGGCAGACAGTCTCCCCTTCATCATTATCATTTCTCCTTCCAATTCCTCTCCGGACTTCCGTCTGCATCTCTAGACGTAAAACAGGCCCAATTTATTCCAGGAAAATTCCTGGAGAAACAGCCTAGCGGCCTTTCGCTGCCGGATCTTGTTGGTTTATGGCATTTCTACATTCGCGGCCACGTTCATAAATCAAAGAGCGCTGGAGTCACGTAAACTGCATAAAAACCCCTTAGCCTGTGGAGCACAAAAATGGAGATGGCTGGAGCAGAAGCGCCGTGTGAGTGCGCCGGAATGCGTGGACACCACATCGGGGAACTCTCGCGCGCGTCAAGAATCGGCCAGCGAGTGGTACTCAACGACTTTGTTTTAGGGAGGTGGTCGGTTGTTTCGAGTCGCAAACAGAAACCCGACCGGATTCGGCTCCATGGCGTCCAATAGCTGTTGAGAACGTTTCGTAGCGGAGCCGTCCCACTTCTGTCAGCCAGACCCTCGGATTTCCGCAATGCCTGCCTCCCCGGCCCTCAGATTGGGCACCCGAAGGGAAATAGAAGACTAAGGTTTTCGCTACTACGCACCGCTCAATTACCGCGTTACTGCGTGACGAGCCTAGCGGCGCGACTGCCACCGCGAGATTCCTCTGGTGCGATTCGGTTTCGTCGTTTCACATGTTCTTTGCGCTAGGACATAAAGGCTTTTCTCCGGGGCACCGTATTCATGCGGCCTACACTCGTGGTGGGAACTGCAGAGTGTGCGATTTTTTGCTTCTGCTCCGGCGGTGGCGTTGAGAACGCCGCAGCAAAGGGCGAAGCGCGCGAGTGCAGCAAGGAGGCGGCATGGCTCGAGGAAGGATACTTTTTCGGTTCTGGCTGTTCGCGACGGTTGTGTGTGTGGCGAGTCTATCGGCGAACGCCCAGAGCCCGACAGCGCAGGCGGGCGGTTCGTTCATGGTGCAGTGCCCCAGCACCACACCGCTTCACCCCAAGGCGATTTCCAATCCTACGATTACCGGGAGTAGTTCCGGCACTCCTTTGACGGAATCGGCAGAACCGGCTTACGCCGGCCCGGTGGTGACGACCGAGACGGTGGGCGGGGTGTCGCTGAGCTACACGCTCAACGGGGGTGCGGTCAAATGCCAGGAAATCTCGGGTGGGGACGGCTACATGACCGAAGCGGACGGGAACCAGACCTTCATGTTTTCTTTTGGTCCGCTGTCCGGGCTGGACTTGATCAAGCACGGCCAGCCGGGAACGTTGTTCGCGGCGGATTTCAACAACCACTACAACAGCCCGACCCTTCCGAGCGTGTGCGGGCCGGCCGCGCCCGGGAATTGCTCGACCGCCGGGGCCGCGGGGATTTCTGGCAGCGGCAGCATCACGGACCCCACCTTTGATCCGGGTCGTCCCATCAGCTTGAACGGAGCGATTGCCGATCCTGCCACTATCATGACCGTGGGCGTGCTGAACGGAAACATACCCGCGCCGTTGATTGCCTTTGATGAAGATGACGAATTTTTCCTTAGCTTGAGCAATGTGGGCATGATCATGCGCCCGGACTTGTTCGAGGAACATACCGTGCACTTCCACGGTTACCCGAACGCATCGTCATATTATGACGGCGTCCCGGATGCGACTTGGGCGATCAACATCGGCGGCAGCGCCACCTACTACTATTTGGCGCCTGACGCCGGCACCTATTTCTGGCACTGCCACATCACGCCGCCCGAGCACCTGCAGATGGGCATGGTGGGGCAGCTCTATGTGCGTCCGCGGCAGAACCGCGTGCCGGCGGGCACCTCGCTCTACACCGCGGCCACCACTTGGTATCAACAGGATCTGCGGACTGCCTGTGTCAACACCGGCAACAGCAACGGCACCATTAGTCCGGACATTCTCTGCTCCACGCCACAACCGGCCATCAACACGGGATTTACGCACGTGGCGGGATATAAGTACGCGTACGACGACGGTGATGGTTCTACACGGTACGACATCGACGTACCCATACAAATTCACGGCTTTGATCCCAACTTCCATTTTGTAGGTATGACCTTCAACCCGGAAGGTTTTTCGGACATGAAGGACAAGTACTTCTTGCTGAACGGTCGCAGCTATCCGGACACGGTGGGCATACCGGGCTACGCCGGGGGACCAAGTACGGCAGCGGCGTCCTCTGCGGGCAGCCCCGATGCGGCTTCCAGCGCGATCGGGACCGAGGACTCCGATGGGAGAACGCGTTTTTCGCAGCCGCTTCCCACCTTGATTACGCTTGACAGCCACGGAGGACCCGGTGGGACCGGCCAGCGGGCGCTGCTGCGCATTGCGGACCTGGACGTCACCGAATATCAAACCTTGGCTTCCTTAGGAATTCCCATGCAACTGGTCGGCTTCAACGCCAAGCTGCTGCGCGACCAGGCCGGCAACAATCTGTATATCACCACGAACTCCATCACTCTGGGCGGGGGAGAGTCTTTGGATGTCATTCTCGATAGCACTGGCATTCCTCCGGGAACGTACTTCCTCTACACGCCGAACCTGGATCACCTATCGAACGACGCCGAGAACTTCGGCGGGCTGATGACCGAAGTGGTCGTCAAGTAGGAGAGAGCCGCTATGAATCGCTTGCAAGCAACAACAACGAAGAAATGGTTAGCACGGTTGGCGAGCGTGGGCACGGGAGCCGTGATCTTGGTGCTGGCTGGTGCGGCCCAGGCTGCGGTTCCGGGTGTTACCGGCACGGGAGCAGCGGGGACGTTTAATCTCGTGGCCTCGCAAGGCTACATCACGCAGCCGGACGGCGCCGCGATTTATTCCTGGGGCTACGGGTGTGCCGCGGGTTCCCGTCCGTCATTTGTCCCCTACAGTACGGGCGCCTTTTGTCCCAACATGCAAATTCCGGGACCGACGCTGGTGGTCACTGAAAATGTTCCGTTCACGGTGACGCTCACCAACAACCTGCCGACGTCGGCGGGCAATACTTCGCTGCTGTTTCCCGGCCTACGGGTCGTGAGCGTGAGCGGAGGCGTGGCCGGCATAATGACGCAGGAAGCGACTCCCGGTGGTTCGGTCACCTACACGTTGCTCGCCACCACCCCCGGCACGCGTGGCTACATGAGCGGGACGCAATCGGACCTGCAAGTGGAGATGGGCTTGTATGGAGCGGTAGTAGTCAAGCCGGCCACTCCCCCAAGTACCTGCGTGCCGCTGGGGAGCGATGTGGCACAGCACTTGGGGGTGGGCAATCCGGGCATTGATTTCCGGCTGGCGCCCTCGGCATACGACCATGCCGCGACCTGCTATGACCGGGAATATCTCACGCAGTGGATGGAGTTGGACCCCAGGATCCACAAAGAAGCGGAAACCCAGGTACATGCGATCGCCAACTGTGCCGCGAGCAGCGCCAGTCCCTGCCCCACCCAGCTCGACGTAAAGACTGAGCCTTACCATCCCGCTTATTACCTCATCAATGGGCGCTCCATGCCGGACAACATGGACGCCTCCTACGCGCCCAATTATCCCAACCAGCCCTACAACGCCAATCCGCACATGCATCCGGGAGATCTAGTGCTGGTCCGCATTCTGGGGCAGGGGCATTGGCAGCATCCCTTTCACGAGCACGGCAACCACGTACGTATTCTGGCGCGGGACGGCAACCTGATCCTGAGCCAGACCGATGCTGCCAAGCTCGCCGGGCGCATGGAGTTCAATACCGACACCACTCCGGGGCAAGCCGAGGACGGAATCTTCTATTGGTCGGGCAAGGGACTGGGCTGGGACATTTACGGGCACACACCGCACAACGCCGGTAATCCATCCTGCGTTCCGGATGCGAACGGTTACTACACCACCGCCAGCGGCGCTTCCGCCAGCTCGGCTAACTATTACGAATGGTGCGCCGACCACAATCACCCGCTCGAGACCAATCCGGTGGGCCAAGTGGGAGGCGGCGGCCCCGCGACGCAATTCGACCCCTTAATCGCCACGAATGGCTTGTGGTACAACGGCACACCTTACCTTGGATCCGACGCGGTCATGCGCTCGCGCGGCCCAACACCCATGCCCCCCGGAAAGGCCACACAGAACCCCCTGGAAGAGTCTGGAATCGTCTTCATGTGGCACTCCCACAATGAGCGCGAGATCACCACAAACGACATTTTCCCTGGCGGCATGCTGCAAATGATGATTGTGGATCCCCCGGTCTGGTACATCGACGAGACACTGTGATGGAGAAAAGAGCCATGCGATCCAACGAAGTGAAAGCCATCTTGAAGAAGTCCGTTTTCGCCCTGCCCCTTCTCCTATTGGCAGGGACCGTCTCGCTTGGGCAGTCGGTCGCTTTGACAGCCACGCGTCAAACCACCACCCTGCCCGACGGCAACACGGTGCCCATGTGGGGATGGGTTTGCGGCGCGGTCACGGCGCCTGCGACCTGCACAGCGATGAACGGGTCCGCCCAGACTACCGTCACCGTGGGAACGGTAACGGCTACGCCTTGGCAGCCACCGCTCATCACGGTTCCTTTGGCGACGGGCGCGACCACGGGCACTCTGACCATCACTCTCGCCAACAGCCTGCCCGTCGAGACGTCCCTGACCATCATCGGTCAAATGGGCGGCGGCTTGGGAGCTGCGGTAAGAGAAAGCGGCCCCCGCACGGATGGTGCTCACCAAGGACAAACGTCTTCAACCTGGCCGATCGCCAACGGTGCGACGTTCACGCCGCCGGCCCAGGGAGCGCGCGTACGATCTTTTGTTGCTGAAGCGGCCGCCGGCACGGGAACGCAAACCTATAGCTGGGCCGCGCTCAAACCAGGAACCTACCTGATCGAGACAGGAACCTATCCTTCCATTCAAGGCCCCATGGGTCTGTATGGAATTTTGATTGTCTATACGCCCGCCGCGGCTGGCGGTACCGCGCTCGGCGCGGGTACCGCTTATGCAGGTACCGCCTCTACGGCTGCGGCGACCGGTGTAGCCTACTCCATCAGCTACGACGCCAGTGTTCCGTTGTTGTTGAGCGAAATCGATCCCGCACAAAATACGGCGGTCGAGCAGTTCCTGGAAACCTCGGCCGGATGCCCAGCGACTACACGCGGAACCGGAACGTGCACGGGCACCATCTCGACCACCGCCGCCACCGCGAAGTGGACGGTCGCCTGCGGCTCGGCCCATACCTGTTATCCCGCAGCGGTCAATTACACTCCGATGTATTTCCTGGTGAATGGCAAGTCGTTCGATAAAACGACCATGGCTTCCTCGGCGGCTCCCATCGCTGCCGCGGCTTCCACCGGAAACGTGTTGGTGCGCTTCGTCAACGCCGGATTGCGCATGCACATTCCTTCGGTCAACGGCCTGAAAATGTCCTTGATTGCGGAAGATGGCAATGTCCTGCCCGATGTGGCCATCGGCGCTTCGAAGACCCCGCCATCGCTGAACGTTAGAGTGCAAAGCGAGGTTTTCCTGCCCGCCGGCAAGGTCTACGACGCGATGGTCAGTCCTGCCAGCAACGCCACCGCCACCGCCGCTCCCACGGCGTTCACGCCAGCCAACTACCAGGTATTTGCGCGTGACCTGAGCCTTTCGACCAACGGCGCGCGCGACGGCGGCATGCAAACCATTTTGCAAGTAGCCGGTGGCGTGGCCACCACCGCGGCTGCTGCCATGGTAAATAATTCCACTTACTACTGCGCTCCGGGCGTGACCTTAACGGTATCCGATCCGGGGAAAGGCGTGGTCGGAAATGCCGTCAATGTGTACGGCGTGACCCTCACGGGTAATCCCCCCAACAACACACTGACGTCTTTCGGCGGCGGCTCGCTGACTTTGAATCCCAACGGGACCTTCGTGTATACGCAGCCCACCACTAACACGACTTGCGGAGGCAGTTTTACCTTCTACGCCAATGGAAATGTCACTCTGACAGGTTCGGCAACCATCAGCCCGTCGCCCACGCTCGCGAATAAACCGGTTGCCAACAACGATGCCTACGCCAGCAACATTTCTAGTCTCTTGCGAGTCGCTGCGCCGGGTGTCCTGACGAACGATACCGACCCGAACCATTATCCATTGTGTGCGGCTCCGGCGGGTGCCACCAGTTGTCCTGCGGGCGTACAGACGATTTCCGGAAGCGGAGCGACCATTCACTTGAAACCGGATGGGTCTTTCACCGCCACCCTGGCTACACCGCCCACAACGGGAACCACTACGACGACATTCACCTATGTCGCCGTCAACTCGGAGAAACAGGTCAGCAACTCGGCCACGGTTACGCTGACCTTCCAGGCCGGCAGTGGCTTGATCGTGAAGGTGCAGGACGCACAGACCAAGACCGCGCTCACCGATTACAAATGGATTATCGAGCAAGACCGCACATTCCACATCGATCCGGCCTGCCAGCAATATGGACCTGGCGGCAGCAAGCCGGCATACTGCCCAGCTGGAGTGCCTCCAACTCTCGGCACAAACTTTCACGCCAGTTACATGCCAGTAGTGGCGGTCGGCTGCACGGGGCCGCAGAGCTGCGAAAGAGATCAGACCGTCTATAACCCGGCAACAGGAACGCATGTACCAGCGGTTTGCGACGGCGGCGTTTGCGCTCCGGCTGGAACAGGAGCGGCCGCGTACTTGCCAAGCACATTGCCGAGTGCGGTGAACCTGCCAACCACGGATGCCAATGGCAACCCGCTGTACTACTACATCTCGATTCTGCCGGCAGATGCAGCGAACTCGTTCAACACGGGCAATGCTTCCGATCCTACGGTCGCAGGAAACTGCACCGCCGGTACAACACCGACCGGACAGTCGGTTGCTTCCACCTGCGGCCACACCATGGGAGGCGCGCCCATCGCGCCTGTCTGTACCGCTTCGGGCACGACTCAGACTTGCGTTCTGCCGGCGTCGGTGACAGTAAACGTGGAGCCCAACCCTCTGCCCACCACCACCGTCACTGTTTTCGTTTTCGAGGATGATTGGCCACTTAACGGCGAACCGGACACCGGCGGAGGTCCGGACGCTTATCCAACCCAAGAGGTAGGTCTGGGCGATTTCCAAGTCATACTCTGGGACGATGCCGGCGGCAGCGGCGATGCCACCGGGCAGATGACGTACGACATGTTTAATGAACCACTGACGAACGCCCTCCATGGATCAATAGACCCCGTCACCGGCTTGTATGCCTGCCCGATCTCTAACGCCAACGGGTCGGCGCCGCCCGTGGGCGTGATCATTGTTTGCCCGGCTACCGAGTCTGACGGCAAAACGCCTTCGCCCCTGGCGGGCCAGGCGGTGATCAAGAATCTGATGCCAGGCAGATTTGGAGTCATCGTACACCCCGGTGCCGCGCGAGAGGCTCGCGGCGAGGAATGGCTCCAGACTAACACGCTCGATGGCACCCATTTCCTGGACTCCTTTGTCAAAATGGCGGAACCGGCCTACTTCCAGGAGTATGGACCGGGTGGCTTTCACGTCTTTATGGGTATGGCCAATGCGAAAATCATCAACGCCCGATTGCCACAAATTTGTACGAAAACAACGGCAAACCCAAATCCTCCTGCTTGTCACAATACCATCAAGGGCCAAGTGGCCAACCTGCACCAAGGCCGCTCGCCAAGCGAGCGACTTTACAGTAGCGCCGTTTTCGCGCAGGGCAATGCGGGAAATTATGCCCCGCTAAACTTCACCACCTGTTATGCCGCCTTGGGTGACCCAGACGGCGCCACCTTTGCTTTGACCAAGTGCGATGAAAACGGGAACTTCGCCTTCACGGGAATTCCTGATGGCAACTGGGGGCTCGTGGTCTTCGACCAGTGGCTGGACCTAATCGTCGATGGATCGAGTAAAACGGTAAACGTGAAGGGCGGCCAGACCCTCAATTTAACGTACGCAGCCTTCACCTGGCAGGCGCACCTGTGGAATTCAACCTATATGGATTTGAACGGCAACGGCATCCGTGACGCGAACGAGCCGGGGCTGATTCAGGTTCCTACCAGGGTGCGCATGCGGAATGGCAAGTTCAACAACGCTCAGTTGACCGACATCAACGGGACGGCTAATTTCGACGAAACTTTTCCGCTGTTTAACTGGTATGTCGCGGAAACCGACAACACGCGTTTTCGCCCAACTGGCGTGCACGTCGTCAATGACGCTGGCGGACAAGTTGACGGTCCGTCGAGCGGCGGGTATACCCCCGGAAACGGGAATAGCGGTCCTTACCAGGGAGTTCTCAATTCGAAAGAGAGCTTCCCGGTTCCCACCAATCTTAGAGTGCCGGGCGCCGTGTACTGTGGCGTCGCCGCTTGTACCGACGTGAATCTTGGCAATACCCCCAATGGCGGAGGCCCAGGCGGTTCGACGGGCCGAGTGGACCCTGGGTCAATTGTCACCGAAGGCTGGCAGGGCGGCCTCAGCGAATTCGACATGGTCGACTGGGGTAAGCTGCCCTATGTCCCTGGAGAGACCGGAGGGATTCGGGGCCATGTGGTTTACGGCTCGACTCGACCTTTTGACGACCCTGGACAGCTCTTTCAAAACCTCTGGGAGCCGCTCGTTCCCGGCGTCACCATCAATCTCTATCAAGAAGGCACTGGTCCCGGCGGGACGCAGACTCTGACCCTGGTTGATACCACCACAACCAGCAGTTGGGACAATTGGGCACAGGGCTTCAATCCGACCACGGGCTTGCCCAACATGAACTGCCCCGGACAAGATCCCGCGGATCCTTTCTACAGTTACACGCTTGCGGGCACTGCCAATTACTTGTTCCCCACCACGACGTTGCCGAACAATTCGCAGTACAAGTGCTATGACGGCTATCACAACCTCAATCAGATACAACCGGCACCTTACGATGGCCTGTACCAATTCCCCAGCCCCTATTGCTTGAGCCATCCCACAGGCAGCTTCACGACCGCCTCGGGAGCCACAGGCACCTGCACACTGGTAGCTAATCCGGCCTTGCGCGCTCCCGTGCACACTGGCGCATCGCCGTACGTTCTGCCCACCGGGATGTATGTAGTCGAGGCTGTAACTCCGCCGAACTATGAAATTGTCAAAGAAGAAGACAAGAACATCCTCATCGGCGACAACTTCATCGCGCCGGTGACACAGCAATTCGGCGCCATCTCCAACATTTTCATCCTGCCCGACCAAGCCACTATCAACAACACCAACGCTTGCTACGGAACCGGCGGCGGATGCACAAATCCAACCACGGACATGGGTCGGTCGTTCAACGTGGGCGGCTTTGGGCCTGGTGGACTCATCGTGATGCCGGCGCCTTGTGTCGGCCAACTCCGCATCGTTCCCGACTTCATGAGCATTTCTCCGGAATCCGGGGAAGTGGCGCCATTTGCGGGGGCTTCTCGCCCTCTATGCGACCGCAAGGAGGTCACGCTCGAAGACCAGATGCAGGCACAAACCGACTTTTTCGTGTGGACCAAGACGCCTGCCGCCTCTCATTTCACCGGCTTCATTACCGATGACTTCTCCTCCGAATTCGACCCAGCGGCTCCGGCCTACGGCGAGAAGTTTGCCGTGCCCAATTCCCCCGTATCCATTAAAGATTACAACGGGGTGGAGATTTCCCGCGTGTACTCCGATCAGTGGGGGATCTTCAATGGATTGGTGTACTCGACCTGGGAGGTCAATCCACCGAACCCGACCGGCTATGCGCCGGGGATGATGATCACCTGCATGAACGATCCGGGTCCGGTTCCGGGCCCAACGCCAGGCAGTCTGATCACCGATCCTTACTTCAACCCGAATTACAGCAACTTCTGCTACGAGAACCCGTTCATGCCCGCCGATACCGACTACCTGGACACTCCGGTGATTCCCACGGCGGCTTTTGCCGAAGGCTACAATCCGCCGGATTGCAACTACCCGGACGGCACTCCTGCAGTCCTGCGAGTGGACGGCGATGGCCCGGGACCTTGGGTAAGCGCAATCGGCCATAAGATCACGATTACCTCCCTTGGCAACCAAGTCGTGTCTAACAACGCGTATTCCGGTCCCGCCGCAAGCACCTTCCCGTACAACCAGAAGTTCATCACCCGCCACTACGGCTTTGGGACCGCCCAGGGCACCGTCACCATCGCTGGCAAAAACATGGGCATCGTGAGTTGGAGCGACACCACTATCGTAGCCAACGTATCCGGTGCTATCCCCGCTTGCACCCGGCAGCAGGTGGGCTCCGCCGGCGCGCAGTGCGGGGAATTGATGGTCACGACCGCCACGGGCCAATCTTCGGTCGACGCGGTCACGGTTACCGTTGGCGGCAAAGCTCCCACTTATGTGAACGGGGAAAATCCCAGCAACACTGCCATCCAGTCTGCGATTGATGCGGCTAGCCCAGGCGACCTGATCATCGTCAACAGCTCGTTTGCGCCAAGCTCGACAGCTCCTGCCGGAACATCGTGTACTGGCGTCACCGTGGCCACCGCCACGTGCGTCCCCATAGCGGCAACTTATAACGAAATGTTGCAAATGTGGAAGCCCGTGCGGCTACAAGGCGTTGGCGCGCCGTCGGTCGTCATTAACGCCAACGCGCACCCGGCAGGCAAGTTGCTCCAGCCGTGGAGGCAGCGCGTGAACTGCTTGTTCGGATTGGCTCTGGACGGCGGCTACATCACCAGCACGCATCGGTACGATCCCTCCGGTGCGTTCTCCTGCACTTCGGCGATGCAGAGCAAGGTCGACCCGATCCCCCTCGAGCCTATTGTTGGCTGGGACACCAGCCTCAATGGCAATATCGCAGAGCTTTTGCAGGAGCCCACCCTGATGGGCGCCTACGAAGGCGCGGCGATTACCGTTCTGGCCAAAGGCTTGGAGAACAACAATACTGCCAACTGCAGCACCACGACCGAGACGGTGACAGGCTGTATCCCGCTCAACAGCAGTACCGGTGCAGTCGCCAACAATGGGTTCAACAATGGTTTGGGCGACTGCGACACCGCGTCCCAATTCTACGTCTCCAACTTCCTGTGCAACCCATCGCGGATCGATGGTTTGAGCATTACCAATAGTTCCCAGGGGGGCGGTGGCATCTTCGTACACGGTTGGGGCCATTATCTGGAAATCGCCAACAACCGCGTGTTCAACAATGGCGGCACACTGGGCGGCGGGATCATCGTCGGCCAAGCCGAGTCTCCACCGCCGACCTACGATGTGACCGGTCTCACGCAGTTGCCGTTCTTGTTCAACCACGATGTCTACGTGCATCACAACGCAGTCACAGGAAATACCGCCTACGGGGACGAATTGAACTCCAGTTCGCCCGCGTCGGCAGGAGGGGTAGTATTCTGCGATGGCTCCGATTACTACCAATTCCAATTCAACTGGATATGCGGCAACCTGAGCACGAGCGACGGCGGTGGCGTCGCCCACATCGGGTTCATCTATAACGGCAACATCTCGAACAACTGGATTGTCTTCAACCAAAGCTCGAACCCCACACTCCCGACCCACGGCGGCGGCTTGGTGGTCATGGGCTTGGGCCCAGATGGAACTGTTTGCGAGGGCGCGGTGACCGATACCGAGTGTCCCCCGGCCCTTTCTGACGGCGCTGGCCCCAACACGGTGATTGACCGCAATGTGATTATGGGCAACACCGCCGAAAGCGGCAGCGGCGGCGGTATCCGGTTACAACACATCAACGGAACGGAAGTGCAACGCAACCCCAACAACTCGGCGGCCTGGTATCAGGTCACCGTAAGCAACAATGTGATCGTTAACAACGTGGCCGGCTGGACCGGTGGTGGCGTGTCGCTCCATAACGCCGTGAGGGTCAACTTCAGCAACAACACGGTCACTTCGAACGACACGACTTCGTCTGCCGGAGTGCTTTGGGACACCGCCGGAGCTTCATTTGCGACCGTGCCCCCGCCGGGCTGCGACCCGAATTCAGCGGCTAGCGCAACGAACAACTGCTCAAACACCGTCATCACGCAATCGAATTTCCTGCCCGCGGGCTTGGAAACCGAAGCGCACGACGCCAACTTGCTGGCCGCGTTCACGGTTCCGACCGTCAACTGCGGCCCCGGTCATTCGAATTGCACAAAGTTCTCGAATCCAGCGTTGGACCATAACATCTTTTGGCAGAACCGGGCATTCCGCATTACCACCGGTACCGTGCCAACGACACCCGGTCTGCAGTCCACCGTCCAACTGGTTCCGTCCCTCACGCAAACCACCAGCGGGTCTTGTCCGAGTGGCGCGAACTACTGGGACATCGGAGTTTACGGCGATACCGGCCCAACCAACCATGGCTCGGGCTTCACATTAACGCCCACGAATTCGATTCTTAGCACCGGCGGTTACAGCGGACAAGGGAACAATTCGAACAACCCGGGCTTTACCGCGCAATATTGCAATGGTTCTCGCGTGCCACCGGAGATTGCCTCACAGCTTTGCACGGGCACAGGCAATGCCGCCAATGCTCCCGGATGCATCCAACCGGGTACGGTTGGCGTATCGATGACCGTGCCCGCTGGCGTTCCCGATATCAACCAGTATTATCCAGCGTTCACGCTGGCACCGGCTGCGACGGTAGACGAAGGAAACAACTGGATCAACATGTTCTACGGACCGCTTTCCTTATCGAACCCTACGCGCTACACGGCTGCGGGCACAACGTTGGCCCCGCTGGGCAACTACAACCATGGCGCTGGCGGCGGAACAGGCGCTCCCTCGTATTCGCCGAATCCGTAATCGGGACGGCGAGAAGGAGGTTCCAGTGAAAGTAATGTTTGGTGCTCTGTCACCCCGCCAACGGATGCTGCTCGCGGGATTTCTCGCGAGCAGTATCCTCTATTTCTACGCAGCAGTTGGCCTCCAGGCCCAAAATGCGCCGACTCCTAGCGCGGCGCCGACAGCTACCGGGCTTGCGCTCACTGCGCGTACGGTGAGAAGCGAGCGTGCGGCCATGATGTACCGGCGGCTGTGGGGCATCGAGGACATCACACTCCGGTCTGCGGCCTCAGGCAGTGTGATCCGTTTTAGCTACCGCGTGGTGGATGCCAGCAAGGCCCAGATTTTGAATGACAAGAAGCAGAACCCGTATTTGCGCGTGGAGAAGAACGGAGAAAGGCTCGAAGTGCCGAACACCGAGAAAGTAGGGCAACTGCGTCAAACGGCGACCTCGGAAAACGGACGCGAATACTGGATGGCTTTTGGAAACCGAAATCACATGGTTCAGCCTGGAGATCGAGTCGAAGTTGTGATCGGACCGTTTCATGCCAGCGGTCTTGTGGTCGAGCCGCCCCAATCGTCAGCGGTATCCCGCGAACCTTGATCCTGTGCGAGCAGGAGATGAGCAGCACGGCGAGGACCGACAGGGATAACGCAAGAAGTGCGTGGTCGTCAGCTTGTGCCGCTTCGCATGGCGATTCGGCGAGTGGTTGGCGCAATGCCTTGCCCACCGGCAAATCGCAGCATTCCTGCCAGGACTAACGCACTTTGCGCGCCGAAGGTGGAGTCTCGTTTTTCCTTTTTCGTGAAGATGCCGTCACCGTGAAACAGAAATGCGACACGGGGTCTCCGTCTCGCCCCCAGTGCGAATCGCGTTTGAAACCGTGAGGAAATGCCATGGCTCTTTTCGAAGCTCCCCACGTTAGAAGCCTCTTTCACCTGAATTCCAAAGTAAAAGTACTCACTACATCAGTTTTCCGCTTTCAGGAGCTTGCGATCGATAGTCTTAAAGATGGCCTCCTGTTTCTTACTGAGGGTAACCACGCGGGAGATTTGGAAACCGTGCTTAGCGTCTCGTAGGTAGACCTTGTACATGGGTGTGCAGTTCATCCAGCGTCTGTTGCGGAGAGAGAGCGAGGGGGCGGAGGCGGAATTTGAGGAGCGATAGGAGGAGGTAAGTCAGATAGCAGATAAAAACGTGGGCGGTGACGCGCTGCGCCAGCCAGTGTCGGATGGGTTGCAGTTTGACCACACCTTTGAGGGAGCGAAAGGCTTTTTCCACCACGTCCTTGTCAAAGTAGAGCCGTACCAGTTCCACTTTGGGCCTGGGGCGAGTCGAGAAAATACAGGAGTAGCCGTCAAACTCTTCCGCTTGATGTAAGACAGTTAAAAGCAGTTCTCCCCGGGCATGAAAGAATTTTTCCAAGCCCGACTTAATCGTCTTGCCTTCCCGTAGGCGCTGCTGGGCCTGCGCAATTTCCTCACGACGCGAGTCCCGCAGATCGACCTGCTGCCGGGGGTTGAAGCGCAGGTAAAAGGTGCCCCAGACTCGGTTGAGCCGATAGCGGCGCGTGGTGACATAGAAAGTCGTTTGGTTCAAGGGGCACCCGATCGGCAAAGGGCAGGCGCAAGGCCTTCGACAGCACCGGTCGCCAGAACTTTTGCACCGCAGGCGTGAGCGGAATCCCACCAATGGTCTCCCACTTTAAGGCTTTCATTTCCGCAACGTTACGCCCGGAGGTCACCCCGCGGTCGTAAATAATGGTTCCGGAGGCCAGCCCGTAGCCCCGAAAGGTAGTGATCAAATCGTGCAGTGTCCGGCTATCGCCCATGTTGCCATCGAAGGTTTTATGGAACACCGGGATGCCTTCCTTGAGGGTTACTCCCAGCCCGATTTGAATCAGCGGTCGTCCGGCCACGCCTTCTTTGTCGTGCCCCAGCTTCCCCAGCGGGCATTTCTTGCCATACAAATAGGTGTTGGTCACATCGTAGATCACCCCGGAATTTTGCAGCCGGTAGCGCTGTTTGACCGATTGAAAGATCGCGCGCTGCAACTGCTCCCCATCGCTCTCGAGGAAATCCATGGCCCGCAGAAGCCGGTCCTCGGTGAGTTGCTCCAGGTTCAACACCACTGCAGATCGGTGCGGGCGAACCACGTGCGCATATGATTCACACTCCGGTAGTCGATACAATGCGCGTAGACCATACTCAGAATCTCATTGGCGTAGGGGCCCAGGTGCTCGCGCAAACCAATCTCCTCGGCCAGATGGTGCAGCACCAACAGCGGGCCATAGAGCTTCACCTTGTCGACTTGGGCTTCGGAGATCGAAGTAGAAAGAACGGTATGTCCATCCGCCTGCTTCCCGACATAGCGAAGGAAGCGTTGCACTACCTTGCCTTTGATCCTGCGGCTGTCCAACTCCGCCAAGTAGACTCTTTTCCCTCGCTTATATTTGCGGCTGAAGCTCATCCTGTAGTGAGCAATGTACACACGACAGAATGAAATGCAACCTTTTTTAAAACATAGGACAACAATGGTTAACCCCGCGTAAATTCAGGGGATTTTACAGTCGGCTTGCTCCTGGCAAATCGTAGTGAGTATTTTTGATTTGGAGTTGCAGGGTGTTACCGAGAAGAATGGCTCCGGCGGCTTTTAGGCGTGAGACGAGAGGAGCGTCTGAGCGAGGAATGTAATCTTTGCGGAGAATAGAGCCCGCGGGACAAGGCCAGCCGGCCACGTCGATGCAGCTCTTGATGGTGAGGGGGACGCCGTGAAGAGGCCCGAGGGGCTGGTTTTGCGAGACGGCGGCTTCTGCCGCGCGGGCTTGCTCTCGAGCTGCGTCAGCCGTCCAAGTGAACGAAGGCGTTGAGCTTGGGCTGCAGGGACTCGATGCGGCGCAGATGAGATTCCACGAGTTCCACCGGGGAAATTTGCCTGGAGCGGACGCTTGCTGCGATTTCGGCGACGGTGGAGAAGGGCGAAAAGGCGGTCATAAATGGAAGGGCGAGAGTATTGTGCATGAGATGCAGGTCAAGCGCGAAGCGCTGTGCGTTTCGAGTGCCGGGATAAAATAAGTTGACGTTGCGTGGGGCCGCCGGGAAAATTTCAGGGTTCTTGCTGGGGTGGGTAGATTTTGCACGTCGTTGCGGCACTCTGCGCGGATAGGACGAAAACGTTTATGCACGTTATGGTTCGGAGTGGGGTTGTGATTGGAACTTGCGGCGCGTTGCTATTTTTTGCGGCGCTGGGTTTGCGAGGCGGCGCAAACGCGGGACAAGAAAAAGAAAAGGCGGCTGGCGCAAAAAAGGCGGCGGGGAAGGCAAACGCCGCGGAGGCGTACCGTTTCAACACGCTGGGCGTTGCACACATGAATCAGCAGCGCCCGGCGGATGCGCAGAAATATTTCGAGCAGGCGCTGCAGGCCGACCCGAAATTCGCAGTGGCTCGGTTGAATCTGGGTGTGGCGTTGCTTGGGCAGCAAAAGCTCAATGCCGCGCGCGCGACACTGACGGCGGCGACCGAGCAACTGCCCAACGATCCGTACGCCTGGTACAACCTCGGGCTGGCCTACAAAGACACGGGCGAAGCAGAGAAGGGGATTGCGGCTTTCCAGCGTGTGACGGAAATTAAACCGAATGAAGCGGACGCGTATTATTTTGTCGGCTACCTGAATACGCAAATCCAAAAATATGACGAGGCGATTGCGGCGTTCCAGAAAGGGCTGGCGCTGAATCCGGTGCATGCATCGGCGGAGTTCGGGTTGGCGCGCGCGCTGCAGCGCAAAGGAGACGCGGCAGCAGCGCGGGAGCATCTGGCGCGGTTTCAGAAAATTACGTCGGAGCATTTGGGGACGCCATTCGGCGCTGGCTATGGAGATCAGGGGAAATATTCGATGGCGGAATTGCCGTTGAGCGCTGCAATGGAAGTATTGGCGGCGATTGCCGTGCATTTTGCGGCGGAGGCGAATCCGTTTGTTTCGAAGAGCGGCGGGGCCGCTGCGGCAATTGGGGCGAGCACGGGTGCATGCTTTTTTGATTTTGATGGAGATGGGAGGCCGGATCTTTTTCTGGTGAGCGGCACAGTGGATGGAGCGAGTCATTTGTTGCGCAATTTGGGCAACGGACGATTTGAGGACGTGACACAGGCCGCAGGGATTCATTTGGCGGGAAGCGGGCTTGGTTGCGCCGCGGGAGATTTTGATAATGACGGCAAGACGGACCTTGCGGTGTGCCTGAGCGACGGCGTGCGGCTGCTGCACAACAAGGGCGAAGGGAAATTTGAAGATGTGACGGAGGCGGTGGGATTTCGCAAAGAAAAGGGATGCGTGGGAGTGACGTTTGTGGATTACGACCACGACGGAGATTTGGATTTGTACGCCACGATGGCCGCGGATTCGGATTCGGCGGGCGGGGCGGCGCACAATTTTTTGTGGCGCAACAATGGGAATAGCACGTTTACGGATGTCTCGACAGAGACGGCTCTGGGCGCGGCGGCCACGGGCGCGGGGCTAGTCACGACGGACTTCAACAATGATCGCGCGATTGATTTTGTACTCGCGGGCGGAGCGCAGGGTGCGTCCATTCTGCTGAATCCGCGCGAAGGAAAATTTACGCCGCTCGAAGGAATTGATTTTGCGAAAGAGAAGTTACCGCCCGCTGTCGGCGTGGTCGCGTTTGACTTTGACAAAGATGGTTGGATGGATCTGGCGTTCACGCATGCAGGCGCGCCGGGAATCAGCCTGTGGCGAAATCTAGAAGGGAAGCGGCTTGAGCGCATTGCTCTGCCGGATTTCGGCTGGCAAAAAGGTTGGGGCATTGCGGTCATAGACTACGACAACGACGGCTGGCTGGATCTCGTGGCCGCGGGCGAAACGAGCAACGGCGCCGAGTTGCGGCTGCTGCGCAATTTGGGGAGCAAAGGCTGGAGCGATGTCACGAAAAGCGTGGGGCTCGATGCCGTGAAGTTGAATCAGCCGCGGGCGATTGCAGTTGCAGACATCGATGGAAATGGCGACGCCGATCTTGTGGTGACGCAACTTGGCGGCACGTCGGTGGTGTTGCGTAATGAAGGCGGGAATCAGCATAGTTGGATGAGCATGGACCTGAAGGCGTTGAACGATAATAAAAGCGGCATTGGAACAAAGGTCGAGCTGTACGCGGGCACGCTTTATCAGAAGTGGGAAGTCGCTGGCTCCTCGGGTTATTTAGGGCAGAATGCGGCGCCGATTTTGGCGGGCCTGGGCTCAGAAACGAACGCGGAGGTCGTGCGGCTGCTGTGGCCCACCGGTGTGCCGCAGGACGAAATCAATCTGGCGTCGAAGAAAGTGCAGGCTATCGCGGAACTGGACCGGCGCGGGAGTTCGTGCCCGATTCTGTTTTCCTGGAACGGCCATGAGTACGAATTCATTGCAGACATGATCGGCCCCGGCGTCGTGGGCCACTGGATCGCACCAGGAGAGCGAGACGTTCCCGATCCCGACGAATACCTGAAAGTTTCAGCGCGCAGCGTGAGGCCTCGCAATGGGATGCTGAGATTCCGTTTCCTTGAGCCGATGGAAGAAACGGTTTATCTCGACCAGGTGCGCTTGCTGGCGATCGATCATCCCGCAGCGTACGAGGTTTTCCCCAATGAACGATTTGTGAGCGCGCCGCCTTTTCCAGAGTTTCGCGTGATTGCGAGTGAGAACTCGCGTCCACCTGTAGGCGCGTGGGACGATCATGGCCATGACGTGCTTTCGCTCATGGCGAAAGCCGATCGCAAGTACGTCTCCGACTTTGACGACCTGCCGTTCGTGGGATTTGCGAAACTGCACTGGCTGGAACTCGATCTTGGCGCGTGGGACTCGCAGAAATCGCTGCGACTCATCATTGATGGCTACACGGATTATTTTACTGCCACCTCGATGTATGCGGCGGACCAGGCGGGCGTCAAAGTCACTGCGCCTTACGTGGAAGCACAGGATGCACAGGGCAAATGGTTCCGCGTTGTTGAAGACATGGGCTTTCCCGCGGGTCTCGAGCGCACGATGATTGCCGACTTGACCGGCAAGCTGCCGCCGGGGACGCGGCGCATTCGCATTATCACCAACCTGAAGATTTATTGGGACGCGATTCGCATCGATCAGACATCCGATCCAAAAGATGTTCGCGTTTCCGAAGTGCCGCTGGCGAAGGCGGCGCTGGATTTTCTAGGCTACCCGCGCGAGATTCGTCTGCAGCCGGCGAGCGACACCGCCTATTCCTACGCGCATCGCAGCAAAACCGGACCGTATGCGCGCGCCGCCGGGAATTACACGCGCTACGGAGACGTGCATGATTTGCTACGAGCAGCGGACGACCGATTCGTGGTGTTCGGTTCGGGCGAAGGAGTGAAGCTGGATTTCGATCCCGCGAAACTCCCGGTGCTTGCTTCCGGTTGGGTGCGCGATTACTTTTTCTATGCGGATGGTTTCGAGAAGGACTTGGATTTTTATGCCGCGCACGCGTTTACCGTGGAGCCGCTGCCGCGCCATTCGCCGCTACCGTATCCGTACCCGGAGGGGAAGGACTATCCGAGCGACGCCGAGCATCTGAAATATCAACTCAACTACAACACGCGCATGCGCTCCGACCGCCTGCCGCCGAGCCTGCGTTATCAATACTTAACTTCGCCGCGCTGAGGCGTTCCTTCATCCCTCGCCTCGGCAATGGTGTCTCGCCTTGCTTAGAATTACAGCAATGCCGCTACAAGGCCCAGTTTTGAACCTTTACTCCGTGGACGCAGCGGAATTCGTGTTCGTTGTTGGTTACCAGGGTGAGCCCGGCGGCTTTGGCGTGCGCAGAGATCCACAGGTCATTGTTGCCGATCATTTGGCCACGGCGCTCCAGATCTGCACGCGGCCGTAAGTTTTTGCCGCCGCTTCTCGTCCATTGGAGGTTCCTGCGCTTTTGCGGTTTGTCTCCTTCTCGCCCGGGAAGAGATAGGTCATCGGGCAAGTCGGCCAGAAGATTCGGTACTCGGTCAACCGAAGATGGAATCAGTCTTTTTCGGCGAGGAGGGAGGCGCGGACGGCGGCGAGCTCCTTGCGCTTGGCCTTTTCGACGTCGGGGAAGGAGAGATTGAGTTCGTTGAGGGATTCGAGAATGGCCCCGGCTACAACCAGGCGCGTGAACCACTTGTTGTCGGCGGGAACGACGTACCACGGCGCGTATTTCGTGGCGGTCTGCTGAATCATTTCCTCGTAAGCTTCCTGATAGTCCTTCCAGAAGCTGCGCTCTTGCACGTCGGCCATGGAAAACTTCCAATTCTTTTTGGAATCTTCGAGGCGCTCGAGGAAACGCTTCTTCTGCTCCTCTTTGGAAACGTGGAGGAAAAATTTGCGGATGACGACGCCGTTGCGTGCCAGATAGCGCTCGAAAGTGTTGATGTCCTCATAGCGCTCCTCCCAGATGTGTTTGGTAACGAGGCGTTCGGGAAGTTTTTGCGGACGAAGAAAAGTGGGATGCACGCGGACAACGAGCACCTCTTCGTAATAGGAGCGGTTGAAGATGCCGATCTTGCCGCGCTCGGGAATGCATTTGTGGTTGCGCCAGAGATAGTCGTGGTTCAACTCTTCGTTGCTGGGGGATTTGAAGGCATGGACTTCACAGCCTTGCGGGTTCACGCCGGACATAACGTGTTTGATGACGCCGTCTTTGCCGGCAGCATCCATGGCTTGAAAGATGAGAAGTAGCGCCCAGCGGTCCTGCGCGTAAAGCATTTCCTGGAAGTGACTGAGGCAGGCGATGCCGTCTTCGAGCAGGCCTTGCGCGGCGCGCTTGTCTTTGACGCCGTTGGTATCGGCGGGATCGTGATCCTTCAGGCGAAACTTCTCACCCTTGGTGATGCAATATGGCTCGGTGATGCGCGAGCCTTCCTTTAGCAATTTGTCGTGTTTCATGGTGCAGGGAGTGTAGTACAGGCGTGGGGGGCGGAACAGTCGGCCCAGAGATAGGTGGTTCAGAACAGCGAGCCGAGTCCCCAGCCAAACGCCCCGAAGCGATTGTGCGAATGCAAGAAAGATTTGCCGGACCGAGGAATCACACGGTCGAGGCGGAGCACGTTGAGCGCGTAGTAGGAGCGAAAGGGAACCTGCACGCCAGGAATGGTCCACTGGAGCTGGACGCCGGTCGAGCCGTGCAGAATGCCATTGGTGGCGCTGAGAAGAGTAGGTTTGGTTGGGCCAAGCCAGTTGGGAAGAAGCCAGCCGGAGCCCAGGTCGAAAAAGCCGGCGGCTTCAACGCCGTTGCCAAGGGGCATGCGATAGTCCGCGTTCGCGGCGCTGATGAGATTAGCCCCGGCGTAAGAAGGCGAAGGGGCGATTGCGCCCGAAGCTGTGACGCGTTCTGTCATGGCGACGGGGCCGAGTTCGCCGTCCCGCAAGCCGCGCACAAATTGATCGCCGGCGAAAAAACGGGAGTAGAGCGGCGCGTCGCTGCGGTAGCTTCCCGCGGCGCTCAAGGTCGTGCGAAAAGCCCAGGCATTGGTGCCCGAGAAGAGAGGATCACGGAAAATGCGCGCAACCTCGGCGGAAGAGCGAAGCATGTTTTCGTTGCCCCCAAGGAAGCCGCCGGAGGCGGAATCCGAGAAAAAAATATGTTCGTTGCCGGTGTCGTGAGTCCAGGCCGTTCCGAGCGAGCGCGTGGAAGTATGCGTGCGAAGATCGACAGGCGGCACGGCGGTGGTGCCGGAGGTAGGGCCAAAAATCTGATCGGCTGTGGTGCGCGAGAGAGTGTAGTTGACGCCGACGGAATCGGAGTTGGTTAACGCGTAGGTCCAGGGCACGTTGATGCCCACGCTGCGAGAATTGAGGAACGGGCCCTGGACGCCGTGCGTGAAGCGTGGACGAATCACGTTGTCAAGAACCGAGAAGGCGAGCGAGCCGCGCGTGCCGAAGATGCCTTCTTTGGCGATGCCTAGAAGGAGCTGCACACTCTCGGGGCCACCTTCGAGTTTCGCGGTAAGTAGCTCCTCGCAGCTGAACAAATCAAAGACCGTATAAGCGAGACCGAGCGTGCTGCCGAATTGGGCGCGGCCGCCGTCAAAGGTAACGCGTTGTTGGCCAATTTCTTGGAGGCTGACCGTAATGTCCACGGTGTGGTGAGTATCGTCAAGTTGGATGTGAATGTTCTCTTTGCGGATGGGCTTGAAGTAGCCGGTGCGCGCGAGTTTGCTGAGGCCGGCTTCCAAGGCGTGTTCGTCGAGTGGATGGCCCTCGCGCAAGGGAATACGGCGGCGCACGAAACGATCATTGAATTTGTGCAGCCCCTGGAATTCGATGCGGTGGACAACATACGGAAGCGAATCGCTGAGATTGAGTTTGAGGCGAACGGAATGCTCCACAGGATCGAAAACTGGATTGGCATCTACCGCCTGTGAGGAGGTAGGGGATTTGGAATTGCGCCGCCGAAGGCGCCCGGAATAGAAGCGGCACAGCTTGTCCACTTCTTCCTGAGAGAAGGCATGTCCTTGCTCGACCATCGGAAGAAGAAGAGACTTGCCGCGTTGCGTTTCGACTGCCTGCTCAAGAGCTGGGCTAGGTTCGATGGCCGTGAGACGATAGAACGGGCCGGAATGAACAGGGATTGAAAGCGAAAGCCCCGGTTGTGTAGTACGGTGTGGAAAGGGAACCCATCTGCGCGATCGCCTCGATATTTCGTTAACTCGCGCATTGCCAACGCGCGCTTCCGGGTATCCGTGATCGAGGTAATGGGTCAGAATGCGCTGGCGATCTTCCTCGAACGCCTCCCGGGTGTAGGCGTTCTTGCTGCGAAGCGAGGCGAACGGTCTCGACGGCGCGATGCTTTGCATTTGCGCGCGCAATAATTTCTCGGAGACGCTTGGATCACCCTCAAAGTGAACTTGCCGGACGGGGAGATGCGGACCGTCAACAATTTCGAAGCGAACGTTGAGCGAGTCGTTCACCCGCGCCTGGCGATAGATTTGAACAGAAGCTTCGGGATGTCCTAACTCGTTCAGAGTTGAACGAATGGCCAGTGCCATTCGTTGAAGTGCTGCGGGATCCGCGGGTTTACCGAGGCCGGGCACAAGCCTTGTTTCTTCGAGCAATTTTTCGATTTGAGCTCGCGAGAGGAGTCGCGAGCCGGAATATTCGACGCGGGAGAGAATCGGCTCCTCCTGGAGGTCAAAGAGAAGAGTCATGTGTTTTTGCGGCCCGGCACTTTGAGAATCAAACGCAGCTCCCGGCAGTTCTTCCACACGAATCGACGCAAACCAGCCGAGCCTTCCAAGCGTGCGAAGGTCCTGACGAAGTTTCGCCGGGTCGAATCGATCGCCTGGATGCAAAGAAAGCTGCGCGGCGGCCGCCGCGGAAGAGATATGGCGCAGGCCTGTGAATTCGAGGGAATCGAGGATAGGAGATTCCTCGGTCCCTCGTATTTTTGCGGAGGCATCGTGTGTTTGGGCGGGGTACTGAGAGAACAGAGGAGCGGCAGTCAAAGACAGTGATAGCAACCCGAAGGAAACTATAAACCAACGCACGAGTGTGTCCCCTTGCACCGAGGAGAACGAAAGAACAGATGATAGGCGGAGCCGCGGGGTTGTCCCGTTTCGGAGAAGATTTCGGCGAATCGGGATGCACAACACCGTCCGTTTTGTGCTGCGCCGCCGGGCTGCGTGGCAGTTGGCCTCCCGCAGTTGGCTGGGCCAGAAAGTTGATCGTCGGAGACGTTGGACTGAGTGACCAGCGGGCCGAACTGATGGTCGTACCAGACGTCGGAATCATCGTAGGAGATGATGACGGCAGTCGAGCTCCCGTAGGGATTCTGCATAATGGCGTTGATCGTGTTCACCAGGTTCGTCGAGCGGATCGGAATAGCCGGCGTGACCATCCTGATAAGCGCTGGCCTTAAGGAAGATGACGGCAGGGAGATTTCCGCCATTCAGCACCGTGGCGAAATCTATAAGATCGTACTGATGATTTGCGCCATCCGCGGAGGTTCCAATCAAAGCAGGGTCGCTCGGCCGAACGTGATGCTGGTTGGCAGTTTGCGGGTAATCCTCGAGTGTCTGGCCAGAAGGACAAATCCACGCAAAACATCCCGCGACGCCTCTCTTGGGGGCAGGGGTTGAAAGGCGGCAAAGACGGTCAAGCGCGAGAAGTGACTTTTAGTCTCTTTCTGTTCGAGGCAGATGAACGGCCCGTCAAGAGTAACGGCGCAACTTCTAAAGGCGTATAGAATCAGAGCGCGCCCAGGAGTTCAGAGTCATTTCCGTCCGGTAACCTGCCGACCGCCTTGACTTTGGCCGCAACGCAAAACTAGGATGCGCAGCCATGCCGCAATCCCAGCGGAAGTTTCGTTTGCCTCATCCCGAGCCCACAGACGCCCTCACCTACGCGCGGTTCACGGGCGTGCCGACCTTTCTTCGGCTGCCGCACATCGCGGATCCTGAGGAGTTGGAAGTCGCGCTAGTGGGCGTGCCGTTCGATGGCGGGACGACGTACCGGCCGGGGCCGCGATTTGGTCCGCGGCACGTGCGGGAACAATCCGCGATTATCCGGCCATGGAATCCGGTGTTGAAAGTGAATCCCTTTGCGAAGCGCCGCACCGCGGATTATGGCGATCTGTCCGTGAATCCGCTTTCCATCGAGGATACCTTCCGGCGCATCGAGACAGGCATCGCACCGCTGCTCGCGGCGGGAGTGCGCTGCGTGTCCGTGGGTGGAGATCATTCCATCAGCCTGCCGCTCTTACGCGTGGTGGCGAAAAAACACGGACCGGTTTCGCTGGTCCAGTTCGACGCACACAACGACCTCTGGGACGAATATTTTGGCAGCAAATACTCTCATGGAACGCCCTTCCGCCGGGCGTTCGAAGAAGGGCTGCTCAAAGAGGGGCAGGTTTTGCAGGTGGGCCTGCGCGGACAGGTTTATGGCGAGGAGGACTTCGATTTCGCGCGCAAACACAAGGTGAAGATGGTGACTGCGGAGGAATTTCACAGCCAGGGAGTGCCGCCGGTGCAAAGACTTCTGCGCACGTTCCGTGGCAAGGCTGTGTACGTCACGCTGGATATTGACGTTGTGGATCCGGCCTATGCGCCGGGAACGGGAACGCCGCAAGTGGGCGGCTTGACCAGCATGCAGATTCTCGAATTGGTTCGCGCGCTGCGTGGATTGCAGATCGTTGGATGCGATCTCGTAGAAGTTTCACCGCCTTACGACACGGGCGAAATCACTTCGTTGCTGGCCGCCAATCTCCTTTTCGAATTGCTTTGCGTGCTCTAAATGGCCACGCTCGCGCGCAAACTTCGTCTTCACGATTACTTCGCGCTGGCCTTCGGCACGATGATCGGTACGGGCTGGCTGGTGCTGATGGACGACTGGCTGGGCCGTGGCGGGCCGCTGGGCGCGATTTTGGGATACGCGATTGGCGGAATCATCTTGTTGCCTGTCGGCTACGTTTATGGCCAGTGGGTGAAACGACTGCCCGATGCCGCGGGCGAAGCGGCATACACCGCGCAGGTGTTTCCGCCGGTCGTGAGTTATTTCACGGGTTGGATGATGCTGCTGGCGTACTTCATCGTATGCCCGTGGGAAGCGGTCGCGCTCGGAAAGCTGGCGGCGTACGTGTTTCCGTGGCTGAATTCCATGGAACTGTACCGCGTGGCGGGGCAGCCGGTGTTTTTGCCGCGATTGGTGTTGGGAGTTGTGCTTACGATTTTTCTCGGGGTGCTGAACTATCGCGGGATTCGTCTGAGCGCAAATTTTCAGAAGCTGATGACCAGCGCGGTGCTGGTATGTTTTTTGATGATCGTGGCGCTCAGTGTAACGCACGGCGCACCCGTCAATTTTCATCCTTTGTTCAGCAGGACTCCGCTGATTTCGATCCTGCTGACGCTGCAGATCGTGCCTTACTTCATGACCGGATTTGAATCCGCGCCGAAATATGCGGAGGAGTCCAATCCGGAATTTCGCGCGGGGAGTTACCTATGGGCCATCGCCCTGGCGTTGGGCATTGGAGCATTTTTTTACGCCATGTGCATTGCTGCGGTAACCTACTCTGCGCCCTGGCAGAGTTTGCTGGGAAAGCGCTTTGCGACAGCGATCGCGTTTGAAAGCGCGTTGAAGGTCCATTGGCCGGTCACGATGATTTTCACTATGGCGCTGCTCGGCCTGTTCCAATGCTTTAAT
>Ga0209156_10000283_pt1 | contig 42891 bp, 40 predicted proteins | sample GraSoiAngelo_124_FD_185881 | JGI IMG/M metagenome (GOLD analysis project Ga0209156, IMG submission 185881) | Grasslands soil microbial communities from the Angelo Coastal Reserve, California, USA - 14_0927_05_20cm (SPAdes) (version 2) | ecosystem: Environmental > Terrestrial > Soil > Grasslands... | reverse complement strand
CGCGAGCGCGACGACTTCCGCGAGCGACCCGCGCGCGCCCGCGAGCACCGCGATCTCGTCGGCGCGCCGGCCGCCGCTCCGCAGCAGCTCGAGCACCGGGTTGCGACCGTAGATCCGACCTTCGTCCGTCACTCCTGTTTCATCTCCCACTCCGTGCCGGACGGGGTGTCCGTGAGGACCGCGCCGAGCGACTCGATCTTCGCTCTGATCTCGTCCGCACGTTTCCAGTCTCGATTTCTCCGCGCCTCAGCCCGTTCCCTGATCAGCGACCCTATTTGTTCGCTGACTTCTACAGAGAGTCCCTGGATTCGCGGCTTGGGCTCCGTGAGTCCCAGGGTCAGCGCGAGGCTCGAGAACTCCCGCGCTCCTCGCACCAGATGCTGGGGACTCATCGACGACGCTCGATTGAGCCCGCGACCAAAATCGAAGAGGCTGCCGAGGGCAGCCGGCGTGTTGAAGTCATCGTCCATGGCTTCGATGAAGCGTGTCCGGTGCTCAGCGAATTCAGTCGGCAGCTCGCCTGCCGCACTTCCGAACGTCGACGAATCAACCCACTTCCGCAACCTCTCCACCGGGCCCCAAAGGGTCTGAAGCGCGCGCGCGGCCTCCTCGGCCCGTTCCTCGGACCACTCGATCGGGTGACGGTAGTGCGTGCCGAGCATCCAGTGCCGGAGCGCGTCGGGCGGATGGCGTTTGACGAGCGCACGGATAGTGAGCGTGTTCCCGAGAGACTTCGACATCTTCTCGGCACCCAGGTTCAGCATGCCGTTATGCAGCCAGTAATGCGCGAACGGTTTGCCCGTGTCGGCCTCGGACTGTGCGATCTCGCACTCGTGGTGAGGAAAGATGAGATCCTCGCCGCCGCCGTGGATGTCGAACGACTCGCCGAGATACTTCATGCACATCGCCGAGCACTCGATGTGCCAGCCAGGTCGCCCCGCCCCCCATGGGCTCGACCACGCGGGCTCGCCCGGCTTGGCGGCTTTCCAGAGGGCGAAGTCGCGCGGGTCGCGCTTGCGCTCGTCCACCTCGACGCGCGCGCCCGCGAGCAGCTCGTCGAGATTCTTGCCCGAGAGCCGACCGTAGGGCGGGAAGCGGCGGATCTCGAAGTAGACGTCGCCGTCCACGACGTAGGCGACAGACTTCGCCACGAGACGCTCGATCAGCACGACCATCTCGGCGATGTGCTCCGTCGCCCGGGGCGCCACACTGGGCGCGAGCACACCGAGGGCTTCCATGTCGCGCCGCTCAGCTTCGATGAACCTGTCGGACACTTCGGCAGTGGAGACGCCTTCCTCGTTCGCGCGGCGAATGATCTTGTCGTCGACATCGGTGTAGTTCCTCACCATCGTGACGCGGGAACCCCTGTACTCGAGATAGCGGCGGATCACGTCGAAGACGATCGCGCTCCGCGCGTGGCCGATGTGAGAGTAATCGTAGGGTGTGACGCCGCAGACGTACATGCGCACCTCGCCCGGCGTGAGCGTGACCAGCTCCTCCTTGGCTCGGGTCATCGTGTTGTAGACCTTCATCGCACCTCCGTGTGGAGTGCCCTCACGCGCCCACCTCCACGCTCGCGACCGCCATCGCCGCGATGCCCTCGCGGCGGCCGAGCAGGCCCAGGCCCTCAGGGCTTTTGGCCTTGACGCTCACGCGGTCGACGTCGACGCCGAGCGCATCGGCGAGACGCTTGGCCATCTCCGTGAGGTGCGGCGCGAGCCGCGGCGCCTCCGCGAGAACCGTGGCGTCCACGTTGACGATCGCGCCGCCGCGCGCGACCACGAGCGTGACCACGTGGCGGAGCAGCGCGAGGCTCGAGATCCCGCGGTAGCGCGAGTCCGTGTCGGGGAAGTGGCGGCCGAGGTCGCCGAGCGCCAACGCTCCCAGCAGGGCCTCGCCGACCGCGTGGGAGAGCACGTCGGCGTCCGAGTGGCCGCTGAGTCCGAGATCGCTCTCGACCGTGACGCCGCCGAGGACGAGAGGCCGGCCCTCGACCAGCGGGTGGAGGTCGAACCCCAAGCCCGAGCGCGTCACGGCCGCACCCCACGACGCGCCCGGCGGAGATCCTCGGGCGTGGTGATCTTCACGTTCTCGGGGAGCCCGGGCACGACGCGCACCGGATGGCCGAGACGCTCGACGAGCATGGCGTCGTCGGTGCCGACGATGCCGTCGCGCCGCGCCTTCTCGTGCGCCTCGCGGAGGAGGTCGGCGCGGAACGCCTGCGGCGTTTGCACGGCCCAGAGCTCCGAGCGGTCGAGGGTGGACTCGACCAGGTCACCGCGCACCCGCTTCACCGTCTCCGCGACCGGCAGGGCGCAGATCGCGGCGCCCGAGGTCGCGGCGGCGGCGACCACCGCGTCCACGAGCTTGGCCGTGATCAGCGGACGGACGGCGTCGTGCACGACGACGAGCTGCGCATCGTCGGGCACCGCCTGGAGCGCGAGCCACACCGAATCCTGGCGCGTGCGCCCGCCCGCCACGACGGTGAGCGCCGTGCGGCGCGACACCGGCGCTAGGATCCGCCGGGCGCGCGTGACGTAACCCTCCGGCGCGGCGACGACGATGGCGCCCACCGCCGGGTGCGTGGCGAAGTGGCGGACGGTGATGACGAGAATCGGGGCCGCGCCGAAACGCAAGAACTGCTTGGGCGTGCGCCCGCCGAAGCGCGCGCCGACCCCGCCCGCGGGGATGACCACCGCGACACTACCCATCGTGCGCGACCGGAGCCTCCACGCGCGAGCGGCCGAAGATCATGCGGCCCGCCGTCGTCTGGAGGACGCTGGTGACGACGACGTCGAGCGGCTGGCCGATGTGGCGCCGGCCCTGCTCGATGACGACCATCGTGCCATCGACCAGATACGCCACCCCCTGCCCGGGTTCCTTCCCCTCACGGAGCACGTGCACCGTCATCGTCTCGCCCGGCAAGATGACCGGCCGCAACGCGTTCGCCAGCTCGTTCACGTTCAGCACGGGTATCCCGTGGAGGTCCGCCAGCTTGTTGAGATTGTAATCGGTGGTGGCGAGCCGCGCGCCGCGCTGGCGGGCGAGCGCGACGAGCTTATCGTCCACTTCCGTCCCCGGGACCTCGCGCTCGTCGATCTCGACGCTCACCTTCGGCAGCCGCTGGAGGCGCTGCAGGACCTCGAAGCCACGCTTGCCCCGGTTGCGCCGCAGGGCGTCCGTCGAGTCGGCGAGCCGCTGGAGCTCGCCGAGCACGAAGCGTGGCACGACCAGCGTCCCGTCCACGAAGCCGGTCTCGAACACGTCCGCGATCCGCCCGTCGACGATCGCCGAGGTGTCCAGAACCTTGTCGTGCCCACGGCGCGGCGCGGCACGGAAGAACCGGCGTGAGAGCCCGTCGAGGTCCGCGAGCCGGGCGACCGCCGTGGCGGCGCCGACGTACCCGCCGAGCAGCGTCGCGAGGGCGAACGTCGTCGCGCCCGCGCCGCGCGGCACGAGGGCCGCGACGGGGAGCCCGACGAGGAGCCCCGCGCCGAGCCCGAGGACGCCGCCCACGGCGCCCCAGAAGAGCCGCTCGATCGCGAGCACCGCCGCGCCCAGCTCGAGGAGAACAGCGAGCGCGCCGACGAGCGCCCCGGCCGCGGCGCCGATGCCCGCGGGCGCGTCGAGTGTATGGGCGCCCCACGCCCCCGCGAGCACCGACACGACGAGCACGAGGAGCCGCCCGGCGTTCCTGGTCATGAACGCTGTCCCGCCATGCGCTCAGCCGAGGAGCGCGTCCAGCGCTTCGCCGACCGTGGCCACGCCACGGACCTCGAGCGGCAGTTTCGCGCCGTCGCCCGCGTTGGTCCGCGGGACGACGGCGCGGCGGAAGCCGAGGGCCGCCGCTTCCCGGAGCCTGAGCTCGACCCCGCTCACCGCGCGGACCTCGCCGGTCAGGCCGACCTCGCCCAGCACGAGCGCGTCCCCCGGGATGGCCCGATCCATGTAGCTCGACGCGGTCGCGACGACGATGCCGAGGTCCGCGGCCGGCTCGGTCACCCGACCGCCCCCGGCGACGTTGACGAACACGTCCTGGCTCGCGAGCGGCATGCCGCCGAGCTTCTCGAGCACCGCGAGGAGTAGGCAGACGCGGTTGTAGTCGGCGCCGAGCACCGTGCGGCGCGGCGTGCCGAAGGACGCGCGCGCGACGAGGGCCTGGAGCTCGAGCAGGAGCGGGCGCGTGCCCTCGAGGCTCGACACGATCACCGAGCCGGCGGCGCCCTGCGGGCGCTCGGCGAGGAAGAAGCCCGACGGGTTGGTGACCTCGGTGAGCCCGCGCTCGCCCATCTCGAAGACGCCGATCTCGTTGGTCGAGCCGAACCGATTCTTCACGGCGCGCAGGATGCGGTACGCGTGGTGGCTCTCGCCCTCGAAGTACAGCACCGTGTCCACGAGGTGCTCGAGGACGCGCGGCCCCGCGAGGGCGCCCTCCTTCGTCACGTGGCCCACGAGGAACGTGGCGACCCCGAGGCCCCGGGCGAGCGTCATGAGGCGCGCGCCGCACTCGCGCACCTGCGCGACGCTGCCCGGCGCCGACTCGAGCTCCGGCAGGTACACGGTCTGGATCGAGTCGACGATCAGCGCGCGCGGCTTGACGTCGTCGAGCGCCGCCTGCACCGCGGAGAGGTCCGTCTCCGCCCAGAGGAGCAGCCCGTCGGCGGCGATCCCGAGGCGGTCGGCGCGCATCTTCACCTGCGCGGCCGACTCCTCGGCCGAGATGTAGAGGACGGGCGGCGCGGCGCGCGCGAGCGCGCGGGCCGCCTGCAGCAGCAGCGTGCTCTTCCCGATGCCCGGGTCCCCGCCGATGAGGACCAGCGAACCGCGCACGACGCCGCCCCCGAGGACGCGGTCGAGCTCGCTGAGGCCGGTCGCGAGACGGTCGCCGCGCTCGAGCGAGATCTCCCGGAGGGGCCGCGGGCGCTCCGGGCTCGTCGCGGCGCGCCGCGGGCCGCGCGCAGACGCCGCGCGCTCCTCGACGAGTGGAACGAGGTCGCCCGTCGCACGGCGGCAATCCGGGCAGGTGCCTGGCTTCGGGCTGGCGAAGCCGCACTGCTGGCAGCGGTAGACGCTAGCGTCGCGCGCCGTCATCCTTCGACTCCGTCCCCGTCTCGCCGAGGCTCCGAATGAGCGATCGGAGAAGGAAGGACCGCTGGGCGCCCTCGAGGATCGTGACGAGTCGCTCGTACACCGTCGGGTCGGCGACGAGGGCACCGAGCGTCCCCTCGCCGGCGCTGAGCTTCTGGCTGACGGACCTGAGATTGTGGATGGCGACCTTGAGGTCCTGCACCGCCGTGCCCAGACCGCCGTCGTCGGTCGATCCAGTCACGAGGGCGCCGAGCGTACCGCGACCCGCCGCGACCCGATCGGAGATCTCCCGGAGGTTCTTGGCCGTCGCGCGGAGATCCTCGAGCGTCCCCTTGTACTTCGGGTCGAACAGGAGGCCCGGCAGGAGCCCTTCCTCGCGGCCGGGCGTCTCGACCATCCGCGCGAGCCGGTCCATGGCGGCGACGAAGCGCTTGCCGGCCGCCGTGCTCTCTGGCGAGACCAGGACGCCGGCGGCGCCCTGGCCCCGGTCCAGGCGGTCGAGCAGGGCCTGGGTCGTCGCGATGGCGTCGTTCAGACGCCTCAGCGCGACTGGCTCGTCGTACAGGAGCGCGTGAGCCCAGCCGCGCCCGTGCTCGACCTGGTCCACCACGCGGTTGATCCGGTCGACGGTCGCCGACGTGCTCTCGATGAGCTTCGACCGGTTCAGTGTCTCGGCTGAGGTTCGGAGCTCGGCCATGAGCGCGCCCATGTCCTGCACGGCGCCCGCGCCTTGGTTGAGGACGTGCCCGAGGTCGGTCGGGTCGCGCGCGGCGAGGACCTCGCCGGCCTTGAGCGCGGGCGTGGCGGCGGTCCCGACGGTGATCTCCACCACCTTGTCGCCCAGCAGGCCCTGCGTCTCGATCCGCGCGATGGAGTCCTTCCGGATACGGTCCGCGTAGCGCCGCGTGATGTCGAGATCCACGCGCACCTTGCCGCCCGGCTCGCCCGGCAGGTGGACGCCGGCGACGCGGCCGATCTGCACGCCCGCGAGGCGCACGGTCGCGCCCTCGGTGAGGCCGCCGACCTCGGTGAAGTCGGCGTACACCACGTAGCGCGCCTCGAACAGCCGCGCCCGCGCGCCGAGCGCGTAGATCGTCGCGAGGAACACGGCGAGCGCCACGAGGACGAACAGGCCCACGCGGAACTTGACGCCGAGCTCGCGCCGCTCGTCATTCATGGGCTCACCTCGCCTCGCCCGTCAGGAAGGCCTGGACGGCCGCGTTGCCCGTCTCGAGGATCTCGGTCATCGGACCGACCGCGGCGAACCGCCCGTCGATGAGGACGGCGACTCGGTCCGCCACCGCCTTGGCCAGCTCGATGTCGTGCGTGACCACGATCACCGTGTCGCAGACGCCGCCGTGCAGCTTCTGGACGAGCTCGGCGACGAGCTTCGCGTTCGTCGGATCGAGGCCGGCTGTCGGCTCGTCGAAGAGGAGCAGCTCCGGCCCGATCGAGAGCGCCCGGGCGATCCCGACGCGCTTCTTCATGCCGCCCGAGAGCTCCGCGGGGAGGAGCCGCAGCACCTCGGGGCCGAGGCCGACGAGCCCGAGGTTCCGCGCGACGCGCTCGGCGATCTCGCCCTCGCCGAGGCTCGCGTGCTCGCGCAGCGGGTACGCCACGTTCTCGTAGACCGAGAGCGAGTCGAAGAGCGCCGCGCCCTGGAAGACGTAGCCCATCCGCCGCCGCACCGGCAGGAGTTCCTCCTCGCTGAGCCCCTCGATGCTCCTGCCGAACACCCGGATCTGCCCGGCGTCCGGGCGGATCAGGCCCGCGATCAGGCGGAGCAGCACCGTCTTGCCCGAACCGCTGCCGCCCATCACGACCAGCGTCTCACCCCTCACGAGCGTGAACGTCACGCCGCGGAGCACCTCGCCCGCATCGAACGTCCGCCGTACGCTCACGAGCTCGACGATCGGATCCGCCACGCGTGTCCTCAATAGAAGAGAGTGAGGAACAGCTTGGACAGGAAGAAGTCCGACACGATGACGCCCATCGTCACATGGACGACGGTCGCCGTCGTGGCGCGTCCGAGGCCCTCCGTCCCCCCCTCGGTGCTGAGCCCGTTGTAGCACCCGATGAGCGTCACCACGGCACCGAAGAACACCGCCTTGCCCACGCCCGTCAGGAAGTCCTTCGGCACGACCCAGTACGTCGTCGTGTTCCAGTACGCCCACATGTCCGCGTGGCGCTCGAGCGACATGATCACCATGCCGCCGAGAACGCCGATCGCGTCGGCGAGGATCGTCAGCAGCGGAAACACGACGAGCGCGGCGAGCACGCGGGGCACGACCAGGCGCTTGATGTGATTCACGCCGAGCGTCCGGAGCGCGTCGATCTGCTCGGTGACCTTCATCGAGCCGAGCTCCGCCGTGATCCCGGAGGCGACCTTCCCGCCGACCAGGATCGCGGTCAGCACCGGCCCGAGCTCGCGCAAGATCGCGAGCGCAACGAGAGGACCGACGTAGGTCTCGGCGCCGAAGCGAGCCATGTTCACCGCGCTCTGGATCGTGAACACCATGCCCGTGAAGATCGCGGCCGTGAGCGCGACCCCGAGCGACTGGACGCCCATCACCTCGATCTCGCGCACGACCAGGCGGAGGTACTTCGGCGGCAGCGCGAGGCTCCGCAGGACGCGTCCCGCCAGCAGGCCGACGCCCCCGTACCAGACGACCGTGCGCCTGAGATAGGTGTCCATCCCCGCCTTACTCCGTCGCGAAGCTCTCGACGAGCCGCTGGAAGTCGGCCCGCCACGTCTCGAACGACGCGGGCGGCGCGGCGTACGCGAAGTCGTAGACGCACCGCGCGTCCTTCAGCACGTACGCCTCGACGCGCACCGGCGCGTCGCGGGATCCGAGCTGCCCATCGAGCACCGTGTGGGCCGCGAGTCGCCCGTTGACCTCCACGTCGCCGTGCTCCAGCGTCACGCGGTCCCGGAATCCCATCAGGAGGTGGCGGGCCAGCGCGTCGAGGCCCGGCGCCCCCGCGTGCCCGTCACACGAGGCGTTCGCCAGCATGCCCGCGGGCGACGCCCGGTGTCGCAGCTCGAGGTCCGCCCCCCCGCCCTCCCTCACGGTCCACTCCGGCCCCGGAAGCGCCACCCGATACCCCTTCGACGAGTAATAGACGCCGCTCTCGATCCGGCCGCTCGCGCAGCCCCCCAGGGCGCACGCGGCGGCCGCGCCGACCGCCAGCGCCACGAATCCCCGCGCGCCCACGCCGCCGTCAGCGGTCCGGTGTGGCGTGCCCCGCGTGCCGCCGCGCGAGCTCCTCCACCACCTCGCGGAGCGCGATACCGCGGGCGCCCAGCAGGACCAGCGTGTGGAACCAGAGATCGGCCGTCTCCTCCACGAGGCGCCGGTCGCCCTCGCCGCCGAGCGCCGCGGTGATCACCTCGGTCGCCTCCTCGCCGATCTTGCGGCAGATCGCGCCCTCGCCGGCAGCGAAGAGCTTCGCCACGTACGAGCCGCTGGGCGGGTTCGCCCGCCGCGCCGCGATCGTCCGCTCGAGCCGCTCGAGCATGTTCGCCGGCGCGATGGGTCCGCCGGGCGCCGTGTCGGTGCGGAGCGCGTTGAAGAAGCACGTCGGCTGGCCCGTGTGACAAGCCACACCCTCCTGGTGGACCTGCACGAGCACGACATCGGCGTCGCAGTCCGCGTAGACGGCCTGGACGTGCTGCGTGTGGCCCGAGGTCTCCCCCTTTCGCCACGGCACCCCGCGCGAGCGCGACCAGAAGTGCGTCACGCCGGTCGCGAGGGTCTTCTCGACGGCCCCGCGGTCCATCCACGCGACCATGAGGACCGCACCCGAATCCGCCTCCTGCACGACGGCGGGGATGAGCCCTTGTCCGTCGAACTTGAGCTCGTCGAGCGTCACGGCTCGCTCCGCACGGCAACGCCGCGCTCACGCAGGTACGACTTCGCCTCCGCGATCGTGTGGATGGCGAAGTGGAAGATGGACGCCGCCAGCACGGCGTCGGCGCGCCCGTCCGTCAGGCCCTCGTAAAGGTGCGGGAGCGAGCCCGCGCCGCCCGAGGCGATCACCGGGACCGACACCGCCTCGGAGACCGCGCGCGTCAGCTCGAGGTCGTAGCCGTCCTTCGTGCCGTCGCGGTCCATACTCGTCAGGAGGATCTCCCCAGCGCCCTGCGCGACGGCCTCGCGCGCCCACTCGAGCGCGTCACGCCCCGTCGGGCGCCGCCCGCCGTGGGTGTAGACTCCCCAGCGGCCGGCGGCGGACTCGCGGCGGGCGTCGATCGCGACGACGATGCACTGGCTCCCGAAGCGCCGAGCCGCCTCGCCGATCACGGCCGGCCGCTCGAGCGCCGCCGTGTTCAGCGAGACCTTGTCGGCGCCCGCGCGGAGCAGGAGCCGGACGTCGTCGATCGAGCGGATCCCGCCGCCGACGGTCAGCGGCATGTAGACGCCCTCCGCCGTCCGGCGCACGACGTCGAGCATGATCGCGCGGTCTTCGTGGGACGCCGTGATGTCGAGGAAGACGAGCTCGTCGGCGCCCTGCGCGTCGTATGCGAGGGCCGCCTCGACGGGGTCACCCGCGTCGCGCAGGTCCACGAAGCGCACGCCCTTGACGACGCGGCCGTCCTTGACGTCGAGGCACGGGATGATCCGTTTCGCCAGCACTACGCGCCCGCCAGTTCGCTGAGCGCGTGGGCCAGATCGATCGCCCCCGTGTAGAGCGCCTGTCCCACGACGCAGCCCGCGACTCCGGGCACCGCCGCGAGCCGCCTGAGATCGTCGAGGCGCGCGACACCGCCCGAGGCGATGACGGGCATCGCGACCGCGCGGGCGAGGGCCGCGGTGTCCTCCACGTTCGGGCCGAGCCCGGTGCCGTCACGGCTCACGTCGGTGTAGAGGAGCGCGCCCGCCCCTGCGTCGCGCGCCCGCCGCGCGACGTCCTCGACCGTCGCGTCGGCGACCTCCGTCCAGCCCTTCACGGCCACGCGGGTGCCCCGCGCGTCCACGGCGACGATGATGCGGTCGCCGTAGGCGTGGCAGGCCTGGCGCAGGAATTCCCGGTCGAGCGCGGCGCGCGTCCCGACGATCGCCCACCGCGCGCCTGCCTCGAGCACGGCCTCGAGCGCCGAGAGCGTCCGGAGCCCGCCGCCGGCCTCGACCGGCACCGGCGCCACCGCGGTCACGATCTTCGCGACGAGGGCCGCCTGGCGCGGCTCGCCCGCGAACGCGCCGTCGAGGTCCACGACGTGGAGCCGAGGCGCGCCGAGCGCCGCCCAGCGCGCCGCCGTGGCGACCGGGTCGTCCGAGAACACGCTCTCGGCGTCGGCGCGCCCCTCCCGGAGCCTCACGGCGCGGCCTCCGCGGAGATCCACGGCGGGGATCACGATCACCGCGCGACGCTCCCCGCCGACGACTTCACGATCACCGCGAAGTTCTCGAGCAGGCGCAGCCCCCAGCGCTGGCTCTTCTCGGGATGGAACTGCGTGGCGTAGAGCCGCCCGCGTTCGATCGCCGCCGCGAAGCGGATCCCGTACTCGCACCACCCGACCCGCACGCCGGTGCTTGCCGGGATGACCGGGTAGTACGAGTGGACGAAGTAGAAGAAGGCCCCCGACGGCACCCCCTCGAAGAGGCGCAGGTCGCCCGCGTGCGTGACCCGGTTCCATCCCATGTGCGGGACCTTCTCGCCGGGCGGGAACCGCCGGACCGCGCCCGGGATCACGTCGAGCCCGCGCCCCTCGCCGAACTCCTCGCTCGTCGAGAAGAGCAGCTGATAGCCGAGGCAGATGCCGAGGAACGGCCGCGTCCCGTCGAGCGCGCGCCGGAGCGACGGCAGGAGTCGGAGGGACGCCAGATTCGCCATCGCATCGTGGAACGCGCCGTCGCCGGGCAACACCACGGCGTCCGCCTCGTCCACCACCCGCGCGTCCTGCGTGACCCTGGCGGGCACCCCGACGCGGACGAACGCCTTCTCCACCGAGCCGAGATTGCCCCGACCGTAGTCGAGGATGGCGATCATCGGACGCTCACAAGGCCCCCTTCGTCGAGGGCAGGACACCGGCGATCCGCGGATTGATCCTCGTCGCGTCGGCGAGCGCGCGCCCGACGGCTTTGAAGACCGCCTCCGTGATGTGGTGGAGGTTGTGGCCGTAGTGCATCGTGACGTGGAGCGTGAGCTCGGCGTTGAACGCGAATGCGCGGAAGAACTCCTGCAGGAGGTCAAGATCGAAGTTGGAGACGCGCGCGCGTGCGACCGGCACCTGGAAGACGAGGAACGGCCGCCCCGACACGTCCACCGACGCCGAGACGAGCGTCTCGTCCATCGGGACGAACGCGGTCCCGAACCGCACGATCCCCCGCTTGTCGCCGAGGGCCTGGCGGATCGCCTGGCCCAGCACGATGCCGACGTCCTCGACGGTATGGTGCTGGTCGACCTCGACGTCGCCCTGCGCCTCGACGGCGAGGTCCACGAGACCATGCTTCGACCAGGCCTCCAGCATGTGGCTGAAGAACGGGATCGGCGTCTGCACCTTCGAGGCGCCGGTGCCGTCGAGGTTGAGCTGGAGCGCGATCTCCGTCTCCTTCGTCTTGCGTTCGACGCGCGCCTGCCGTGTCGTGCCCGCAGCACTCATCCGCTGGTCCCTCCGTCGGTTCCGTCCGTGGTGAGGCGCACCTCCGCCGCGCTCCCGTGCCCCGCCAGTCCCTCGACGCTCGCGAGCGCCAGCAGGTGCGGCAGCGCCGCCCGGAGCCCGCTCGGCGAGTACTCGATGACGCTCGACCGTTTGACGAAGTCCTCCGTGCCGAGCGGTGAGGCGAAGCGCGCCGTGCCGGCCGTCGGCAGCACGTGATTCGGCCCGGCGACGTAGTCGCCGACGACCTCCGGCGTGTGGCCGCCGAGGAAGACCGCGCCGGCGTGCCGCACGCGCGGCAGCAGCGCCGCCGGCACCCGCACCATCAGCTCGAGGTGCTCCGGCGCCAGCCGGTTCGCGAGCTCGACCGCGTCCTCGAGCGTCGCGACCCGGATCAGCGCCCCGTTCGCCTCGAGCGCCGGGCCGGCGATGTCCCGGCGGGGCAACGCCGCCAGCCGGCCTTCGAGCGCGCGCGCGACCCGTTGAAGGAGTTCGGCCGAGTCCGTGATGCACAATGCCCGCGCCATCGGATCGTGCTCGGCCTGCGCGAGCAGGTCGGCGGCCACCCAGGCGGGGTCGGCCGCGCCGTCGGCGACCACGATGACCTCGCTCGGCCCGGCCACCATGTCGATGCCGACCTCGCCGAAGACCCGCGCCTTCGCGAGCGCGACGTAGATGTTCCCGGGGCCGACGATCTTGTCGACCCGGCGGATCGCCGCCGTCCCGTACGCGAGCGCCGCCACCGCCTGGGCGCCTCCGACGCGCCAGCCCTCCGTGACGCCAGCGATCTTCGCCGCCGCGAGCACCGCCGGCTCGACGCGGCCATCTTCCCCCGGCGGCGTCACGAGCACGATCTCCCGCACGCCCGCAACGCGCGCCGGCACGGCGGTCATCAGCACCGTGGACGGGTACGCGGCGCGCCCGCCCGGGACGTAGATGCCGACGCGGTCGAGCGGCCGGACCTCCTGACCGAGAACCGACCCGTGCTCGTCGGTCATGCGCCACGACTTCGGCGCGGCGGCCGCGTGATAGCGCTCGATCCGCTCCGCGGCATACGCGAGTGCGGGCGCGACGCCGGGCGCGAGCCGGGACGCCGCCGTCTCGAACTCGGCCGGCGTGATCGCGAGCCCGGCCGCCGCCGCCGGACGGAAGGCGTCGAAGCGCGCCGTGTACTCGAGCAGGGCCTCGTCCCCGCGCGCCCGCACGGCGGCGAGGATCTCATCGACCGCGCGGTGGATCTCGGGCGCCACCGCGGCCGGCGGACGCTCGAGCGCCCTGACGACGGCGTCGAACCCGAGCGCGCGGGCGTCGAGCGTCCGGATCATGGCCGTGCCGGCCGCGGCGTTCCCGGTGATGCCGCGGGCCGGCTCCCGGCGACCCGCATCTCGTCGATCAGGCCGGTCACGCGCGCGTGCTCGATCTTCATCGAGGCGCGATTGACGATGAGCCGCGCGGTCGACTGTGTGATCTCGGCGACCTCCACGAGGCCGTTCGCCCGGAGCGTCTCTCCCGACTGGACGAGGTCGACGATCCGCTCGGCCAGGCCGACGAGCGGCGCGAGCTCGATCGAGCCGTCGAGGCGGACGATCTCCACCTGCACGCCGCGGTTCGAGAAGTACTCCTCGGCGAGCCGCGGGTACTTCGTCGCCACGCGCACCCACGACCACTTCGCCGGGTCGTCGCGCTCCCAGAGCTCGCGTGGCTCGGCGACGACGAGTCGGCAGAACCCGAAGCCCAGGTCGAGCGGCTCGTAGACGTCCGGCTCCTGCTCGAGCAGGATGTCCTTCCCGACGATGCCGAGATCGGCGGCCCCGTAGATCACGTACGCGGGGATGTCGGCGGGCTTGAGCAGCAACACCCGGAGGTCACGCGCCGGGTCGGTGAAGATGAGCTTCCGCGAATCGGCGTCGATCCCCTCGACGCCGAGCTCGCGGAGCAGCGCGAGGGCAGGGTCGAGCAGCCGGCCCTTGGGCAGCGCGAGCGTCAGGAGCTCTTTCACGGCCGCCGCGTGATCCGGGCGCCGAGCGCGCCCAGCTTCGCCTCGAGGCGCTCGTATCCGCGGTCCAGGTGGTAGACGCGCGACACGACCGTCTGGCCGTGCGCCGCGAGGCCGGCGAGCACGAGCGCCGCGGAGGCTCGGAGGTCGGAGGCCATCACGGGCGCCCCCTGGTAGGCGGGAACGCCTCGGATGACCGCGATCGAGCCATCCGTCGCGATGCGCGCGCCCATCCGCGCGAGTTCGGCCACGTGCATGAACCTGTTTTCGAAGATCGTCTCCGTCACGCGCGACTGTCCGTCGGCGAGCCCCAGCAGCGTCATGACCTGCGCCTGCATGTCGGTCGGGAACCCCGGAAATGGGCTGGTCGTCACATCGGCGGCGCGCGGCCGCTCGGGCCCGCGCACGCGCACCGACGTCGGACCGACCTCAAGCGCCACCCCGATCTCCTCAAGCTTCGAGAGCACCGACGCGAGGTGGTCGGGCACGAGGTCCGTGACCGTGACGTCACCGCGCGTGATCGCGCCCGCCACGATGAGCGTGCCCGCCTCGATGCGGTCGGCGACGATCCGGTGGGTCGCGCCCGCGAGCTCGGCGACGCCCTGGATCTCGAGGCGCGCCGTCCCCGCGCCGTGGATCCGCGCGCCCATCCGGTTGAGCAGCGCCGCGAGGTCGCCCACCTCGGGCTCGCACGCCGCGTTCTCGATCACGGTCGTGCCCTCGGCGAGCGCGGCCGCCATCATGAGGTTCTCGGTCCCCGTGACCGTCACCAGATCGGTCGCGATCCTGGCGCCCTTGAGGCGGCTCGCGCGCGCGATCACGTAGCCGTTCTCGATCGTCACCTCGGCGCCGAGCCTGGCGAGGCCCTTCAGGTGCTGGTCGATCGGCCTGACGCCGATCGCGCACCCGCCGGGCAGCGCCACGCGCGCCGAACCGTGACGCGCGACGAGCGGGCCGAGCACGAGGACCGACGCGCGCATCGTCGAGACCAGCTCGTAGGGCGCCAGGTCGTTCGTGACGCGAGGGACGCGTGCCCGGAGCTCGCCACCCTCGTAGACGACCGTGCCGCCAAGCGTCTCGAGGAGCTTCGCCATTGTCCGCACGTCGGCGAGGGCGGGCGCGTTCGTGAGGACCACCGGCTCGGGCGTCAGGAGCGCGGCGGCCAGCGCGGGGAGCGCCGCGTTCTTGGCCGCGCTCACCCTGACCGAGCCGCGCAGGGGGACGCCTCCCTCGATCTCGAGCCGCGCCGGCATCAGCGCTTGCCCGCGACGAACCGGTCCACGCCGGCGAGGTCCGCGCGCGTGGCGACGTCGCGATATCCGGCCGCCCGCAAGAGGTCCGCGACGCTCGCGGCCTGGGCGCCGCCCCCAGTCTCGAGGACGAGCATCCCGGCGGGGCCCAAGGCGCCCTGGGCCGTGGTGACGATTCTCCTGATGAGCGCGAGCCCATCGGGCCCGCCGTCGAGCGCCGCGCGCGGCTCGTGCAGGGAGACCTCCGGCTCGAGGCCGGGCACGAGGGCGCTCGGCAGGTACGGCGGATTGCTCGTGACGAGGTCCGCGCCGACCGCGCCGACGCCCTCGAGCAGGTCGGCGACGACGACGCGGACGCGCGCGCCGAGGCCCAACGCCGCGGCGTTGGCCCGCGCGACGGCGGCGGCGGCCGGCGAGCAGTCCGTCGCGAGGACGTCGAGGTCCGGGCGCTCGGCGGCGAGCGCGCAGGCGACGCAGCCCGAGCCGGTGCCGAGGTCCGCCGCGAGCGGACGAACGCCGGCGCGTGGAGGCGGCAGGAGCTCCAGCGCCCATTCCGCCAGCATCTCGGTCTCGGGCCGCGGCACGAGGACGTCGTCGGTCAGCCGGAGACGGAGCCCGCGGAACGCCTCCCAGCCGAGAATGCGCTGGAGAGGCTCGCGCCGCGCGCGGCGCCGGACGGCCGCCTCGAACCGCGCGGCGAGGTCCGCGGGCAGGGCGGGGTCGGCCGCGAGCCCGGCGTCGAACCGGCCAACGTCGAGCACACCGGCGAGGAGCCACTCGGCGTCCACGCGCGCCGTCGCGATGCCCGCCGCCGCCAAGGTCGCAGCCGCCGCGTCGAGCCGGGCCCGCAGCGCGAGGCCGGGGGCGACGGCGACCATCAGCTCGCCACCCGCTGGAGGCGCTCGGTCTGCTCCGCGGCCGTGAGCGCCTCGAGCAGTTCGTCGAGGTCGCCCTCCAGGACGGCCGGCAGCCGGTGCAGCGTGAGGCCGATCCGGTGGTCGGTCACGCGCGCCTGGGGGAAGTTGTAGGTGCGGATCCGCTCGCTCCGCTCCCCGGTGCCCACCTGGCTCCGGCGGTCGGCCGCGATCGCCGCCTGCTGCTCCTGCTGGGCGCGCTCGAGGAGGCGCGCCTTGAGGACGCGCATCGCCTTCGCCCGGTTCTTGATCTGCGAGCGCTCGTCCTGGCACGTCACCACGAGCCCGGTCGGCAGGTGCGTGATGCGCACCGCCGAGTCGGTGGTGTTGACGCCCTGGCCGCCGGGGCCCGAGGACCGGTAGACGTCCACCTTGAGGTCCTTCTCGTCGACCCTCACCTCGACGTCCGCGGCCTCGGGGAGCACCGCGACGGTGACGGTCGAGGTGTGAATGCGCCCGGACCCCTCGGTGACCGGCACGCGCTGGACGCGGTGGACGCCGCGCTCGAACTTGAGCCGGCTCCACGCGCCGCGGCCCTGGACGAAGAGGATCACGTCCTTGAAGCCGCCGGTGCCGGTCTCGCTGGCGCCCATCACCTCGATTTTCCAGCGCTGGCGCTCGGCGTATTTCGTGTACATGCGCGCCAGGCCCGCCGCGAAGAGCGCCGCCTCGTCGCCGCCCGCACCCGCGCGGATCTCGACGAAGACGTTCTTCTCGTCGTTGGGGTCGCGCGGCAGGAGCAGGCGCTTCAGGTCCGCCTCGAGGGCCGCCTGCCGGGCGCCGAGCTCGTCGATCTCGGCCTGCGCGAGCTCCTGGAGCTCGCGGTCGCCGCCCTCCGCGAGGATGAGCCGGGCCTCACCAATGCGCTTCAGGACGTCGCGGTACTCGGTGAACCGTTCGACCACTTCCAGCGTCTCGGCGTACTCCTTGCGGAGGCGCGCGTACTCGGAAGGCTGGGCCAGGACGGCGGGGTCGGCGAGCGCGCGGGCGATCCCGTTGGATCGCTCCTCGATCTGGCGAAGCTTGTCAAACAGCATCACGGTCGAGACGCCTCCCACAAACAGAAAACCGGCGGGAGGCGCTGATCCCAGCCGGTTCCGGAGCGTTCGCTACGAAGACGCGGTCTGCCGCTTGTACTTCCGCTGGAAGCGCTCCACGCGCCCGGCCGTGTCCACGAGCTTCTGCTTTCCCGTGTAGAAGGGGTGGCACTTCGAGCAGATCTCCACCCGGATGTCCGGCCTGGTCGAGCGGGTGTGGACCACCTCGCCGCACGCGCACGTGATCGTCGTGTCCACATAGTCCGGATGAATGCCCACCTTCACGATCGCCACCTCCTCAGGAGACTTCAGGATACCAGTACCTTCAGGAAAGCGCAAACAATCCAAAGACTTCCGTGCCCGGAACGCGTCTACCCCATGCTGTGCATGGCGGCGAGGAACTCCTTGTTGCTCTTGGTTTGCTTGAGCTTGTCGAGGAGGAGCTCCATCGCCTCGACCGGATTCAGCTGCGAGAGCGCCTTGCGCAGCAGCCAGACCTTCTGGAGCTCGTCCTTCTCGAGCAAGAGCTCTTCTTTCCGGGTGCCGGACTGCTCGATGTTGATCGTCGGGAAGATGCGCTTGTCCATGAGGCGTCGGTCCAGGTGCACCTCCATGTTGCCGGTGCCCTTGAACTCTTCGAAGATCACGTCATCCATCCGGCTTCCGGTGTCGACGATCGCGGTCGCCATGATCGTGAGTGAGCCGCCCTCCTCGATGTTGCGCGCCGTCGCGAAGAAGCGTCGCGGCCGCTGGAGCGCGTTGGCGTCGAGACCACCGGAGAGCACCTTGCCCGAGGACGGGATGACGGCATTGTGGGCGCGCGCGAAACGCGTGAGCGAGTCGAGCAGGATCACGACGTCGCGCTTGTGCTCGACGAGCCGCTTGGCCTTCTCGATGACCATGTCGGCCACCTGGATGTGGCGCTGCGGGGGCTCGTCGAACGTCGACGAGATGACCTCGCCCTTCACCGACCGCTGCATGTCCGTAACCTCTTCGGGGCGCTCGTCGATCAGGAGCACGATCAGGTACACCTCGGGGTGGTTGGTCGCGATGGCGTGGGCGATGGACTGCAGCATCATCGTCTTGCCGGTCCGCGGGGCAGCGACGATCATGCCGCGCTGCCCCTTGCCGATCGGACTGAGCAGATCCATGACGCGGGTCGTGAGGTTCTCGGGATCGTGCTCGAGCCGGAGCCGCTCCATCGGGTAGAGCGGCGTGAGGTTGTCGAAAAAGATCTTCTCGCGCGACTGGTCCGGCGTCTCGAAGTTGATCGCCTCGACCTTGAGGAGCGCGAAGTACCGCTCCGTGTCCTTCGGCGGGCGGACCTGGCCGGAGATGGTGTCGCCGGTGCGCAGGTCGAAGCGTCGTATCTGGGAGGGGGAAACGTAGATATCGTCCGGCCCGGGCAAGTAGTTGTAGTCGGGGGCGCGGAGGAACCCGAAGCCATCCGGCAGGACCTCGAGCACGCCCTCGGCGAAGATGAGACCGTCCTTCTCGGCCTGGGACTGGAGGATCTTGAAGATGAGCTCCTGCTTCCTGAGCCCGCCCAGGTTCTGGACGTTCAGATCGCGGGCGATTTGATTCAGCTCGGAGATGCTTCGCTCCTTCAGCTCCGACAGGTTCATGCCGTTCATCTCCGGGTTCGGCGTCGCGCTTCCTTGGGGTCGCTCTCGGCGGGCGCTCATCTGCGGGCTCCGGGCGCGGCGTCTAATCGCCGCATGCCAGTGAACTGGTTAAGCACTAAGTGCAGATTTCCTGCGGGGTTGGAACGATAACGCCAAGCGTTATCCTCGCATCACGGGCGGCACTTGTCAATGATTTTTCACAGCCGGACTTCGATGATCGCGCGCTGCTTGAGTTCTTTGAGCCAGGCGTCCAGCCGTACCTCGTACTTCTCCCGGAACAGAATCTCGCGGATCTGGGCCTGGGCGCGCACGAGGGCCTCGCCCTCGAGGCCCTCCTTCGACTCGAGCCGGAAGACGTGGTACCCGAGCTGGGACCGGTAAGGCTTCGAGATCTCCCCCGGCTGGAGGGCCAGGATCTGGGTCTCGACGTCCTGGGCCAGCTCGCCCCGCTTGAGGGTGCCCAGGTCCCCGCCGTCCTTGGCCGATGCGTCCCGGGAGTGCTGTCGGGCAAGCTCGACGAAGTCGGCGCCCTGCCGGAGCTGCGTGCGGAGGAGCTCGGCCTTGATCCGCGCGGCCTCCCAGCCCGCTTCCGTGTCGGCCCCTTCCGGGACGAGGAGGATGTGCCGCGCATGGTAGCTGAGCCCGGTCTCGAGCTTCTGCCGGTTGGCCTCGAGATACTTGGCGATCTCCGCGTCGGTCACCGAGACCCGGGCCGTCACCTTGCGCCGGATGAGGCGAGACACCTTGATCCCGTCACGCATCCGTTTCTTGACGGCCTCCAGGGTGAGGCCTTGAGCCTTGATGAGCCGCTCGAACTCCTCGCGGCTCTTGACGTTGACCTTCTTGATCCGCTCGGCCAGCTCTTCCTCGACCTCGGGCTCGTCCACGACGATCTTGTCGCGCTCGGCCTCCTGGAGCTGGAGCCGGCTCTCGATCATCCGCCTGAGGAACTGCTGGACGAGCTCGTCCGTCGGCTCCGGGGCCTGCTGGTTCTCGTACCGGTAGACCGCGATGGCCTCTTGCAGCTCGGCGAGCGTGATCGCGTCGTTGTTCACCACCGCGATGACGCGGTCCGTCACGCTCGCGTCGAGTGAGGCGGGCGGCCTCGGCTCCACAGCCTTCTCGACCGTCGGGGGCTCGGCTTCTCTCGGAGCCGCGGCGACGAGCGGCGCCTTCGCCTCGTCCTTCTTCCTGCCGAGGCCCGGCACCCACGAGGGCGTGGCGCAGGCGCCCAGGGCGAGCGCCAGGAGCAGGAGGGCGGTCGGGCGCGGGCTCACGACGGCCGAAGTCCCGCGAGCAGGGCGAGCAATGAATCGCGTACCCGCGGCCATTCGCCCCGGTCCACGGCGGCCTCGACCATGAACTCGCGCTTCATGCGGAGCCGCCCGCGGCTCGCCTGGATCGTGCCGACGAGGCGCTTGGGATCGAGCTGGGTCGCCGGGGAGAACGTGAGGAGCGCCCGCCCGTCGCCCGCCTCGACCTTCTCGAGGCCGAGCGCCCGCGCCGCGACGCGGATCCGTACGATGTCCAGGAGGCGCTCGGCCGGCTCGGGCGATGCGCCGAAGCGGTCGAGGAGCTCCGCGCGCAGCTCCTCGACGTCGGCGTCCGTCGCGGCGCCGGCCAGTCGCTTGTAGAGCGCGAGCCGCTGGTTGACCTCGGGGACATAGTCGTCGGGTAAGTAACCGTCCGCCCCGACGCTGATCACGGGGTCGACGTGGGCAGCGGCGGGTTCGCCCTTCAATTCTCGCACGGCCTCCGCGAGAAGCTTCGAGTAAAGATCGAAGCCGACGGCCGCGATGTGGCCGTGCTGCTGGGCGCCGAGCAGGTTGCCCGCCCCCCGGATCTCGAGGTCGCGGAGGGCGAGCTTGAACCCGGAGCCGAGCTCCGTGAGCTCCTGGAGCGCGCGGAGGCGTCGCTGGGCCGGCTCGTCCACGCGGCCGTCGGCGGGCACGAGCAGGTAGGCGTACGCCTGCTGGCGCTCCCGCCCGACACGTCCCCTTAGCTGATAGAGCTGCGCCAGACCGAAGCGGTCGGCGCGGTTGACCACGATCGTGTTCGACGCAGGGATGTCGAGCCCGGACTCCACAATCGCCGTGGACACCAGCACGTCGGCCTGGCCGGTCACGAACTTCACCATGGTCGCCTCGAGCTCGCGCTCCTTCATCTGCCCGTGCGCCATGATCACGCGCGCGTCGGGCACGAGCTCCTGGACGAAGCGCGCCATGGACGGCAGCGACTGCACACGATTGTGGACGAAGAAGACCTGGCCGCCGCGCGCGAGCTCGCGCTCGAGCGCCTCCTTGATCACGCCCTTGCTGAAGCGGCGCACGACCGTCTCGACCGGCAGCCGGTCGAGCGGCGGCGTCTCGATCGCCGACATGTCGCGTACCCCCGAGAGCGACATGTAGAGCGTTCGCGGGATCGGCGTCGCGGTGAGCGAGAGCACGTCCACGGACGCGCGGAGCTTCTTCATCCGCTCCTTGTGCGCGACGCCGAAGCGGTGCTCCTCGTCCACGATCAGCAGGCCGAGGTTCTTGAACTCGACGTCCTTCGAGAGCACGCGGTGGGTGCCGATGACAACGTCCACGGTCCCCTGGCGGAGACCGGCGACGACCGACTGCTGCTCCTTGGGCGAGCGGAACCTCGACAGCAGCTCGACGCGCGCCGGGAAGGGCGCGAACCGGTCGGCGAACGTGGCCCAGTGCTGCTGCGCGAGCACCGTCGTCGGCACGAGCACGGCGACCTGACAGCCGTCGGCCACCGCCTTGAACGCGGCCCGCAGCGCCACCTCGGTCTTGCCGTACCCGACGTCGCCCGCGACGAGGCGGTCCATCGGCCGCTCCGACTCCATGTCGCGCTTGGCCTCCTCAATCGCGCGGAGCTGGTCCTGCGTCTCCTCGAACCGGAACGCCGCCTCGAATTCCCGCTGCCACGGCGTGTCGGGGGTGAACGCGTGTCCCTCGGCGACGGCGCGCTGGGCGTAGAGTCGCAGAAGCTCCTCGGCCATCTCGCGAAGGGCGGCGCGCACCGAGTCCTTGACCCGCTGCCACGACGGGCCGCCGAGCCGATCGAGCCTCACCTGGCCGGCGTCGGCCCCGAGGTACTTGGAGACGAGGTCGAGGCGCTCGACGGGGAGGTAGAGCCGGTTGCCCTCGGCGTACTCGAGCAGGAGGAAGTCGCCCTGGCGGTCGCCGATCGTCATCGTCCGGAGGCCGAGGTAGCGCCCGAGCCCGTGGTCTTCGTGGACGACGACGTCACCCACCTCGAGGTCCGTGAAGGCGGTGAGCGCGGCGCCGCGCTGGTACTTGGGCCGCTTGAGCGCGCGGCGGCGGGCGCCGAAGATCTCGTCCTCGGTGAGCACCACGACGCCGAGCGCCGGGATCGCGAACCCGCTCGCGAGCTCGCCGACGACGATCGCGAGCGGCTCGGGCCCATCGAGCGCCGCACCCGCGGCGGCCTCGAGTCCGTGCTCGCGCAGGATCTGGCGCAGGTGCTCCGACTGGCGCTCGTCGCCGGCGACGAGCCGCGTCCGGAAGCCCTCCGCGCGCCAGCGCTCGAGCTCGGCCTGTAGCCGGTTGAAGCGGCCGTTGAACTGAGGAACCGCGTGCGAGTCGAGCGCCCACTCGGCAGCGCCCGGCGTCGGCCCCGCCGCGGCGCTCGAGGTCTGGCCGACGAGGTCCAGCTCCACGAGCTGGCGACCCCCGAGGCGGTCGCGCAGCAACCCCGCGCCCGGGTCCGTGTCTGTGGGAGTGTCGAGCACGCGCGGCGCGTCCACGACGACCGGGGCGCTCGTGGGCAGATAGTCGAGGAGCCGGCCGCGCCCGTCGCCGACGGTCGCCAGCGGCAGGACGGCGAGCTCTCGGAGCGCGGCGGTCGAGCGCTGGGAGGTCGGGTCGAAGAGCCGGATCGATTCGATCTCGTCGCCTAGGAACTCGACGCGCGCGGGGTTCGGGTGGGTCGGAGAAAAGACGTCCACGATGCCCCCCCGCGCGCTCCACTGCCCGACCTCGACGACGGTGTCCACGCGCTCGTAGCCGCCGTGCTCGAAGGCTTCGACGAGGAGCTCGCGGTCGAGCGCGTCGCCCACCTCGAGCCGGAGCGCGCGCGCGGCGAACTCGGCGGGCACCAGGACCTCCGCGTCGAGCGCCGGGGGCGTCGCGACGACGATCAGCGTCTCGCCCGCCGCGAGCCGCTGGCAGGCGAGGGCGCGCTCGGCGTCGGCCTCGCGCTGGCGCCCGCCGCGCCAGAGGCGCGGCTCGCCCTCCGGGAACTCGAGCGCCGCGGCGCCGAAGAATTTCAGATCCTGCGTCCAGCGGTGGGCGTCGAGGACCGACGGGACGAGCACGAGCCCCGGGCGCGAGGCGCCCTGGAGGAGCTCGGCGACGGCGAGTGCGCGGGCGCCGCCCGTGAGGCCGACGACGCGCAGGCAGACGGGTCCCTCGGCGAACGCCTTGGCGAGGTCGTGAAACGGAGACCAGTCCCTCAACATCCCGCGCCTTCCCGAGCGTACCAGACTACCGCGCGCTCTTCGCGAGGTAGAAGCTGAGCGTTTCCAGCTCGATGGAGAGGTCGACGTTCTTCAGGCGCACGTCGCGGGGGACCCGGAGCCGCGTCGGCGCGAAGTTCAGGACCGCCCGGATGCCCGCCGCGACCAGCTCGTCGGTCACGGCCTGGGCGGCCTCCACGGGCACCGCGAGGATAGCGATCTGGATCCCGCGCGCCTTGACCTCGCGCGCCATGTCGCGGCTGGCGATGACCGGCACGCGCTCGACCTCGCGGCCGACCTTCGCGGGGTTCTCGTCCACGATGGCGACGACCTTGAAGCCCTGGCGCGTGAACCCCTTGTAGTGAAAGAGCGCCGAGCCCAGGTTGCCGAAGCCCACGAGCACCACGGCCCACTCCCGGTCGAGCCCGAGGATCCGCTGCAGCTCGGCCTTGAGGCTCGCGACATAGTACCCGATCCCCCGGACGCCGAACTCGCCGAAGTAGGCGAGGTCCTTGCGCACCTGGGCGGAGTTGAGGTTGAACCGTTCGGCCAGCTCCTGCGAGGAGACGCTCTTGACGCCGTCCTCCTCGAGCTGGAGAAGGCAGCGCGCGTAGATCGAGAGACGACGGATCGTCATCTCGGGGATCTTCGGCGGGCGGTAACTGGACCGCGGCATCACAGACGACCTGCCGGCGCCCGGTCGCCGGACACCCGGCAGGCCGTGACTATGCTCAGTCGCTCAGAACTTGAGCACCAGGATGATCGCGATGACGAACATGTACAGAGCGAGCGACTCGATGAATGCCAGGCCAAGCAGCATCGAGGTGAAGATTCGCCCCTGCATCCCCGGCTGCCGCGCGGTCGCCTCGACGGCCGCCGCTGCCGCGCGCCCCTGTCCCAGGCCGCACAGCCCGGCCGCGATGCCGAGACCGATGCCCGCCGCGATAAAGCCGAACGGCGCATTCCATTTCGACGCCTCCGGGGCCGCCGCAGCCGCCTGCGCGAGCGCCACACCGGGGCATCCGAGTACCGCGAGACCGCCGAGAGTCAGTACACGTCGCACGAACGTCGCCGCCTCTGTCACGAACGTTTCCTCCTCTGCGTAGTCTGTCAGTGATGCCTTGCGTGGACCTCGGCATGAGGTTCCGGGTGATGCTCGGCCTCCGCGAGCGCCCCGGCGATGTACAGGGACGTGAGCATCACGAACACCCCCGCCTGGATGAACGACACCAGGATCTTTAACGGAATCAGGAAGCAGACGACGAATGCGATCATGAGGATACCGCCGAGTCCGCCGACCACGATTCCCGCGGCGCTGCCAGACAGCGCCCAGCCGAAGAGACCGTCGAGCCCCATCAGAAGGAACATCGCGGCGAGCAGGAGATGGCCGCCGGTCATATTGCCGAAGAGGCGGAGCGAGAGCGAGAGCGGCCGCGCGCAGTGGCTGATGAGCTCGATCGGCAGCATCAGGGGCGCGAGCCACACCACAGGCCCCATGAAGTGCTTGAGGTAATTCACGACCCCCTGCGTGCGGATGCCAATCCAGTGGTACGTGAAGAAGACGACCAGCGCGCAGGCGGCGGTCGTGTTCAAGTTCGCGGTCGGCGAGATCTGGCCCGGGAGGAGCCCCAGCAGGTTCGACGTCAGGATGAAGATCCCGAGGGTGGCGATGAGCGGCAGAAAGCGGCGCCCTTCGGAGCCGATCAGGTCGTCGACGAGCGAGACGAACTGCTCAAGCACGACCTCCAGGAAGTTCTGGAGGCCGCGTGGGACCAGCTGGAGGTTGCGCGAGGCGACGAACGCCACGCTGACCAGGATGACCATGACCAGCCACGCGTACGTCACGTGGTCCGGGATGCCGGCGAGACGGAACATCGGAGGATGCTCGAGGGCGCCCACGCCTCAGCGCTCCTCCCGCGCGACGCGCAGTCCTTGAATCGTAAGCGTGAGAGGCAGCACGGTGAGGCCCGCGGCCAGCGCCAACGGGTGGGCCAACCCAGCCGCGAGCGGGCCGCCAAGCGCCATGAAGATCAGCAGATAGCGGGTCGCGATGAGCAAGAGTGCCACCCCGCGCGAGCGCAGTGGGAGGCGCCTGGTGGCGGCAGCGTGGGCCGTGACGCGGGCGAGCCAGGCGAAGTTCAGGATGGCGACCGCCGCCCCGACGCCCACCCCCACGAGCGCGGAAGCGCCGCCCAACGCCGCGCCGGCCACCGCACCCACCGCAGCCGTCACGCTGCTGGCAAGCGTCACTCGCGCCGCGAAGTCAGTCACGTCGATTCTGGTCACGCTCCAGCGCCCTAGCTGCACGGAAGATGTTCAAGAATCCGGCGGCGATTCCGAAAGCGAGACCGACCAAGAGGAGCCACGGCCGAGTCCCAAGCCAGAGATCCAGGTAGTACCCGACGCCGAGTCCGATCACCGTGGCTACGACGAGGGTCATCCCAATCTGGGCGACCTCGCCGGCCCCTTTCCAAGGCGACGGTTGCTCGTCCGACGCCATGTGAAGAGGAACACTAGCACAGCGACCCCACGCGCACAAGCGCTCGCAAGTAACTGATTCCCCGGGGAAGCCTGGGCCCGACCCACCGGCCCCTTCGGCCCAACCTAGCCGAACATGCCCCCCATTCGCGCGCCCGCAATCCTGTTGATCAGGACCAGGCTCAGCGTGGCGACCACGATGAGGATGACGCCGAGTGCCGCGGCCTCGTTCGCGCTCCCCGCGATGTAGAAGGAGAAGATCCCGACCGTGATCGTCTCCCACCCTCCGAGCGAGAGGAACAGGACGGCCGAGGCCTCCTGGAGCGACGTCATGAACGAGAACAAGGACCCCACAAGCACGCCGCGCCAGATGAGCGGCAGCGTGACGTCCCGGAAGGCGCGGCCGCTCGTGGCGCCGACGCTCGCCGCGGCGTCCTCCATGGAGCGATGGACGAGCAGCAGCGACGCGTACGAGCCGCGGACCGTGTACGGCAGCCGCCGGATCGCGAGGACGAGCGGCAGCACGACCCAGAAGCTCGTGAGACCGTACTGGAGCCACGGCAGGTCGAAGTGGAAGGCGCGGACGTAGGCGATGCCGATCGCCGTGCCCGGCACGGCCAGGGTGAGCGTGTTGAGCCCGTCGAGGGCGTCGCGGCCCGCGAGGCGCGTGCGCGCGAGGATCCACGCGATCGGGACGCCCACCACGATGCAGAGGACGACGGCGAGGCCCGCGTAGAGGAGGCTGTTCACGATGTACTTCGGCGTCTCGACGATGACGCGCTCGAAGTACTGCAGCGTGTAGCGCACGGGCACCGGCGTCAGCGACCAGCCCTTCCCCACCGACGCCAGCACGACCCCGAGATAGGGGATGAACGACAGCAGCATGACGAGCGTCAGGAACGCGACGGCCGCGGCCTGCCGGAGCGGCGACAGCCGCACCCGGGCGAGCCGTCCGTACGAGAGCGAGGAGTAGTCCTTGATGGCCACGTAGCGGCGCGCCGCGACCAGGAACACGATCGCGAGCGCCACCATGAGCGCGGAGATCACGATCCCCATCCGGAAGATGCGCCGGTCCACGAACTGCACGATGTTCAGGTATGCCTGCGCCGCGAGGAGGTCGTGGACGCCGAGCACGAGCGGCGTCGCGAAGTCGGAGAAGGTCCAGATGAAGACGAGCAAGGCGCCCGCGACGTAGCCCGGTGTCGTCAGCGGCAGCGTGATCGTGCGCCACTTCGTGAGGCCGCGCGCGCCGACGCTCTCCGCGGCCTCCTCGAGCGCCGGGTCGATCTTCGCGAGCGCGTCCACGACGTTGAGCGTGATCATCGGGAAGAGGTGGAGCGTCTCGACGAGCAGCACGCCGTGGATGGCGTAGACGAAGTTGATCGGCTTCGCCAGCCCGAACCAGTCGTCGAGCAGCACGTTCACCGTGCCCGCCCGCCCCATGATGAACGTGAAGCCCAGCACGCCCACCAGCGGCGGGGAGACGATCGGGATCAGCGTGAGATAGCTGAAGAGGTTCCGGCCAACGAAGTCGCACCGCACCAGCAGGAAGGCGACCGCGAAGCCGACGATCGATGTCGCCGCGACCGTGCCGAGCCCGAGCACCAGCGAGTTCACGAGGGAGCGAACGTAGAACGGGTCGCGGGCGAACTCGACGAAGTTCGCGAGCGTGAGCCGACCGGCCTCGTCGCTAAACGCGTCGTAGAAAATCCGGAGCAGCGGGTACACGAGGAAGAGCACCAAGAAGAGCCAGATCGCGGCCACGCCGAGGACCGGCGGGAGGGACCGGCGCCGAGCGCGCGCCGGACGCCTGACGGCGCCGGCGTCAGTCATCCGGCAGCGTCAGCGCGGCCGACGCGGGAAACGTGACGCGCACCGACGCGCCGGATGGCAGGACTTCGTGGTGCCACGGGTCGCCAACGTCGACCTTCAGCGCGACGCCACCCCGCACCTCGACCTCGTAGCGCAGCGTGTTGCCGAGGTACGAGGAGAGCACCACCCGGCCCTCGAAGACGTTCTCCTGTCCGGCGCCGAGCGCGACGTTCTCCGGGCGCACCGCGAGCACGCAGCGGTCGCCCGGCGCGAGGCCCGGGCTCGGCAGGCCCCGCACCGGGCCGATCGCCGTCTCCGCCGTGGCGCCGCCGTCGACCAGCCCGCGGCAGACACCCGGGATCAGGTTGTTGGTGCCCACGAAGTCGGCGACGAACCGGTTCGCCGGCCGCTCGTAGAGCGTCTTGGGCGGCGCGAGCTGCAGCACCCGCCCGTCGCGCATGACCGCGACGCGGTCGGACAGCGAGAGCGCCTCCTCCTGGTCGTGGGTGACGTAGATCGTGGTGATGCCGAGCGCCTGCTGGAGCTTCCGGATCTCGGCCCGCACCTGCACGCGGATCTTGGCGTCGAGGTTCGACAGCGGCTCGTCGAGGAGGAGGATGTCGGGGTTGAGCACGAGCGCTCGGGCGAGGGCGACCCGCTGCTGCTGGCCGCCGGAGAGCTGGCCCGGGTAGCGCGCCTCGAGCCCCGCGAGGTTCACCTTGGCGAGGCCCTCCTGGAGGCGCCGGGCGACCGTCGCGGTGTCGAGCTTCCGGAGCCGGAGCCCGTAGGTGATGTTCGCCCGCACGGTCATGTGGGGCCAAAGCGCGTAGTTCTGGAAGACCATCCCGATGTTGCGCTCGTAGGGCCGGAGCCCGTCCACGCGCCGGTCGCCGAACCAGATCTCGCCGGCGTCCGGAGCGTCGAACCCGGCGGTCAGCCGCAGGAGCGTCGTCTTGCCGCAGCCCGAGGGCCCGAGCAGCGTGAAGAGCTCCCCGTCGGCGATCTCGAGGGTCGCGCGGTCCACGGCGGTGACGTGGCCGAACGCCTTGCTGACCCCCTTCAATAGAATCTGCATCGCCGGGCGCCCCGGCCCGCCCTCAGGGCTTCTTCCAGACCGCCTCGATCTCCGACCGGAACTTCGTCTTCAGCCCGTCGGAGCGCTTCTGCGCGGCCGCCTCGTCGTAGACGTTCGACACGTCGCGGTCGAAGTAGCTGCGGACGCCGCCGGTGAACTCCACGGCCATCTCGGTGGTCGAGCCGGGCGCGCCCTGCACCCTGTACTTCGGCGTGATCGGGAAGAGACCGCGCTCCATGAACACCTGCTGGCCGCGCTCCGTCAAGAGGAACTCGATGAACGCGCGGGCGGCCCTCGGGTTCCGGGCGCCGGCGAGGATCGCCATCGGCTCGGGCGTGACGAACGCGTTCCTCGGCGCGACGAACTTGAGCTCGAAGCCCGCGAGCCTCTCCTCGAACGCCATGTAGGACGGCACGGCGAAGCCGGCCGCGTACTCGCCCTTGGCGACGACCGTCGGCACGTCACGGCTGCGCGCGGTGAAGTGTCCCGTGTTCTGGGCGAGCTTTTTGAGCCAGTCCCAGCCCCTGTCCTCGCCGAGCATCGAGAGGATCACCTCGTACGTCGCGTTGGAGGACGACGAGCGCGTCGGCGCGCACTGGGCGACCTCGCCCCGGAGCTTCGGGTGCAGGAGGTCGTCCCACTCGCGGAGCTCCGGGACGCCGAGGCGCTGGAGCTTCTTCGGGTGGTAGACGAGCCCGTAGGGCTCGAGCGCGGTGCCGATCCAGAAGCCGTCCTTGTCCTTCAAGGGAATGGGGCTCGGCTTCCCGAGCGACGCCGGGATCGAGTCCCAGAGCTCGGCCGCGAGCTCGAGCCTGGCGAGCAGCCGCTGCTCGGCGAGCTTCTCGAAGAGCGCCGACTCGCCGCCCCAGAAGATGTCCACCTCCGGCCGGCCCTTCCACTCGACGACGCGGCCGTACGCCACCGGCGTCCCGGCCGGGATCGCGCTCACCTTCACCGCGACGCCCCAGCGCGCCTTGGCGTAGTCGGCGAACGCCTTGAGCGCGGCGTCGTGGATGAACTTCGACACGGGCGTGATCAGCGCGAGCTCGCTCTCGATCGGGGCCTGCGCCGAGGCGCCGCCCGCCGCGCCGGTGATCGACAGGACCGCGAGCGCCAGAACTCCGAGTCGTCTCATCGTCCTCTCCTCACTCAGGTTGACCGCTCGCCCAGCCCCGCGCGCGCTCCACCGCCCGCCGCCACGTCTCGACCTGGGCCTGGCGCGCGGCTCCATCGAGCCCCGGCACGAAGCGCCGCTCGAGTGTCCAGCGGCCGGCGAGGTCGTCGAGCGAGCGCCACAGGCCGGCGCCGAGGCCCGCGAGGTACGCGGCACCCAGCGACGTCGTCTCGATCACGGCGGGCCGTAGCACGGCGACGTCCATCACATCGGCCTGGAACTGGCACAGGAAATCATTTGCCGCCGCGCCGCCGTCCACGCGGAGCTCGCGCACCGCGACGTCCGCGTCGGCCGCCATGGCCACGAGCACGTCGCGGCTCTGGAACGCGATCGCCTCAAGCGCCGCGCGCACGAGGTGGGCGGCGGTCGTCCCGCGCGTGAGGCCGACGATCGCGCCGCGCGCGTACATGTCCCACCAGGGCGCGGCGAGCCCGACGAAGGCGGGGACGAAGTAGACGCCGCCCGTGTCCGGGACCGACCGCGCGAGCGCCTCGCTGTCCGCCGCGTGCTTGAGGATCCCGAGGCCGTCGCGCAGCCACTGGAGCGTCGCGCCGGCCACGAACACACTGCCCTCGAGAGCATACGTCGTCTCCGCGCCGATGCGCCACGCGATCGTCGTGAGGAGCCCGTGCGAGGAGACGACGGGCGTGCGCCCGGTGTTGAGCAGCAGGAAGCAGCCGGTCCCGTACGTGTTCTTGGCGGCACCGGGCGCGTAACAGGCCTGGCCGAAGAGCGCGGCCTGCTGATCGCCGGCGATCCCGGCGACCGGGACGCCGCGCGGCAGCCAGCCGAGATCCACGGTCTCGCCCAGCACGCCCGAGGACGCGACGACCGCCGGCAGGACGGCCCGTGGAACGCCGAGGAGTGAGAGCAGGTCGTCGTCCCAGTCGCCCGTGCGGAGGTTCAGGCAGAGGGTGCGCGACGCGTTGCTCGCGTCGGTCGCGTGCACACGACCCCCGGTGAGCTTCCAGAGGAGCCAGGAGTCCACGGTCCCGAACGCGAGTTGACCGCGCTCCGCCCGCGCGCGCGCCCCCGCGACCTCGTCGAGGAGCCAGCGGATCTTCGTCCCGGAGAAGTAGGCGTCGAGCACGAGCCCCGTCCGCTCGCGGACGAGCGGCTCCACGCCGTCGGCGCGGAGGCGCTCGCAGAAGGGCGCCGTCCGCCGGCACTGCCAGACGATCGCGCGGTGGATCGGCGCCCCCGTGGCGCGCTCCCACACGAGCGTCGTCTCGCGCTGATTGGTGATCCCGACGGCGCCGACTTCCCCGCCGGCCACGCGCGCCGCGGCGAGCGCCTGCGCCGCCGCGCGCTCCACCGTCGCCCAGATCTCCCCCGGGTCGTGCTCGACCCAGCCGGGCTCCGGGAAGTACTGCGGCAGCTCGGCGTACCCGCGCGCCCGCACGCGCCCGTCGGCGTCCACTAAGAGCGCGGTCGAGCCGGTCGTGCCCTGGTCGAGCGCCAAGACGTAGCGCTTCGTCATCGACCGAAGAGCCGCTTGGCGAGGTCGGGGCGGTCCGTCATCACCGCATCCACGCGGAGTTCCAGCATGCGACGGAGGTCCTGCTCCTCGTTCACCGTGAAGACCGAGATCCGGATGCCCGCCGTCCGCGCCTCGGCGACCACCGCGGCGTCGACGAGCCGGTGATCCATCCCGAGGTCGGTCGCGCCGACCTCCTGCGCCCAGCGCACCGCCTCCCGGGGCGCGGCGCGCTCGCGCTGGAGGCGCGCGCGGCCCACGAGGAGCATCGTGCGCGCGGTGGGCTCGAGGGCCAGGAGACGCCGGAGCGTCGAGCCCTCGAAGGCCTGCACGACGGCGCGCCCGAGGACGCCGCGGGCCCGCAGGAGCGCTAAGACCTTCGCCTCGATGCCCGGGTACGCCGTGCCGTCGGGGCCGACCTTGATCTCGGGCAAGAGCCCGACGGCCGCGGGCGCGGCGAGGTCGAGCACCGCGGCGAGCGTCGGCACCGGCTCGTCGGTGACGCTCCCGTCCCTGGCGCGGATCCTCGCGGGGGCGAGCTCAGCGAGCGTCAGGTCGCGCACGGCGCCCCGCGCCGTCGTCGTCCGGTCGAGCGTGGCGTCGTGGATGACCACCAGCTCGCCATCGCGCGTCATGTGGAGATCGAACTCGAGGCAGTCCACGCCGAGCGCGAGCGCCTGCCGGAAGGCGAGCAGGCTGGCCTCGGGCCAGAGGCCCGCGCCGCCCCGGTGCGCGGCGATCCTCACGACCGGGTCGGCCGCGCGGCTCTCGGCGGCGACCGCGAGCCCGAGGGCCAGGAGGACGAGCAGGGTCGCGCGTTTCACCGCGCGCCCCGCACGACGCGCAGGGCGAGGTCCGGGCGGTCGGACGTCAGCACGTCGACGCCCAGGGTGGCGAGCCGGCCCATGGCGGGCTCGTCGTTGACCGTCCAGACGGAGAGCAGCACGTCCGCCGCACGCGCGGCTCGCACGACCGTCTCGTTCGCGAGCGTGTGCTCGAGCCCGACGTCGGTCGCGCCGACGGCCAGCGCCCAGTCGATCGTCTCCTCGGGCCGCGCGCCCGCCTGCGCCACGTGGTCTGCGTCCACGAGGAGCGTCGTGCGCTGGCGCGGCAACCGGGCGCGCACGCGCGTGAGGACGTCCGGGTTGAAAGCCATGACCGTCGCGCGCTCGAGGAATCCCGCGCGGCCGAGGGTCGCGATCACCTTGTCCTCGAGGCCCTCGTACCGCTCGCCGGGCACGGCGGTCGCCCGCCCGCCGGCGCGCCGGTAGCGCACCTCGACCCCCGGCATCGGCCCCTTGACCTCGACCAGCAGGGCCGCTGGGGTCGGCGCCACGAGCGCCAGCACCTCTTCGAGCAGCGGCACGCGCTCGTCGGTGAGCCCGCCGTCGGGACCTCTGAGCCTGAGGCGCCGGAGCGCGGTGGCCTTCGCCGCGACGACCGCCCCCGCGCCCTCGGATGTCCGGTCGAGCGTGGCGTCGTGGATGACCGCAACCTCGCCGTCGGACGTCAGGTGCACGTCGAGCTCGAGGAAGTCGCAGCCGAGCGCGAGCGCCTGCCGGAAGGCGTGGAGGCTGTTCTCCGGCCAGAGCAGGGCGCCGCCCCGATGCGCTGCGACCCGGGTCATTTCTCGCTCTCGATGAGCCCCTTGACGAACCAGCGCTGCATGAGGACGATCACGGCCACCGGAGGCAGCAGCACCATCATCGCCGCCGCCATCGCGATGTTCCACTCCGGCAGCTGCGAGGTCCGAGGCACCAGGGACTCGATCCCGATGACCGCGGTGCGCATCTCCGGAGTATTGGTGATCATCAGCGGCCAGAGATAGTCGTTCCAGCCGTAGACGAAGAGGATGACGAAGAGCGCCGCGATGTTGGCCTTCGACAGCGGCAGCAGGATCGACCAGAAGAAGCGCATGGCGCCAGCACCGTCGAGCTGGGCGGCCTCGGCCAACGAGTCCGGGATCGTCTGGTAGAACTGCCGGAAGAGGAAGGTCCCCGTCGCGGACGCCAGGAGCGGCACCGTGAGCCCCCAGTAGGTGTTCACCCAGCCGAGCACGCTGATGACCTGGTAGGTGGACACGATCCGCACGGGCACCGGCAGCATCAGCGTGACGAAGATCATCCAGAAGACGATCTGCTTGCCGCGGAAGTTGAAGTAGACGATCGCGAAGGCCGAGAGCAGCGAGATCGCGATCTTGCCGAACGCCACGCCGAGCGCCACGATCGCGCTGTTGAGCAGCAACCGACCCATCTGGGCTCGTTGCCAGGCCTCGGCGTAGTTGGCGAAGAGCGCCGTCGACGGCCACGGCCGCGGCGGCAGGCTCGTCACCTGCGAGAGGGTCTGGGTGCTGATGACGAACGCGTAGTAGAGGGGGAAGGCCAGGACGGCGACGGCCGCGAGCAGGATCGCGTGAGCGACGAGCCCGCTCCGATCGCGGGGCTTCGCGCGCGCCGGCGCCCGGACGGCGAGGACACCCGGCCGCGTGAGGGTCCGCGACATCAGTAGGTCACCTTCTGCTCGGCGAAGCGGAACTGGAATGCGGTGAGCCCGATCACGAGCACCATCAGAACCACCGATTGCGCCGCGGAAAAGCCGAGCTGCAACCCCTCGAAGCCGTCCTTCCACGCGCGATAGACCAGGATCGAGGTCGCGTCGCCGGGCCCGCCCTGGGTCACCGAATGGATCAGGCCGAAGGTGTCGAAGAACGAGAAGGTCATGTTGAGCGTGAACAGGAAGAACGTCACCGGCGAGAGCAGCGGGAAGGTCACCGCGAAGAAACGCCGGATCGGCCCCGCCCCATCGACGCTGGCGGCCTCGAGCACCGAGGGCTCGATCGCCTGCAACCCGGCCAGGTAGAAGGCCAGATTGTAGCCGAACTGCTTCCAGATCGCCGCCATGACGATGAGCGTCATCGCCACCCAGCCCTTCAAGAACCAGTTGAACTGGTAGGCCGTGACGAATGACAGGAGCCACGGCAGGATCCCGTACGAGGGATGGAAGATGAAAAGCCAGATGATGCCGGCGATCGCGGGCGCGATGCCGTAGGGCCAGAGGAGCAGCGAGCGGTAGACGGCGAGCCCGCGGATCTTCGCGTTGGCGAGCGAGGCGAGCAGCAGGGCCAGGGCGAGCCCCGCGAACGTCACGACGAACGAGAACACGAGGCTGGTCAGCGCGCTCCTGAGGTAGGCGGGGTCGCGGAAGAGCCGCTCGAAGTTGGCGAGGCCCGCCCAGATGAGCCGGTCGCCGAAGGGCGAGGCGCGGTAGAGCGAGAGCCGGAGCGAATCGAAGGCGGGCCAGAAGAAGAAGGCGAGCGTGACAGCGACCTGCGGCGCCACCAGCGCGTAGGGCAGCCACCGGTTCCGGAAGACGAAGCGCTTCATCGCGGGTGGCCGACCCGCCCCTCACCTGTAGAGCGCGGCGAACTCCTTCAGGATTTCGCTCGATTTCGCGACCGCGTCGTCCAGCCCCTGCTTCGCCGTCTTCTTGCCGCTGAAGATGTTTTCCATCTGCTCCTCGATGGCGTCGCGGATGGAGACGAAGTTGCCGAGGCGGATGCCCTGGCTGTTCGGCGTGGTCTTGCCGCTGAGCATCTGGTCGATGGCGGTACGCTGCTGCGGGTTCTTCTGGAAGTGGCCGGAGGATTCCATCGCCTTCACGGCCGCGTTCGTCAGCGGCAGGTAGCCGGTGACGCCCGCCCACCACGCCTGGTTCGCCGTCGAGGCCAGGTATTTGAAGAACTGCGCGACGCCCTTGTACTCCTCGGGCTTGGCGCCCTTCATCACCCAGAGCGTCGCGCCCCCGATGATCGAGTTGCCCTGCGGGTAGCCGGAGAGCCGCGGCAGCGGCCCCGTCCCCCACACGAACTTGCCCTCGGACGCGCGCGTCAGGTTGCCGATGTAGGCGGACGATGAGAGGAAGATGCCGCATTCGCCGCCACCCATGTTGGCCTCGGCCTTGTTGAGCCGGCCGTTGTAGACGAACCAGCCCTCCCGGGCGCCGCGCTGGAGCAGCTCCAGCATCTTGACGCCGAAGGCGCCGTTGATCTGAAGTCGGGTGGCGAGCCCGTCGAATCCGTTGGCCTGGTCGGCGAACGGCTGGTCGTGGAGCGCGTGCATGTTCTCGACCAGCGTCCACGACGGCCAGGCGGCGCTGAAGCCGCACTTCGTGCCGGCGCCGGCGAGCTTCTTCGCCATCGCCTCCACCTCGTCCCAGGTGGCCGGCGCCTTGTCGGCGAGGCCCGCCTTCTTGAAGAGGTCCTTGTTGTAGAAGAGGATCGGTGTCGAGGAGTTGAAGGCCATCGAGGAGAGGTTGCCGCCCGTCGAGTAGTAGCTCTTCACCGGACCGATCAGATCGTTCCAGTCGACGGCGATCCCGTGGTCCTTCATCACCTGGAAGACCGGGTACACGGCGCCCGAGGACAGCATCGTCTGCGTGCCCACCTCGAAGACCTGCAAAATGTGCGGCGGCTGCTTGGCCCGGTAGGCTGCGATGGCGGCGTTCAGCGTGTCCGGGTAGGAGCCCTTGTAGACCGCCTTCACCTCGTACTCGTTCTGAGAGGCGTTGAACGTGGCGGCGATCTCGTTGACCCGCTCGCCGAGCACGGCGGTCATCGCGTGCCACCACTGGATCTCCGTCTTCGCCATCGACGGGGCGGGTGAGGCGAGAAGACCCGTCGTGGTCAGAACGAGGACGATGCCGGCCCACCGCTTCATGAAGACCTCCTTGGTCAACCGCGGGTCTGAGCGACGTGCCAGGTGCGCCGCACTATAGCACACGCGTCCGACGCGCTTACGTCGTCCGGAACCTCTGCGAGCGCGCCACGTACGCGCGGTAGGCCTCGAGCTCCGCCTCGAGGCGCCGCGGCGTCCAGCCGAGGAGCTGCGCCATCCGCTGGCCGATCGCGCCGGCGCAGTCGAGACCCTGGCAGCGGCTCGTCCCGATCCCCGTGCGCCGTAGGAGCACGTCCTGGAGCGAGACCGCCATCTCATCCTGCACGGCCAGGTAGAGCTCGGCGACGAGGTCGGGGTTCGACGGGCAGAGGCGCTCGGCGCCCGCGGGCACCTTGCCGGCGAGGTCGATGACGCGCGGGTACGCGCGCCCGTAGAGCGTCACCAGCGTCTCGAGCGTCTCCCGCGCGAGGCCGGAGGCGGCGAGCTCGGGCCCGACGTCGAGCCACGTGCGCGCCTCGACGCGCCCCGCCTCCTCGTCGAGCCCGTCGAGCGTGAGCCGGTCGGTCCCCCCCGGCGCGCCGCGCCCGAGGGTGCGGACGACCTGATCCCCCAGCACGGCCGCGAGGCTGCGGAAGCAGGTGAGCTTCGTCCCCGTGATCGAGAGAAATCGGCCGTCCTCCTCCGGGACGACCTTGTGCGCCCGCGAGACATCGGACTCGCGCTTGCCCTCCTCGAACGAGAGCGGGCGCACGCCCGCGTAGGTGTAGACGACGTGCTCGAGCGTCACGCGCGGGTCGGGCAGCACCTTCCGCACCTCGTCGAGCAGGTAGCTCACCTCCTCGCGCGTCGCGTGGAGCCGGTCGAGGTCGCCCTCGAAGTCGCTGTCGGTCGTGCCCACGAGCGAGAACTCCCGCCACGGGATCACGAAGATCATCCGCTCGTCGCCCGTCGAGTGGTAGATCGCGCGGTCGGTGAGTCGCGGCAGCAGGCAGTGGATCCCCTTCGTCCGACGGAGCACGCGCCGGCCGCGCTCCGTCACGCCGCCGAGAGCCCGGAGCTCGTCCGCCCACGGTCCGGTGGCGTTGACCACGATCCGCGTCCCGAGCCGCACGCTACGGTCCGTGAGGAGATCGCGCACCCGCACACCCGCGACGGCGCCCCTCCGGTCGCGGAGGATCGCCTCCACCGGCGCGTAGTTGAAGGCCCGTGCGCCGTGCCGGCACGCCGACAGCACGTTCTCGAGGCAGAGGCGCTCCGGAACCACGAGCAGGTCGTCGAAGTAGTAGCCCGCGCCGCGCAGGTCCTGCGCGCGGATGCCGGGCTCAAGTGTGAGCGTGTCGACCGGTCGGAGCACGCGGTAGCGCTCGCGGTTCCGCCCCGGCGTGAGCCAGTCGTAGAGCGCGAGGCCCATCCGCACCTTGACGACGCTCCGCGACGACTCGCGGTAGATCGGCACGAGGAACGGCAGCGGTCGCACGAGGTGGGGCGCGAGGCGACGCAGCGTCTCGCGCTCGCGGAGCGATTCGCGCACGAGACCGACGTCGAAGAGCTCGAGGTATCGAAGCCCGCCGTGGATCAGCTTGGAGGAGTACGCGGTCGTCCCCGAGGCGAAGTCGCCCTTCTCCACGAGGGCCACCGACAGGCCGCGAAGCGCCAGGTCGCGTGCGCAGCCGGCGCCGGCCATGCCGCCGCCGATGATGACGACGTCGTAGTCGCCGTCGACGAGCGCCCGGGGCGAGGTCATTGGTGCGGAGGCTCCACAATTTCTCTGATCGATCCTAGCACGAGGTCGGGGCCGGTCTCGGCGATGCGCGGGTCGCGCGCACGCGTGATGCCGGTGAGGACGAGCACCGTCGCGAGGCCGCCCCGCTTGCCCATCACGATGTCCGTCTCGATCCGGTCGCCGATGATCACGCAGTCCGAGGGCGCGACCCCGAGGCGCTCCAGCGCCACCTCCAGGATGATCGGCGAGGGCTTGCCGACCACGACCTCGACGGTCTGACCCGTCACCGCCTCGACGGCGGCGATCATGCCGGCGCAGTCCGGAATCTCTCCGTCCTCGGTCGGGCACGTCCGGTCGGGGTTGGTCGCGATGAGCCGCGCCCCGCCCCGCACCGCCTGCAGCGCGGTGTCGAGCTTCGCGTAGTCAAAGGTGCGGTCGAAGGCGATCACGACCCAGCGCACGCGATGGTCGGCGCGCACCTCGAAGTGATGGGCGCGGAGCTCCGCGACCAGCGGCGGCTCGCCGATCACGAAGACGGGCGCGCCGGCGTCGAGCTGCGCCAGATGGCGCGCCAGGACGAGCGAGGAGTTGACCACGTCGTCCGCCGACGTCGGGATGCCGAGGCGCGTGAGCTTCGCTGCGTAGTCGGCGCGCGTGGCGAGCGGCTTGTTCGAGAGGAATGCGACGCGGCGGCCCGCACGCCGCAGCTCGGCGATCGCGGCGTCGGCGCCCGGGATGAGCGCCTCGCCGCGGTACACGGTGCCGTCGAGGTCGACGAGCCAGCCGCGGTGCGGGAGGCGGAGGCTCACGCGCGGGCGACGTCGGCGGGCGGCACCCGCGGCCTCAGCGCAGGAGGGGGGCGACGGCCGCCTGGGCGAGGTCCGCGAACGGCGCCGGGATCACGCCGAGCAGCACGATCCCGATCAGCGCGATCGCCAGCGCGAGGCCGCCCGCGAACGACGGCACGAGGCGCGCCCCGGCGCCCTCGGGCTCGCGCATGTACATGAAGACCACCACGCGCAGGTAGTAGTACGCCGCGACCGCGGAATTGACGACGCCGATGACGGCGAGCCAGAGGTAGCCGGCGCGCACGGCGGCGGCGAAGAGGTAGAACTTCCCGACGAAGCCCGCGAGCGGCGGGATACCGACGAGCGACAGGAGGAAGAGGCCCAGCGCGGCGGCGAGGACGGGGTGGCGCCGCGCGAGCCCCGCGTAGTCCCCGACCTCGACCGCTTCGGCCTGGGCCCGTTCGCACAGGGTGAGCACGCCGAACGCCCCCGCCGTCGTGAAGGCGTACGTGAGGAGGTAGAAGAGCACCGCGCCCGGGCCGGCGCTGCCGCCGGCGACGACGCCGATGAGCATGTACCCGACGTGGGCGATCGACGAGTAGGCGAGCAGCCGCTTGAGGTTCGACTGCGCGATCGCGACCACGTTGCCGACCGTCATCGTGATCGCCGCGACGACCCAGAGCAGTACGGCCCAGTCCGGCTGCGAGCCGCGGAGCGCCGTGACGAGGACGCGGATCAGCGCCGCGAGCGCCGCCGCTTTCGAGCCGGTCGCGATGAGCGCCGTCACGCTGGTCGGTGCGCCCTGGTACACGTCGGGCGCCCACATGTGGAACGGCACCGACGAGATCTTGAAGCCGAAGCCGACGAGCAGGAGCCCGAGCCCGATGACGAGGAGCGGGTCATGGGCCCGCCCGGCGGCGGCCGCCGCGATCCGGTCGAGGTTTGTCGTCCCCGTGGCGCCGTAGATCAGCGCGATCCCGTAGAGCAGGAACGAGGTGGCGAAGGCGCCGAGGATGAAATACTTCATCGACGCCTCGGACGCGGCAAGCTCGCGCTTGAAGAGTCCGGCGAGCACGTACAGCGAGAGCGACATCAGCTCGAGCGCCAGGAACAGGACAATGAGATCGCCGGCGGCGGCGAGCAGCATCATGCCGCCGGTCGAGAAGAGGACGAGGGCGTAGTACTCGCCCGTCTCGGGCCCGTTCCGTCCAAGGTAGTCGATCGAGAGCATCACGACGAGCGCCGCCGCGTAGCAGATCACCACGTTGGCGAAGAGCGCGAAGTCGTCGAGCACGAGCATGTCTTGGAACGCGCGCCCGGGCTTCCCCCAGCGCGCGAGCGTCGCGAGGAGCGCGCCCACCAGACCGGCGAGGGCGACGGTGGCGATGAGCTCGCGCCCGACCGGCCGCGGTAGGAGGTCGAGCAGGAGCACGAGCCCGGCGGCGCCGAGCACGATCAGCACCGGCGCGAGGGGACCGATCGCCACCGGAGGCATCGAGAGGGGCGTCATGGTAACGGGGTCCGCGAGGCCGCTGCACTCGGTGGGTGGCCTGACTCCGAAGCGCCCCGGCCGCGTTCGGCGAGGGAGACTCGCGGGGCGGCGCTCTTCGACTGCACCTGGGCGATCAGCGCCTCGAGTGTCGCCTCGGTCTTGCCCGTGAACGTCGTCGGGTAGACGCCGATCCAAACGATGAAGACGACGACCGGCACGAGCACCGCCCACTCGCGGGGCGAGAGGTCGGGGAGGGCACGGTTCTCCTCGTGGGTGATCTCGCCGAAGATCACGCGCTGGTACATCCAGAGAAGATAGACGGCGGCGAAGATGATGCCCGTCGTCGCCACGGCGGCGAGCCGGGGGCTCACCCCGAAGGCGCCGACGAGGATCAGGAACTCCCCGACGAACCCGTTGAGACCAGGCAGTCCGAGCGACGAGAGCACCACGATCAAGAAGAGCGCCGAGAAGGCCGGCACCACCTTCCAGAGGCCGCCGAAGTCGGCGATGAGGCGGGTGTGGCGCCGCTCGTAGATCATGCCGACCATGAGGAAGAGGGCGCCCGTCGAGAGGCCGTGGTTCACCATCTGGATGACGCCGCCGACGAGCCCCTGCTGGGTGAGCGTGAAGATCCCGAGCATCACGAACCCGAGGTGGCTCACGCTCGAGTAGGCGACGAGCTTCTTCACGTCCGCCTGGACGGTGGACACCCAGGCGCCGTAGACGATCCCGACGACGGCCAGCGCGACGACGAACGGGCCGAAGGCGAGGCTCGCGTCGGGGAACAGGGGCAAGCAGAAGCGCAGGAACCCGTAGGTGCCCATCTTCAGCAGGACGCCCGCCAGGATGACGCTGCCTGCGGTGGGCGCCTCGACGTGGGCGTCCGGCAGCCACGTGTGGAACGGGAAGAGCGGCACCTTGATCGCGAACGCGAGCGCAAAGGCGAGGAACATGAGATCCTGCGCGAGGCCCGGCGCCACCACCCAGCGCGCGAGCGTCACGAGATCGAAGGTGTAGGCGCCGGTCGCGGCGCCGTGCCGGTAGTACAGCGCCAGGATGGCGACGAGCATGAGGAGCGAGCCTGCCAGCGTGTAGAGCACGAACTTCACGGCCGCGTAGACGCGGTTCGCGCCGCCCCAGACCCCGATGATGAAGTACATCGGGATCAGCATCGCCTCCCAGAAGACATAGAAGAGGAAGAGGTCGAGGCTGACGAAGACACCGAGCATCCCCGTCTCGAGGACGAGCACCGTGATCACGAACTCCTTCAGCCGGTCTTCGATCGCGTGCCAGGCGGAGGCCAGCGCGAGGGGGGTGAGGAAGGTCGTGAGCAGCACGAGCAGGAGACTGATCCCGTCGATGCCCACGTGGTAGGAGACGCCGAGCGTCGGCATCCATACCCGCTGCTCCTCGAACTGGAAGTCGGCCGAGTCGCCGTCGAAGCCAAAGTAGAGCGGCAGCGAGAGCGCGAACACGAGGAGCGCGATCAGGAGTGCCGAGGTCTTGAGGAGGCCGGCGCGGCGCCGCGGGACGAAGACCAGGGCGAGGCCGCCGAGCATCGGCACGAACGTGACCGCGCTGAGGAGCGCGGTCATTCGTCGCAGGGTCCGCGAGGCCGGCGTGACCCGGGGGTGGCCCGAGCCAGGCGCGTGTCGCTCATCGGCTCAGCAAGAACGCGAGGAACAGGACCACGCCGGCCAGCATCGTGAGCGCGTAGTTCACCACGTAGCCCGTCTGGACCCGCCGGAGCGCGGCGGCCCAGCCGACGACGGCGCGCCCGAGGCCGTTGACGATCCCGTCGATGAAGCCGAGGTCGAAGGCGCGCGCGAGGTATCCCGACAGCGCCAGGAGGGGGCGGACGATCGCCGCGTCGTACAGGCGGTCCACGTACCACGCGTTCAGGAGGAACGCGTGGACGAGCGTGCGGGGCCGGCCGATCGCCTCCCGGCGCACGGGCGTGGACATGTACATGAACCACGCGAGCGTGATCCCCGCCGCCACGACGACCACCGACAGGACCATCAGCATGAACGCGACGGAGCCGCCGTGCGTCGCCTCGTGGATCGGAAACACGCCCGCCAGGAACCGGGCGAACCGCGTGCCGGCATCGGACGGGGCGCCGAGGACCAGACCCGTCACCACCGTGAGCAGCGCGAGGATCCAGAGCGGCAGCGTCATCACGGGGGGCGACTCGTGCACGTGGTGCGCCGCCTCCTTGGACATCCGCGGCCTGCTGTAGAACGCGAGGAAGAGCACGCGCCCCGTGTAGAAGGCCGTGCAGAACGCGCCCAGCAGCAAGAGCGCCCACATCACGCGGTTCGCATGGTAGACCGCGGCGAGGATCTCGTCCTTCGAGAAGAAGCCCGCGAGCCCCGGAACGCCCGCGAGGCCGAGCCCGCCGACCGTCGTCGTGATCGTCGTCGTCACCATCCGTGACGAGAGCCCACCCATCCGGCGCAGGTCCTGCTCGCCGCCCGTGCCGTGGATGACGCTGCCTGCCCCGAGGAAGAGGAGCGCCTTGAAGAAGGCGTGCGTCACGAGGTGGAAGATGCCCGCGGCGTAGGCGCCGACGCCCACCGCCGCGAACATGTAGCCGAGCTGGCTCACCGTTGAGTAGGCCAGGACGCGCTTGATGTCGGTCTGCACGAGGCCGATCGTCGCGGCGAAGACCGCGGTGGCGACGCCGACCCACGCGACGACCTCGAGAGCCGTGCCGGAACGCTCGAACAGCGCGTGACTCCGCGCGACCATGTAGACGCCCGCCGTCACCATCGTCGCCGCGTGGATGAGCGCGGAGACCGGCGTCGGGCCCTCCATCGCATCGGGAAGCCAGGTGTGGAGCGGGAGCTGCGCCGACTTGCCGCACGCGCCCATGAAGAGGAGCAGCGCGATCCCCGTCGCGGTCGCCGGGGCGAGGGTCGCCGCGCTCTTGAAGACGGTGGGATAGTCCAACGCGCCCACCGCGGTCCAGAGCCACATGATGCCCAGGCCGAACCCGAAGTCGCCCACGCGGTTGACGATGAACGCCTTCTTGCCCGCCTGCGCCGCCGCCGGGCGCGTGTACCAGAACCCGATCAGGAGATACGAGCAGAGACCCACCGCCTCCCAAAAGACGTAGAGCACGAGAAAATCGCCGGCGAGCACGAGCATCACCATCGAGAAGACGAACAGGTTCAGGTACGCGAAGTAGCGCGCGTACCCG
>Ga0209156_10000278_pt1 | contig 43217 bp, 30 predicted proteins | sample GraSoiAngelo_124_FD_185881 | JGI IMG/M metagenome (GOLD analysis project Ga0209156, IMG submission 185881) | Grasslands soil microbial communities from the Angelo Coastal Reserve, California, USA - 14_0927_05_20cm (SPAdes) (version 2) | ecosystem: Environmental > Terrestrial > Soil > Grasslands... | reverse complement strand
CCGCGCTGCCACAAGAACCCGCGATAACGAGTATCAATTGTTTTGATCCACTTCGACGATATTTTCTTGATCTGTTCGATCAACTCGGCTTGGGAAAGTGTTCGCGGCAGCGTCGTGACGATGTGAACGTGATCAGCAACACCGCCGACGCGCACAAATTCAGTACCAAGGTCACGGCAGATTGTCGCCAGATAAGCGTGCATGCGCGGCTGCATGTCGTAATCGAGCCAAGGCTCGCGATTCTTCGTGCTAAAGATGATGTGAAGGATGACTTTACTGAGCGACTGGGGCATGGAGCGAATGATGATCCAACTGCTCGGCGAAGTGAATCGCGCTTTCAGCGCTGGCGGTTTCGGATTCCACGAATCCTGGGGCGCCGCCCCGGGCTTGAAGTGAATGCCGCGCCCTTGGCGCTAATATGTGCCTTACTCTTGCTCTGCTCATGCTCATGAGATCAAGCAGCCCTCCCTCGTTAAAGAAATTCGAAATCCGAATCCCGAAATCCGAAATAAAACTCAAAAGACATATTTGAATCATCGAAATCAGAAACGCCCGTTGGCAAACTCACGTTGTTCCGCGTTTCGCATTTCCCATTTCGAATTTCTCTTGGTCATTTAGATTTGCTTCGAAATTCTTTTTTTGATTATGCGGATTCTCGTAGTCGAGGACGAAAAGAAAACGGCTGCTTTCCTGGCCAAGGGACTGCGCGAAGCCGGTTTTGCGGTCGACGTTGCGCCCGATGGCGAAACCGGGTCGGAGCAAGCGCGCGCAAAAAAGTTCGATCTTCTGATCGTCGATATCATGCTGCCACACAAGGACGGCTGGCAAATGGTCGCAGAGCTTCGGCGCGATCGGGTTCGCACGCCGATTCTCTTTCTGACCGCCCGCGACAGTGTGCGCGACCGTGTTAAAGGACTCGAACTGGGCGCAGATGATTATCTGGTCAAACCGTTCGCGTTTGCGGAATTGCTCGCCCGGGTACGCTCGGTATTGCGCCGTGCTCCGCAGCGACAACCGGAACAATTGCGCATCGATGATTTAGAAATCGACATGCGACGGCACAAAGCAACGCGCTCAGGAGTTCCGCTCAATCTCACGCCGAAGGAATTTCTGCTGCTTGCTCATCTGGTTCGCTCAGCCGGTGAAGCGGTATCGCGCGGGGAGATTGCAGAACATGTGTGGGACATAGGATTTAAGACTGGCACGAACGTGGTCGATGTGGTTGTCCGTCGCTTGCGTGCGAAGGTGGACGATCCGTTTAAGACCAAGCTTATTCAGACCATTCGCGGGGTCGGCTATGTTCTCAAAGCCCACTGAACGCCGCTCCATCGCCTGGCAGCTTATTTTGCTTTTCACCGTGGCGACATCGTTCTTGCTCGCCTGTGGTCTCGGCCTGTTTTACGCGATCGTTGTCCGGCACGCGTTTGCCGAAGACAACGCTGTTCTGGCCGACAAAATCGCAGCTTTGCGCACGGATCTCTACGAGAGTGGCCCAAATGTCTTCGCGAAAGAGCTAAAAGGCCGCCACGCAGGGGAGCACACCGCTTATTGGATCAGGATGCTCGATTCGCAAGGCCGCACTTACGCGGAAACGCCGGGAATGGACCGATCGCTTCCACCAGAGATTTTTCCGCCGCCGCAAGACTCAGCGTCGATGGTTGGCGGGCTAAAGGATTACCGCAGAGGGTCGAAGCTGTTTTCGCTCGTCGCTGTGAACGAAGAGTCTGGCAGCCAGCGTTACACGCTTCAGCTAGCACAGGACCGGTCAAGCGACGAGCGACTCGAAAGAAACTTCGCTGCCTTATTCATCATAGTCCTGGCGGGTAGCGTTCTGGGGTCAGCTTTCATTGCCATCGTCGTCACCAAACGAGGCCTGCGACCTCTGCAAGAAATGACGCAATCATTCGGACGCATCGGACCGACTCATCTAAAGGAGCGAGTGACCCCGGCTGACTGGCCACGCGAGCTCCAGCCGCTCGCAATCGCATTCGATGAAATGCTCAAACGTCTCGACGATTCGTTTACGCGGCTCTCTCAATTTTCTGCCGACCTCGCCCACGAGCTAAGAACGCCCATTGCCAATATGATCGGCGAAGCGCAGGTTGCTCTCACGCGGGATCGCACGGCTGCCGAGTACCGCGACACCATCGAGTCCACCGTTGGCGAATGCGAACGGCTCTCCAGAATCGTGGATAATTTGCTTTTTGTCGCGCGGGTGGATGCAGCGCGCGAACCAATTGCGCGGAAGCGATTTGATGCGCGCGCGGCAGTCCAGAAAATTGCGGCGTTTTATCAAACGCTTGCGGACGATCATCACGTCACGATCAGTTGCAGCGGCGACGGGCAGATTTATGCCGACCCCGACCTGTTCGAGCGCGCGCTCGGAAATCTGCTCGACAATGCATTGCGCTTCACGCCGGAGAATGGTTCAATTCAAATTTTGCTTTCGAAACGCGATGCTGATTTCGAAATCACGGTCAGGGATAACGGCTGTGGAATGGCTCCCGAACACTTGCCACGGGTGTTTGATCGGTTTTACCGTGCCGATTCATCGCGCGGCTCCGATGGAGCAGGCCTGGGTCTGGCTCTGGTAAAATCAATTGTCGACCTTCACGGCGGGTCGGCAAAAATTGAGAGCGAGATTGGTCAGGGCACAATCGTCACGCTGACATTTCCGCTTCGCTAGAAACAGATAGTGCTGCGCTCCGAATTTCTCGGAATCTCTCCTCCGGCTGCCTGTTGATTAATTGTCTGTTGGACCGAAGTGGGAAGCGACTTTACGTCAACCTTTTCTCCGGGCTGTTCCCTGACTTGCGCGGCCGCGCTCAAAGCGAGCCCGGCGCCGATCGCTGCTGCTAGCACTGCTCTTGTTGTCTTCACCTTTATTTTTTCGTCGCTTCGTTGCCAAACGGTTGTCGAAAAAAATTATCTTGCCAATCATTACAATTTTGTAATGATAGCACGCAATCTGCAGGGGCTGACAGTCGCGCTAGTTTCCGCGGCTGCTGAAGTGGATAGGCCGCAGCCGGAGTGGAGCCGGCTGCGGCTGCCCTTCCGTTCGACTTGTGGGACTCTGTGCTGAGCGCGAGCCTCGAGCGAAATCCACAAGAGGCGCGTTTGCGCGCTGCATGGCAATCAGAACACGCATCTTCAGAAAAATTAAGCAAGATTTGTCTTGCCAATCATTACAATTTTGTAATGATGCGCGACACTATGAGTAGAACACCACGTTTTGTGCGGGTTGGGGGGCTCCTCCCGCTGATCGCATGTGCATGTTTTATGTTTCCCGCGGCGAATCATTCGGCGCTCGCGCAAGCAGTGACAGAGCAGCCAATTGTGGTCACAGGCGAAGAAGTGCCCAGCGCGTACGGCGCGCCTCCCGGACTTTCCCGCAGCCGCTTTTCCAACACAACGCAGGCCTATGTATTGCCGCCTTGGGCATTCTTCTTCGGCGAGATTTACGAGGGGCAAGGGTTCCGTCATGGACCGCCCGATCACCTTTTCACTCAGGAAATCGAAATGGGTTTGCCGTATCGTTTTGGCGTTGCGGCAGAAGCAAAGTTCGAACGATTCAATGGTGGCGGCGGCGCGGAGACAGTGAGTTTGGAAGCACGATGGGCGCTTGCTGATTGGAATAAGATTCCACTTAATCCGACACTCTTTGCAGAATATAAATTCGGGGTCGGCACTATTCGACACGAAGAAGTTCCACCTCCTCCAGGAGGAGGAGAAGAAGAGGAAGAGGGTGGGCCGCCCAAAGTTCCCGATGCCTACGAATTTCGTTTGCTGCTCGCCCAGGAATTCGGAGGGCGCTTTGAGTGGGCGATGAACTGGTTCTTCGAAAAAGAGAATACCGGCGACCGAGGCCGCGAATGGGGCTTCTCTCAGAGTGTGATGACTCCAATTTTCCTGCCCAACGAGCGACTGAAAGTCGGCTTGGAAATGGAGTATAAAAATGTCACCACGAAAGACACACGCGGCGATCCGCTGAACAGCTTCGTTATTGGCCCGACCGTCGCGTGGAAACCGACAGCGCAAACTCGCCTTGATATCTCACCCTTGTTCGGCTGCACGGACGACTCGCCAATTGCTGATGTCTTTGTTGTATTCTCTTGGCTTTTCGGTGGCGAACGCGCCGAAGCCGAAGCCCCCGTATCTACACGATTCCGCTATTACTCTGACGTTGCCTACGCCCGTTCGGGAAAAGATTCGGGAAAAGAAATGAAGCAGGTCGCGTACGTGCCGCCCTGCCCGCAATGGTACGGCGATCGCGAATGGAATGTGAATCTCTGGGGCACTTATGCATTCACCAACACCGAGTTCGCTCCTAATCCTTCGCTAGTGGACATCGTACAAAGCACCAGTGAAGGCAATCCTGTGCTCGGCACGTATGATCGCTACATTGGCGGCGACCACGCGTGGGGCGGCGGAGGCGACATTAAATATTTCTTCTGTCGCTATGCTGGTCTCGGTGTTGAGGGATTTGCACTGGACGCTCACAAGCCTGGTTTTGATATCTTCGAGGACCAGGCGGTCCCGATATTTGTTCACCGAAGAATCAATCACAATCATACTGTCGGCGCTGTCCTTGGCACGCTTACGTTGCGTTATCCAATTCCGTGCACTCGTTTTGCACCTTATGCGTGGGCGGGCGTGGGTGCGATTTTCGGCGGCGGCGAAAGGGACACCCTTCACACACAGGGGCCGCCGGACGCCTTCGCTGTCAATGCACAGACCGAACATTTCGGTAGCGAAACCAAAGTGCTCGGCCAATTCGGGGCTGGTCTCGAATTTCGAATCGCGCGACACTTCGGTTGGACTAACGATCTGAGTTTCGGCGTAATCGACGGACCAAAAAATAATTTCGGAATGTTCCGAAGCGGACTCAATTTCGCCTTCTAAGAATCTCTGGAGGTCACGCCTTCAGGGCTGAAAGCTGCGGTTATTTCCGCGGTTTGCTCAAGTGGAGATGCCGCAGCCCGAGTGGAGCCGGCTGCGGCTATACTTCTGGTCATTGAGGTTTAGCAACGAGGGGCACTATTCTCGCACATTTCTTGACCGCCATTAATCGCATCGATAACTTCGTTTTTGGAAAGGAGTTTGTCGGTGAAAACCGAGGTCTCGATCGAATACTGCGTCGTTTGAAACTACACGCCGAAGGCCGTCAGTTTGGCGGCCAAAATTCTTGAGCTCGGCGAGCGCATCAAGTCGCTCACGCTGATTCCCTCGAGCGGCGGCGCTTTCGAGATTCGCGCCAATGGCAAACTGCTCCATTCCAAGCTCGACACCGGCGACTGGCCGGACTTCGACGACATCGTCAAGGCGGTCAAAAAGCTCAAGTAATCGCCAATTTTTCTGTAGGGGAAGCTGTCAGCTTCCCGTGATGGGAAGGCGACGCCCTTCCCTACAGTTGGATTCGACATTTTTTCTTAATTCCGCAATCCGCAAGGAGTTTACCCGCCGCGGCGGGCAATCCGCAATCGGGAGAGTGAAGGGTGCCTGGTGGCCCTCGCGGTCTTCAAAACCGTCGTCGCCGCGCAAGTGGCGAGGTAGGTTCGATTCCTATCCTCTCCGCCTCTTCATTTTCGATTTTGGATTTTCGATTTTCGATTGCTATGTAGCCAGCGCCGTCCTGCGGGCGGCAAAGAACTCCATGGAAAGGAGGTGATCTCGATGTCGCGTGAGCAAATCCGAAAACTGACCTCGCTCTCCTCGTGTGCAGGGTGAGCTTCCAAATTGAGCCAACAGGCCCTGCGACAAGTTTTGCCGCAGCTTCCCATTTCATTAGACCGCAATGTGCTCGTGAGCTCGAAAACTTTCGACGATGCGGGCGTGTACCGTCTGGATCGGCATCGCGCGCTTGTGCAGACAGTTGATTTCTTTACGCCAATTGTGGACGACCCATTTTCTTACGGGCAGATCGCCGCCGCCAACTCGCTATCCGATATTTTCGCCATGGGCGGACGGCCTTTGACCGCTCTCAACATCGTTGGTTTCCCTGCTGATTTGGTTCCACCGAGAGTCGTTTCTTCCATTTTGCGCGGTGGTCTTGCCAAGGCAGCCGAAGTGGGATGCGTCATTATTGGCGGCCATTCCATTCGAAATCCCGAACCGATTTATGGGCTCGCCGTCACAGGAATCGTCGATGTTCGGCGGCTCACCACGAATGCTAAGGCACATCCGGGCGACCTGCTTGTGTTGACTAAACCCCTTGGCACCGGCATCGCCACCACTGCGATTAAACGTGGAATTGCGTCGCGCGCGCTTCGGAAAAAAGTGGTCGCGCTGATGTCGAAGATCAACACCGCTGGCGCTGAGCTCGCCGAGCTTCGGCTTGTCCGCGCGGCCACCGATATCACAGGCTATGGATTGATCGGGCATCTGGTTTCGTTGTGCCGGGCCAGTCGCGTCTCCGCCGACATCGATCCCGCCGCCGTGCCGATGATCAGCCAGGAAATCGGAGACCTTATCGAGCTGCGCTGTGTTCCGGAAGGAAGTCGTCAAAATCTCAATGCGACCACTATCCTTGTCGATTGGGCGAACACGGATGAGGCGCGCAGAATTCTTTTAACCGATGCGCAGACCAGCGGTGGATTACTCCTTTGCGTGGCCGAAGCGGATCTTGAAAACGTGCTGAGAGTCCTGCGAAAAGGGGGCACAGCCTCCGCTGCGGTGATCGGAAAAATCGTACCACGGCGGCGCCGTGGTCCACTGATATGCATGACAGAGTAAAGCCAATTACGCGGCGCCAAATTCCTGCCGTCGGCAGGATCCTTGAGGCTGTGGGCCGTTGTGATCTGCCGAGGCCCGTTGTTGTCGATGCTATTCGTCGAAAACTTTCACGGATTCGCGCAGCCAGGGAGGTGCCTGATTTTGAATCAATTGTAACTCTTGTTCGCCACTCGATTGATGAACTTCGCACCAGCAAGCTTCAGCCGATCATTAACGGTACCGGGATCGTTATTCACACAAATTTTGGGCGTGTGCCGTTAGCGAGTGAAGCTGTCTACGCAGCGAATGGAATCGGATCAGGTTATTCAAATCTTGAATACGATCTCGCAGCAGGCGAACGCGGCCGACGCGGCGGTTACATCGAGAATGCGCTCGCGTTACTTTGCGGAGCAGAAGCGGCGACTGTAGTGAACAATTGCGCAGCAGCGCTCGTGCTGATTGTTCGACATTTCACCGGAACCAAAACTGATGTCGTTATTTCTCGTGGCGAATTGGTGCAGATCGGCGGCGGCTTTCGAATTGGCGAAATCATCGAAACAACCGGTGCGAAACTGCGCGAAGTCGGCGCCACCAACAAAACAACACTCGGCGATTACGCGGGAGCCATCGGTCCGAACACGGCAATGATCCTTAAAGTTCATCGCAGTAATTTCTTTATGAGCGGTTTTGTCGAATCGCCTTCATCGAAGGAAATCAGCGCGCTGGCGCGAAAGAAGCGGGTTCCGTTTGTCGAGGACTTGGGAAGCGGCGCCGTTGTCGCAACCGAACAGTTGGGAATCGCAGATCACGAACCGACGGCTGCCGAGGTTTTGAAAAGTGGCGTCGATGTAACTTGCTTCAGCGGCGACAAATTATTCGGCGGCCCACAGGCGGGAATCATTGCCGGCAAAAAGCGATTGATCGCTGCCCTGAAACGGGAACCGCTGTTTCGGGCGCTGCGCTGCGACAAGCTTTGTCTCGCCGCACTACAGGCGACAGTCGATCTTCACTTTGATCAAGCGACGGCCGGAATCCCGACGCTGGCGCTACTGCGAGTTTCAGAAAGTGAATTGCGCAGACGCGCCACAGCTATTTGTTCGCGATTGCAGGAATTGCCGCTAAAAATTGCCATCGGCTGCGGCAAGGCGAAAGTCGGAGGCGGCACTTTGCCGAAGTCGAATCTGTCGTCTGTCACGATTGACATCACCCCGAAAAATCCGTCGCTTGCCGATTTCGCCGCAACCCTTCGCGCATCAAGTCCGCCAGTGATTGGTTACATCGCTAACGGCCGCTTCAAACTCGATCTGCGCACGATTTTGCCGCGGCAGGACGCTCTCGTAGTCGAAGCGATTCGCGCCGCATACGCAAAGTGACGGCTCGGCATTTTACCATCGCCACCGCGGGCCATGTCGATCACGGCAAGAGCGCATTGGTGAAAGCGCTGACGGGAACGGATCCTGATCGGCTGCCTGAAGAAAAGAAGAGACACATCACAATCGATCTTGGTTTCGCCGAACTAAATTTGACCGCGCCGACTGGCGAAAAGATTCACGCAGGCGTCGTCGATGTTCCAGGCCATGAGGACTTCGTTCGCAACATGATCGCAGGCGTCGGCTCGATCGACCTCGCACTCTTTGTCGTCGCCGCCGATGATGGCTGGATGCAGCAGACCGAAGAGCACCTGCAAATTCTGACATATCTCTGCGTGCAACGCGCCGTGATCGCGCTTGCGAAAAGCGATTTGGGAAGGACTGACATCGTCACGGAGCAAATTCGGAATCAACTGCGCGACACGGTTTTTGCACGCTCACCGATTGTTCCAACGTCGGTCCGCACCAGCGAAGGAATTGAAAATTTGAAGGGCGCGCTCGCTTCAGAGTTCGCAACGATGCAGACGCAACGCGATTTCGGAAAGCCACGCTTATTTGTGGACCGCGTATTCATGCTGCGCGGTATCGGCACAGTCGTCACCGGCACGCTGAGCGGCGGTTCAATTCGGCGCGGCCAGGATGTTGTCGTTCAGCCTCGAAATACTTCAGCTCGAGTTCGGTCCATTCAAAACCACGGTCGCGATATCGAAATGGCTCACCCGGGAATGCGCACCGCCATGAACCTGCCTGATGTCTCAATTGGCGAGAATGGAATACAACGCGGCGATCTTATCACCACTGAAGACCTCGGTAGCCCGACCGCAATATTTGACGTGCTGGTCGAAAGATCGCCGCGACTGAAGCGAAACTCTCCTGCAGCGCGGCCAATCAAGAACGGCAGCACTGTTCAAGTTCATTTTGGAACCAGTCGCACGGCTGCGAATCTTACATTGTTTGACGGACCAGCCGTTGGAGCCGGGCAAAGCGCAATTGCTCAATTGCGGCTCGATTCCCCGATTCTTGCATTTGTTGGTGATCGTTTCGTCCTGCGCGACTCTTCCGAACAAAACACCATTGCCGGCGGCACCGTGCTCGACCCCGACGCCAATCGCGCCAATTTCGGCTCTGCCGCACAGATTCAATTGTTAAAAGAGCGCGCCACCGCACCGGATGACGCAAATCTTTGCGTGCGGTCCCAGCTTCGACGTGATGGATTCGCGGAATCCAAAACGCTTCTGGTGAGATCGAACTTCGCCGCCGATGAAATCGGCGGGGCTTTGTCTCGACTGAGAAACCACGGCGAGATCGTCCTGGCCGGCGATATTGCGGCTCACGCATCTTATTGGCACGATCTGATCAAACGAGCAGCCGGGTTCATCGACCGGGTGCACGAAAACAATCCGGAGCGCCGTGGAGTCGATGTTTCGGAGCTTCGGACAGAGTTAAAAATCCAGTCCCAAAAATTGTTTACCGCGGTGATTTCAGAACTGACCCGAAACGGGTTTGCTCGCTCCGACAATCAAATTGCTCGCGTCAGCCACCGTCCATCGCTGCCGCCGGAATTGCTCGCGGCCGCGGAAAACATTCGCGCTGCGCTCTCAGCCATACGTTTTGATCCTCCCGACCGCAAGACGTTCTCACAAGATCGACACTTTCAGCAGGCGTTGCGATTTTTGATCGATCAAAGGGAAATCGTTGAGATCAGCAGCGAGATCGTTTTTCTTCGCGACGCTGCTGAAGAGATGCAGAATACAATCGCCGAGTTGCTCTCCAAGCAGGGTTCCGCCACCGCCAGCCAGATTCGACAGAAGATTGGCACCACCCGGCACGTAATCATTCCGTTTCTCGAATATTTGGATCGCATGGGTGTGACTCGACGCATCGGAGATCAACGCGTGCTCGCGAAGAAATCGGTAGCCGCTAAATTGGCCGATGCCGCCAGCGCGCACCAAACCTGAAGTACATTCGCCGCGCGCATCGCTACACATCGGAGCGTCGCCAGAGGCGGCATGGGAGAACGTAGTCAGGCAGTGGTTTGAAAAGATCGCCCCCCGCGGCTTGCACGATCGACAACCCGCAGCTGTCGTCACAGCGTCTCGCAACCAAGCGTATTTTTTTCGGAGCCGTCTGCTCGCCGAAGGCAAATCCCTGATGGCGGTGAAATTTCTCTCGCCGCCCCAGCTGCGCGAGTTATTGCTTCGCCGCTGTGACTTGCCGGTGCCGCTGCGCGAGCATCTCCGTCTTCTCCTCGGCGTCACCGCCGAACAATTCGCCAGCAGCAGCAGCGATGACGAAACGGTGCTCGTTGCAAAATCTATCGCTCGAGAGCCCGATCGTTTTCTCCGTGCGATTGACCAACTGCGCGCCGCCGGCTGGACCCTTGATGAGATCGACTCGCCCGCGCTGCGCGAACTGGCAGCGCGATTCGAAGAACAAGTGCGCGAATGCGGCTTCACGTTCGTTCATGACGCTGATCGCGTCGTCCTTGCAGCCGCCCAAAAGTTTCAGCCGTTGTTTAGGGATTTACTCGTATTTGGATTCGACGCAGCACATTGGCCGCTCTGGCCGTTACTTCATGCTGCGACGCTGTCCTCAGACGAAACCTGCGTAGTGTTGAGCGATCCGCGCGATGATGCGCGCAACCTCGACGAAACCTGGATCGGAACGTGGGAGGAAACTTTTGGGCCAGCAGAAGTTATTCCGCCGATGAATGGAAGAGCGACGACCTCGCTAACCGGAGCCTTACCGGTCCCCGCCTCGGACGTTCATTTTGTTATCGGTCGCGACACGACGCAGCAAGCACGCGCAATCGTAGCTGTCGTCGCGAAATTCCTGGCCGATGCAAGTTGCGAACGGCTCGGCATTTTATTTTCAGGCCCGGGCGCGCTTCCGCGTTTGGTCGCGACGTTTCTTCAAGCAGCCGGAATTGCGCACAACGACGGGATTGCATACTTCGCGCCGAGCGCGTTCGACGATCACGCGTGGCGCGCATGGCTCGAATTGCAACAAGCTCCACGGCTCAAACCCTTGTTTCGATTTCTTCGTGCTACTGATTGGCAGATCTTCGATGGAGTGTCCGTCTTACAGATAGAAGAAACTCTGCGGCGCTGTTACAATAACGTGCTTGTCGACAACATTGAGCTGCTGCGGGATTACTGCGCGAGCAGTCCCGATTTGCGGCATGGCAGCGTTGTCGCGCGTGAGCTGGAGAAAATCCAGTTTCTGCCCGCGAGCGCGGCACTCACGGAATTTCTAACACACACGCGAGCAATCTTTGCTGTGCTCGACTGGACAGAACGTTGGAATGAAGTCGAGCGATTGAGTCGCAATTGGAGAGATCGGCTGTCGACGAGGTTTTCAAAGAACTCCTATTTGAGATGGCTGCGGGAGCTTCTCGGCGCGCCGTCGCTGGAGCGCGACAATCTCGGCGCGCATTCATATGCGCGCGTGCACCTGGTCGCTTGCGCCGACGCACAGGACCAGCCGTGGTCCCATCTGATTTTTGCCGGACTAAACGATGAAACATGGCCGGCGTTCGAGGATGAGCTTGCCTTCGTCCGGGACGAGCAGATTGAGGAGCTTAATCGACAGAATACGACACTGAATCGGCGCGCGTCGAAACGCGGCCGGCAAGGCGAAGGTCACTGGAGCGTGCGCGAAGGGAAGACGCTGCTTCTCGGTCCAAATGAACAACGACAGATTCGTCGGCGACAATTTCTCAACCTCGTGGAATCTGTTAGCGCAGGCCTCGGCGTGAGCGCGAGCCTGTATTCTGAAGCAACGCCGAGTCGAATCGCGAACCCGAGCGAATTTTTTTCCTGGCTTTACTTCAACGCACACGCTCGGGGCGTTTCGCAGCAGACACTCCATTCGCTGGAAGAGCAAACCCGCGATTGGCTGAAGGATTGGTCCCCAGTGGACGCACAGAAAATCGACTCGATTAGCGTTGGCCGGACGCGGTACGCATTCGATGCGCGCCGACAGTTGCGCCCTGCGGGCGAATATGAATTCGCGCTTCGGAGTCCATCCGATGAGGAAAAATCGCTACGCGTCACCCAGTGGGAGCAAGCGTTGCGCTGGCCGGCCATCGTTTGGATGGAAATTTTTCTCGGTGTCACGCCAGACGATGGCGACAGCGATGCCTGGGCAGTTGCGACCGGACAATGGGTCCATCGCTGGCTCGCCGACAGCGTCGGAAACGGCGGAGACCGAAAATTTGTCGATGTGAATCGGGCCGAACAAATCCGTGAGCGCATCTCGAAGCACGCCCGCGAGCTTCGGGAACGCGTCGCGGCGCTTTGTGCCAATCGCAGCAAACGTCTTCCAGATTGGTGGCGCTCCGGCTGGAGCAACGCGCTTTACATCGCCGATTGCCTCGCCGCAAAAGTTTGTGATCTCCATGACTGGTCAGCAATGGGAGTCGAATGGCCGCTTAAGGAACCAACTTTAATTCCATTGAGCGAGAACCAGACGCTGCGAGTTCGGGGCCGGATCGATTTGATCCTCGCGCGGCGGAAATCTAAGGAGTCAAGAATCGGCTACGAAGATCTTTGGGTTATTGACTACAAAACAGGACGCCAGCGCGGCTTTAAGTTGAAAGAGCTGCGCCGTAACGACACGCCCAAGCGGAAATTTCACAAGCAATTGATCGATGGCCGCGGCGTCCAGCTGGCGCTCTACGCGCTCGCGGTGCACGCGCTCGGGGCTGATGATGTTCAACTGACGCTTCTTTCTCCAGCGGAACAGCTCGAACCCCAGTTTCGTCTAGCCGATGTGCTCGCACAAAAGAATTTCTGGAGCGACGTGCACCGGATGCAGGAAACGGGCGTCTTCGGAATGCTCGGGCCGATTCATGCTGATTTTGGATTCGTTGGGAAATATCCGCTCGCCACGCTTCCGATTGACACAGATTTGCTTGAAGAGAAATGGGCGCTGACACATCCAGCATTCGTGCTTGAAGAGGAGGGGCAAGCGAAATGACGACGATTGCCGATGACGACGCACGCCAGCGATTTGTTCGGGAATTGGATCGAAACTTCTCGGTCATCGCTTCCGCTGGCTCTGGCAAGACTCAGGCGATCACTGATCGGATCGTTGAAGTCGCGAAAGACCGGCAACGCGCGCTTGAATGGCTGCCACAACTCGTTGTTGTGACCTACACGAATCGCGCTGCCGATGAAATGCAACAGAGAACGCGCCAGCGAATCCTCGAAGCCGGGTTGCCGCTGGAGATCGTGGAAGCGTTTGGCCGCGCCTTTTTCGGAACGATCCACGCGTTTTGCATGAAACTACTCGCGACGCACGGACATCGTCTCGGTCTGCCGGCGAGACTCGAAACGATAACGGACGATGATGATCTGTGGAATGAATTCGTCGAGCAACAAACGGAGATCGGTCATTCGTTAGGCGATGAAAATCGCCGTCTGCTGTTTCGCTTGATGCAGGCGCGGCAATTGATGGAGCTCGCGCGAAAGCAGGAGCACGATTTCATGCCGCCGCAATCGCTTGGCCAATGTGCCGAATGTGATTTCACTAAAGTCGAAGCCGCAGCTGAGATCGCGCAGGCGAAGAACATTCCGAAAGCAAAGGCGCAACTGCGTGAATGGCTGCGGCGCTGGAGCGAAACGGACGAGTTCGCGCCTTGGCCGGCGTGCGCTACGACAGCCAAAGACTTCACCGCGCTCTGGCGCGAAGCGTTTCGGCCACTTCGCGAATGGGCAAGCGCGTGTGCGGCTTGCGTGGCGGCGGAAGTGAGGCGCGATTATCGCGAGTTCCGTTTAGGTCGTGGCGCAATAACTTATCCGGACCAAGTCGCGTTCGCGGCCGAACTGTTGCGGCTGCCGGAGGTGGCGAAGCGAATTCGTGGCAAACATTATCGCGTCATTCTCGACGAAGCTCAGGACACAGATCCGCAGCAATTTTTTGTTTTGCTTGAAATGACGCGGCCGGTGGGTGCGCGTGGCGAGTGGTTTCTCGCCGCAGCGAGTCCAGCCTCCCGGGGACAAGATCGACATCAAGGACCTCGGCCCGGTCATTTCTCGATGGTCGGTGATTTTCAGCAATCGATTTATCGCGATCCGCGCGACCTGAATCACTATCGCGAGCTTCATCACGCGCTCATCGAAAGCGGCGTGGCGGAAGAGTTGAAATTTTCGGTGACATTCCGGCTCGATCAGGCGCAGCTCGAGTTCGTGAACGACACATTCGCTAGAATTCTCGACAACACCGAAGGCCAGGTCGAGTTTGTTGAGCTCAGTCCGCGCCCGGAAATTTTGCCGGGTCAGGTGATTCGCTTCGAATTGGGCGACGACATTGACATGTCGCTCTCCGAACCGCAACGCGCTCAGATCGAAGCTAAGCGTCTAGCGAAGTGGGTGCGCGGCGCTGGGCTGGAAAAGCTGCGGGCGAGATGTTGGCGCGAAGTCGCGATTCTCTGCCCGCGCAAAGCGTGGTTGCGCGCGATTCGCGATGCGTTGCTCGGACAACAAATTCCGGTGGAGGTCCAGTCGGAGAGTGATCATCAGGCCGAACATCCAGCGTATGCGTGGCTCACGGCGCTACTCGCGATCATGGTCGATCCAAATTCGAGCTACGAAATCGTGGGAGTGCTCAGAGAAGTGTTCGGAATCTCGGACGACGAGCTGGCGCGATTTGCTCAAGGCGAGGGCCGCAAATTTCAAATCGACCGGAAAATTACCGGCCGCGGAGTTGTTGCTGGCACATTGAATCTGTTGACGCGAGTTCGCGAAAGCCTGCCCCACCAGCCGCTTTTCAGCGCGGTACGCGAGATAGTGCGAATGACGCAGCTGCGCGAGCGATTACGGACTCTGCCGCGCGAAGAATTCGGCGATTCGGTGAACGAGCTGGAGAAACTACTCGGCGCCGCGGCAGCCGCGGAAGCGCGGCAGGAGTCGCTGGCCGACTTTGCGCTCACGCTTCGGCGCAACTTCGACAAGATCCGTGAAACTGAACCGGCGCAAGCTGATGCGATCCAGCTGATCACTGCGCATAAGGCGAAAGGATCGGAATGGGACGCGGTCATTGTCCCGTTTCTGGCACGCGAGGCGCGGCTTGGTGGGAATATTCGTTATCCACTCGTCATTTCGGGCGAACAACAGTTCATCGCGTTCGATCGAAGCGATCGCGCGGATCTGGAAGAGGAAATGAAAAAGGTCCAGCGCCAGGAAATGGAACGGCTGCTATACGTGGCGGTTACACGCGCGCGCCACACCCTCATCCTTGCACTCGACGCCGGCTTCTTTCGAGGCAAGCGCGGCGTTCACACCGACACGCAACTGAAATGGCTGCAAGCCGACGTCAACGAGCCGAACGCAGACATCATATTAGATCTTTCTGATGAAGCGACAGCTTGCGAGCAAACCGCTGCACGTCACAAGGACCGCGCACCCGAATTGATCGGTGATAGTTTACGGGCACTGCGACTCGAGACTGGTTGGGTGGATATTGCACGGCAGAGAGCGGCTTCGATCCTAGAAACAGTCACGCCGAGCCAGTTCGCGCCGGAAGAAGAACTAAGCAGAAGTCCCAGCGTCGAGGAATGGATTGAGCTCGAACCGGAATTGCGGCCGCCGCGGATGGATAATCCAGCCAAGCGTTACGGAGTTTGGTGGCACGATTTCGCCGAACAAATCGATTGGCGGTCCGAGCCGAAGAAGTGGAGCGAAACTTTCGCGCGCAACCTTGCTGCGTCGCCGGATGTCGCGCGCTCAAAGCGCGAGTGGCAGCTGTTGCAAAGCCATATCGAATCGGCCGGTGGACTCGGGCGCGTCTTGCGCGATGCGGATCTCCTTTGCCAAGAGATGCCGTTCTTCTGGAGGGTCAACAGCAAATGCCTCGAAGGGATTGTCGATCTCGCGTCGTTAAGTCAGAACGCGAATCGGGTTTTCATTCTTGATTGGAAAACGAACCGGATCGCTGCCGATAAGATCGACATCCTGCGGGAGCTTTATCGGCCGCAAATGGCGGCCTACTGGCAGGCGATCTCGAATCTGACAGACGCGCGTGTCAGCGCCGCAATTTATTCCACCGCTACCGGCCGGGTCGCCATGTACGATAACGACGAGCTCGGCGAAGAATGGCGCCGACTATCCGGCAATTTCTAGCGCAACCGTACCGGCCGCTGGCAAGCGCTGGCTAATCGTTTCCGCTGGAGATGTGATATGACGACAATCGGGCGAAGATTTTCATCCGAGAAACGGGAGGGAACATCGACAGAATCGTTTCGTGTCAGCTCTGGCGTTCGCCACGGATGAATTGTTCGACGCAACGGTACGCCTCGTCATCGGTCATTTGCACGGGCGGATGCTTCGAAAAATAGGCGGAGGCGGAATGCAACACACCGCCGATGCCGCGATCGAGCGCCAGCTTACAGCAACGGATTGCATCGATGGCTACCCCGGCTGAGTTCGGTGAGTCTTCGACGGAAAGTTTCAGATCGATTTCCATCGGGATGTCGCCAAAGAGTCGGCCTTCCACGCGAATAAAGGCAATTTTATTGTCGAGTTGCCACGGGACATAGTCGCTAGGGCCGATGTGAATATTCTCGTCTGCCAGGCGCTCACCGGTCACAGACTGCACCGCTTCGGTTTTCGAGGTTTTCTTCGACGCGAGTCGCGTGCGATTCAGCATGTTCAGAAAATCGGTGTTGCCGCCGGTATTCAGTTGATACGTGCGCACAAGTTTCACCCCGCGCTTGCGAAAAAGATCCACCAGCGCCCGGTGCACGATGGTGGCGCCCACTTGCGCCTTAATATCGTCACCGATAAGGGGCAGATTTTTATCGGCGAAACGCTTCGACCATGCCGAATCGCTCGCGATGAATACCGGGATGTTGTTGACAAAACCCAAGCCTGCTTCGAGCGCACAACCGGCATAGAAGCGGGTGGCCTGTTCGGAGCCGACTGGAAGATAATTGACCATCAATTCCGCGGAGGAGTTTTTCAACTCGGCAATGATCTCTTCGCGGGTGGATTCTTTCTCCAGTGGAAGAAATGTGCGGAGCGGATCCTGATCGTGCATGTGCGGGGGGTAGCCGTCCAGAACGCAGCCCATTTTTACAATGGCGCCGGTGAGCTTGATCTTTTCACAGAACACCTTCGTACAATTAGGCGGCGAGAAAATGGCCCTGCTGACATCTCGTCCAACCTTGCGCCGATCAATATCAAAGGCGGCAACGATTTCAATGTCGCTCGGGCGATACGAGCCGATCTCGCGGTGCATCAACCCTATGCCGGCGCCGTTGGCGGAGAAGCCGTCATAAAAATTTATCCCCTGGACAAGAGAGCTGGCGCAGTTTCCAACCCCGACAATGGCGATTCTTATTTTTCTCATTTCTAGATTGTTAAAGCTGAAAGGCTATCTGAATTAGATTATTCGGAGCAAGCTACAATTTAGGCCGTTTCAACCACGGTAGTGGTGCCTGCCTTTAGCGGCTACAAGTATTGCAAGTGCGGAATGTGTCCGAAGTCGCGCTGGCTTGCAAGACCTGATATAAGGGCAAAAGTCAGAGGGCATTCCTGGTGCAAGGAAGGCCTTTGCAAGGAGATAAACAAAATGCGCCTAAAGTTCGCAGCCATCAGCATGCTGATCGCTGCTGCTTCGCCCGCTGCCCCGAAAGTACTCGGGGCGGTCCCTGCGTACACCATCGAACAAGCGGTCGCTGTCGTTCAGGAGCACAACCCGGAAATCCTGATCGCACGCAAGAAAGTGCTGGCAGCACGCGGGGGGTTCATTGAAGCACGTTCCGGATTTCTGCCCTCGCTGAGCTCCAGCGGGCTCTACGATAAACGACAGACCCAGAGCGAGACGAACCTCCGACAAGAAGATTACAACGCAATATTGCGCCTCGAACAGAACCTTTACACCGGGGGAGCAGTAACCAGCCAGGTGGCAATCGCACAGTTGAACATCGACAAGGCAAATTATGAGCTTCAGGAAATTGCTAACCGCGTGACGATGGATGTGCGAATCGCCTTCAACGAACTATTGCTGAATCGGGCCAAGATCCGGGTGCGCGAAGATTCTGTTCGAGTGTTAGACGAAGAACTCAAAAACCAGCAGGAGCAATTGAGCGCCGGGATCGTGAGTAAATTGAATGTTCAACGAGCCGAAGTGGCTTTAGCCAACGAGCGGCCAGAACTGTTCAATGCACAGACTGAATTGAAAAACTCGTACTTGCGGTTGGCGGAACTTTTCGGAACCGATCTGCCGCCTGGACGGCAGGCCCCGCCGTTCGAGATTTCCGGTGAATTGCAATATCGGCCCAATCATGCGGATCTTAACGATTGCCTGGCCCGGGCTGACACGAACCGGCCGGTGATCAAAGCCCGGCAGAAGGATATCGAGATCGAAGACCGACAATACGTTCTGGACCGGAGCGCGACGCGTCCACATGTCCGGGCTTTTTCTGGGTATGAAGTTTACAGCGAGCGTGACCCGGAGGTCGGCCCAGAATTTAACTACGGGGGTGTGGTAGGCATAAACGCAACGTGGAACATCTTCGACGGATTCGCGACCAAAGGCCGCATGCAGGCGACACGCGCCCGGCGCGAGGCAGCGGTCCAAGCTCTGGCAGCAGCGCGGCGGAGCGTTGCCTCAGAAGTGCGCAGCGCATTTTTGGATCTTCAACAAGCCGATCGCGTCCTCGAATCCGAGACAAAAAATGTGCAGACGGCGGACGAGGCTCTTGAGATGGCAAAAGGCAATTTCGCTGCTGGATTGGGAACTCAGCTCGACGTCCTGCAAGCCGCATCCGACGTAACCCGGACGCGCACCACTCGCTTGAGCGCGATTTACCTGCACAACGTTGCTCTCGCCCGCCTGGCACACGCTTGTGCCAGTTCTGCGGAAGCGCTCGATTTCGGATCACAAATCACAAAGGCCAAGAGTGAAAAGCGCGATGCAGCGCAGGTTTCAGATGTAGCGAAGCCGCCGGAGAAATTGAGTCAGCGATGAAACGACGATTCCTCTTTCTCGAAAACCAGTCTGTAGCCGTCGCCATGTGGGCGACGCGACATGCGGATGTAAAACACATCGGCGCTGCGCTTCCCACAGGGAAGCGGCTACAGCGATCCGCACGTATTCACTTTTTCATCGTGATTTTGATCGCGTGTTTCGCCCAACCGACCGGGGCCATCACGCTGGAACGTGTTCTTCAAACCACGTTGGAAAAAAATCCCGCCATCCAGGAAGCGAAATCGGGTCTGGAGCAAGCGGCCGGGCGGCGGCTGGTTTTTCGTTCCGTCGTCTGGCCTCACGCCGAATTGGGCGCGCCGGCCGGTGTTCAGGCGGGTCACCGCGCTGGTGAAAGCGGAGTAAAAGGCTTTTTCGTCGGACGCGGTTGGCTCACACAAACTTTGTTCAACATGGCTCTGCCGCCGTCGCTCCGGCGTGGAGACATCGAAGTTCTCATCGCTCAACAGCAATTGAATGTCGCCGTAGTGGAGCAGCTACATGCGGCGCGGCTGGCGTTTTACGCTGCACTTTATAATCGGTCGCTTGAGTCAATTCGGGACGAACAACGACAAAAATTGGACGAAAACGTTACTACTCAGAAGGATCGTTTTGAAGCCGGCTTGGCCGACAAGAGCGCATTCACAAGCGCAAGTGTCCAGTCCTCCGAGCTGGTCCCGCAAATTGAAAGCGCGCACGGCGCATATCGGCAAGCGCAATTGAAATTGGCGGAAGCGATGGCAATCGATCCTGCAAAGTCAACGTTGCCCGAGCCCGAGGGCGAACTGCAGTTCGTTCCGCTGAACGTCGATCTTGATTCCGAAACAGCAGCGGCCTTGCAACGACGCGCCGATCTGAAGCTCGCGCGCTTATTCGTGCGCGCTGCTAACGAGGATCAACGAATCATCGCGGCCGACTATTATCCTACCGTCGTGGGAAGTATTCCTGGTGAGTACGTTCCCGTAACGGGCATCCATCGCCAGGAGTCAACAAGCAAGACACAGGACTTTATCGGGTCAGAGATTCGTGAGAAGGCGGTATACACGTGGCGAGTGATCGATAACGGCCAAGTAGGTGGCGCCGTGTTGAGGGCGCGCGCAGCACGCGAAACGAACGAACTGACGTGCAAGAAACTGGAAGCCAACGTCAGCCGCGAACTTTCGCGAATCGCCAACGACCTTAGGGGAATCGAAGCCCGCGAAAGTTCGCTCTCGGCAGCGTCCGTCGCTGCAGAGGAAGGTGCCCGGACGGTCCGGGAAAATGTCGCCAGCGGCCTTGCCTCGCCCCTCGAATACCGCGTCACTGAAAATGCATTCTTAAAGACCAGAAGCGGCCTGCTGGATGCTATTTATCAACACAATCTTGCAATTGCAGAATGGGATCGTGCTACCGGGCGCTATTTTCAATTTTCGGACGACACCGCGCCAAACGTGCATTAGTTCCTGCGATTGAAGTTGCCGGAATCAAAAACGATTTTATGGGTCGGCGGAGCGGCGGTCGTGCTCCTTGTCGCGCTGGCGTATTATTTCCTGATGCCGGTGGCGGAAGTGGTTACAGTCCGCCGGGGCACTGCCATCTCCGCCGTTTATGGGACGGTGCGGATCGAACCGGCGTTCGTTGTCCGCATTCGAGCGCAAAATGACGGCTTCATCCAATTGGCGGAACCTTTCTCGGCCGGTCGCGGCGCAATCGGCAAGAACGTCGAAAAAGGGCAGTTGCTGGCGACGATCGCTGACGAAGAGACCGCTCGACAACTGAAGCAGGGGCGCGCCGATTTGCAGGCCGCGATCGACCGCGCGGCGCTCCCCCTACCCTCGTCTGAGTTGCTTAAAGCGGCGGAGGACAATCTGCAACGGCTCCAGAAAGTGGTTTCCTCCGGGAATGTGCCCGCTGTTGAATACCAAAAGGCCAGGAGCGAAGCAAACCGGCTGCGAGGCGCGGTGGAGACGGAACGAATCGAGCGAGATCGCAATCTCAACTCGCTTGAAGAAACAACAAAAAAATTGGAAGCCCAGATGAAGAGCGCGGAAGTCCGATCGCCGATCGACGGGCTTCTCACTAATGTGCAGACAATCGATGGGGAACTTGTGTCAGATAGCAACGAGCTTTTCACCGTTTCATCACGCAAAAATTACGTTCGCGGCGAGGTAAACGAGGAGGACGTGGGCGAAGTAAAGCCGGGAATGAAAGCGAAGGTGCAGCTCTACGCGTACCGCACACGGAGTTTCACCGCGCGAGTCACATCAGTTCAACCTGCTGCCGATCCAACCACGCAGCGTTACACCGTTGTACTGGAGATGGAAAATCCGCCGGACAATTTGATGGTGGGAATGACCGGGGAGATGAACATCATCACCGGCACGCATGACAACGCTCTTCTGGTGCCGACACGCGCCCTGCTTGTCGATCAAGCTTTGATCGTAAAGCGTGGCATTGTGCATTCGCGCACAGTCGGGGTTGGATTTCGCACTCTGGATTTTACGGAGGTGACCAACGGCCTGGATGAAGGCAGTCACGTGATCGTCTCCGACCAAGACAAATTCCACTCCGGCGAAACCGTGCGGCAGCGAATAGTCAGTTCACCGCCCCCGCCGAAGGCGCCATGACCCCGCCGCTTTACATTGCCTTGCGCTTTTTGACGCATCGCAAGCGGGCGTTGCTTTTGAGCCTTAGCGGTGTTGTTTTCGGCGTCGCCATCTTTATTTGTACGCAAGCACAGACCCAGGGCTTCGCGCGCTATTTCATCGACTCAACCATCGGCAGTAATGGCGCGCTGGTGATCAGATCGCGTTTTCGACCACGCTACGAACCGCTCATGGTTTCCGCGAAAGGCTCCAAAGCCACGATGGGACGTCGCCTCTATTTCGAAGGCATCACTAACCCCAATGAAATCATGAGGGTGAGCAGGCAATTTTCCAACATCGTTTCCTGTTCGCCGGTGCTGCGGGGAACGGTCAGTGCGCGCGCGGGATTTGAGAACGCCACCGTCGACCTTTACGGCATTGATCCTGCCCTGCACGCGCAGACTACCGATATCCTTCACCAACTCATTAACGGGAACTTTGATGATTTTCGCAACAACACCAGCTCGATCATAATCGGGTCGCGTCTGGCAGAGTTACTTCAGGCTGGCGTCGGCGACACCGTGCAGTTGCTGGCGCCCAACGGGGAGTTCTGGAGATTCACTGTTGCAGGAATCGCGCGCGCTGGGATTGGCTCGATCGATGCAACCCGGATTTACGCACACGCCCGTGTCGCGCAGGCTCTGCTGCAACAACCGTCCGGCGCGACAATGATCATTTACAAACTCCGTGATCCGAATCGTGCGCCGGCATTGACCAGTCGTTTCGAGACTCTGTTTCAGCACAACGCCTCGAGTTGGCAGGAACGCGAAGAGAGTACACTGCAACTTTTTCTGACTTTGAGAATGTCCGTCGCCATCACGGTTTCGCTCATCATCCTTCTGGCTGGCTTCGGTATTTTCAACGTCCTTACGATGTCGGTGCTGGCGAAAATTAAGGAGATCGCAATCTTGCGTTCGATGGGCTACCGGCGGATCGACATTTCCTTGATTTTCCTGTGGCAGGGCGCCGTGATCGCTGTGGCGGGATCGTTGCTCGGTTGTTCACTCGGTGCGTTGATGACCTGGGGCGTGTCGCACATCCCCATTCGTCTCCGTGGTTTGCTTTACACGAATTATTTCCTGGTGACATGGGATTGGCGCCACTACGCCTTTGCGACGCTGCTAGCACTTATTGCCGTCTTCATCGCGAGTTACGTCCCTGCCCGACGCGCCGCTCAGTTGCCGCCGGTTGTTACTATTCGGGGCTCAAGATGAACTCACAAATTTGCCTGAGTTGCAAAGGCATTGAGCGCTACCTTGGTGAAGAGGAAGAACGTGTGCACGCCTTGCGCGGTGTATCTCTGGAGGTCGAGGCTGGTAGTGTCCACGCTGTTGTCGGCCCATCCGGATGTGGCAAAAGCACGTTGCTCTATATTCTAGGTCTGCTTGATCCGCCCGATACCGGCCAAGTGGCGATCGAATCGAAGTCAGTATCTCATCTGAGCGATGACGAGCTGGCACGTACGCGAAACAAGTTCATCGGGTTCATTTTCCAGTTCCATTTTTTAATGGAAGATTTCACAGCGCAGGAAAACGTGATGATCCCAATGCGGAAGCTTGGGCAGTTGTCGGATGTGCAGATGCGTGAACGCGCAAACGACCTGCTGGAAGCCGTGGGCTTGGGCGACAAACTCCGAAGGGCCAGCCGTCATCTTTCCGGAGGCGAGCAACAACGTGTGGCCATCGCGCGCGCGCTCGCTAACGATCCGCGCGTCATCCTGGCCGATGAACCGACCGGGAATCTCGACACCGCTAACTCCGACCGCGCATTTGAACTGCTGCAAAATATCGTGCAACAAGGCGGGAACGCTTTGCTTCTCGCAACACATAATCCAGTTATCGCCGAAGCGTGCGATTGGATCCACGAAATGAAAGATGGTCGGATCATCGCCAGCCACCCGCGCGGCACGCGAGGTTCGATTGTTTAAAGCGACTTGTAATCGTGGCGAACTCGGCAGCCGACTGCTCACGCGCTTGGCTTAATCAAGCCGACCGAAATGTCCTGACAGGTGGCAGCATGCGCCGACCGCCGTTAAGCTCGAATGCGATGCAGAACATTCTGCCAATCTTGATCGCAGATGGACCGGAGGCGTTGATTGAATTGTGCGGCGTCACCTTGCTCGAACGTTTGCTCCGCATTTTGCAGCGACTCGGATTTCGACGTGCAATTGTTTTTTCGACGACGCCGGAAATCATCGAAGCCGAATTAGCCAGGCGCTCGTGGCCGCGGGAACAAATAACTGCGGATCTTATTTCGAGCGCAACTGAACCGCTTACTGCCGCGCGGCTTTTAGAACAAAGCCCGGCTGACCGCTTCTTAATAGTCCCCGCAAATATTTATTGTGACGCACGCCTGCTTGCCGCCCTCTGCGCGAGAGATTCATCGGCTGCGCTTGTCGATTCCGATCCACCGGAATTCGCGCGACATTTGATTCGGAATCCATGCGGCCCTGCATTAATCACGAGAGATTTTCTTTTCGGCCTTTCACCCACAACGCCGTTTTTGAACGAACTCACAAGGATCAGCGACCACGCAAAGATCGATACCCTCGACGCGGCGAAGGAAGACGATTACATCGTCAGCATGCGCCGGCATGTGCGGCCAGTCTGCTTCCGGATGCCGCTGGAGCAGGACCGTCGTCTGGCCGAACGTATTATTCTCGATTCGGCGCAAAATGGAACACTCGACTTGCCCGCTTACATTCACGCACCGATCGAAACGGCAATCATCTCGCTTCTTTGCAAAACGCGAATCACGCCAAACCAAATTACGATTGGAGGTTTCGTCATCGGATGCAGCGCGACCGCGGCATTCGCGCTTGGCCGCGTCGGGCCCGGAATCATCGCTGCTCTTATATTTGGTATCGTCGATGGACTGGACGGAAAGCAGTCGCGCGTCAAAATCGAAACGACCGAGCTCGGCAAATGGGAACATCATCTCGACGATTTGATCGAGTATTCGTGGTGGACGGCCGTCGCTTTTCAATTGTGGCGAAGCGGCCTGTTTCCGAACGTGTTTTATTTTTTCACATTGCTCATCGGATCGCACTTATTGGATCACTTTGCGAGACGCCGGACGAAGATGGCTAAAGGCCGCCTGCTGGATGACGTCGCGCCGTTCGACCGTGCTTTCCGACTGATCGCAGCTCGAAGAAACGTTTACGTTTGGATACTGGGGTGCGGCTTCTTGTTAGGCGCTTTGCCGCAAAGTTACGTCGTCATCTGCGGATGGGCTGCTTTTAGTGCTGCCGTTCATCTCGTGCGTTCCATCTGGATTTGTGATGGCGCGGTGCGTCGCTTTGTCGGTACCCGGAGTTAAGGAACGACGAAACAGCGTTATAGCCGGAAAATTCGCGGCCGATTTTACCGAGGACCTTCATGCGATGATGAAAGAATACGCAGCCTACGACAACTTGCCCGCGAAGCAATCCGCGCTGGGAGATATCACTTCATAACGCCCGCGACCTTGCTTGGATGCGACAACCCGCCAGCGATAAGTCGATCGTCGGTCATTTCTGCTGGGTTTGGAATGCGATTATTTTGGAAATATCGGCTCGTCGCGCTGATATCGCTTCGTCCGTTTGAAGGAGATAGTTAATTGGTCAGCTGACCAAACCTAGCGCATCCGATAAATTACACCCTCAGCGGTGCGCGCGACCGGCTGGTATCGTTCCACCAAAAGTTTTGCCAGGATCGGAAAGTCTTGCACTGGATATAGTGCGCCAGGCTCAGAGTAAAGATCGACAATGTAGGTCGGCGGATGCCTGGCAAAATCCTGCTCGAGGTTGGTCCAGGCGCCTGGCAAGATCCGGCTGCGAGTATCAAAACCCGGGAGCGGTCCGCCGAACACTGATCCCGTGAGTGGAAACGACAAGATATAGCGACAAGCAGGACGTCGTCGTGCTTCGAGATAAATTCTCGCCTTATGGCCCCAGACGAAAATCCTGTCGTTTGGAGCAGAATGCTCGAGCAAATAGCGTCCCGTCTCCTTCGGTTCGCGCCGCGCAGCCAGCGCTAGCCAGTGCGAGATTGAGAAGGCAACAATGGTGAGCGCCAACCAGGCATAAGTGAGAGAAGGTCGTAATAACCAGTGAGGCGGCTGCATCCTTCGGGTCCAGAGCTGCGCGTAGTACGGCGCGGCAAGCAACGCAAGGGGCGGAATCAGTTGGATGTAATAGTGCTCGTAAAAGCGCGCGCCTGCCGCAGCGCCAATCGCTGAAGCAGCGAGCAATCCTAGAAGCGCTGTTCGTTCCGCCGTCTTCCCAGCCCAAATCTCGCCCTTGTCTCGGCACGCCAATATCGCCCCGATCACGAGGGGTAGACAGACCCCGAGGAAGGTCCGCGTATTCGCGATCCCCCTTCCCCAAAAAACATGCGGAACGTCATGATCGGCAATTGTCCAGTAAAACGCCTCATGGAGAATGCCTTGTCTCCAAAGCACAATCGTCACAAGACCGAGGGCTGCGAAAAATCCTGCCGTGAGCATAGCTGCCTGAATGATCGAATTCGTTCGCGTCAAGCTGCTGCTAGCTCGATAGCTCGGGAGAAGTAGATAGATGCCGAGGGGGACTGCTGCTATCGCGGCGGGCTGTTTGAGCAAGAAGCCTGCGCAAAGGAGCAGACCTGCTAGGAAGAGTTCGGGTCGCAGCCGCGATGAACTGTGGCGGAGCGCGATTGCCCACGCCCAGACGATCGCCAGGTTCATAACCATTTCGCCGTTGAACGCCAGGTTTTTAAAGCTCACCCAAGGTTGAAACACACTGTAAAAGAGCGCAGCGATCAGGCCCGTTTCGCGATCGAACAATTGTTTTGCGATTACATATAGCCCAGCCATCGTGGCCAGCGTCCAGATCAGCGAAAGCATGTGTAGCGCCAGCCAATTGTACTCTCCCGCGACTTTGAAGACCGCCGCATATGTCCAGAACAGCAGCGGCGGCTTGCGATCCACCGCGTCAATGTAGGGACGGCCTCCGTCGATGATCTCGTTCGCTATTACAGAATATCCCGCCTCATCATCAATCGGCTGAGGATGCAAAAGACAGGGAAGGCGAATTGCGACCGTGAGGAGGATTATCCCAAGCGCGGCGAAGCGAAATTGGCGCGATCTATGAGTCGGCACACCCATCATTCGGCAGATGAATTTCCGGATGTGGTCCTCTTAAGAGAATCGTAAATGCCCGTAACTTCTTTAAAAACATCATTAACTGTGATTGCTTGCATGCAAAGATTGTTGCGGCAGACGGATTGCCGGTTGTTGTAGGCGTTCACGCACGGGCTGCAGGCGATGCCGGCCCACAAGGCGATCGCGTTTGGCGATCGCGCGGCAAAGAGCGCCGGTGTCTCCGGCCCGAACAGGGTGACGACGCGAATCGGCGTCATCGATGCAAAATGAGCCGGGCCACTGTCATTCGTAACCAAAATCGCACTGCGGGTGTAAAGCACGAGCACTTGCCGCAGAGTAGTTTTTCCGGCAAGCGTGATGACGCGGTCAGAACCAACCTCGTCTGCGAGTTGGTTATTGGGAGCGGCTTCGGCCGGCGCACCGGTAAACACAATGAACACCTCCGGGTAACGTTCGAGCAGCCGTCGCGCAAGCTGGACATAACGCAGAGGCGGCCATCGCCTTAGCGGCAGCAAGTCGCTCGCGTTCGGGTTGAGCAGGATGAGCGGCGCAGAACCGATACGAGGATTTTCGCGTTGTAGCAGGGTATTGATTTCAGCAACTTCGGACTGGGAAGGCCGAAATCTTGCAAGTGGCTGCTTTACAGAAGGCGTAAAGTCAAACGTCGGCAGCACCAACGGATCGCGGGTTAACGCTTCAACCATCGCTTCGAACATCTGACTTGTATGGAGATGTGGATTGTATAAGAGCCGGTGGGTCATTAAGTCGCCGCGGTACGGTCCATCGCCAAAAAAAGTATGAAAGCCAACACGCGATTTGGCGCCGGTCGCAAATGTCACTATCGCGGAGAAACGTGTCAAAAATTCCATATCAACAACCGCGTCGATGCCGATTTTCCGTACCCGCAGCACCGCTCGCAGCGTACCAGTCGCGAGTCCGAAAAGGCTCTTCGTCGCGATCGTTATCACATTTCCCTCGGGAATAATTTCCATCGCGTCGAGAATGAAGCGATTGTCTTCGAATACGACGAAGTAAACGTTTTCACGTCCAACCATTTCGATCGCACGCAGAATCGCGGGATAGGCGAGAACGGTTGAGCCTTGCTCCGCGAACTTGACGAAGAGAATGCGGCGAACTTGGTGCGGTCCTGGCCGCCCGGTGCATTCAAAGATTCTTCTGAGAAGGGTTAGAATGGCGCAAAGCGGCACACCAACCCAGCGATCGGTGCGTTGCAAAGTTAGAATACCAGCTGGGAGATCCATTTCCTGATCCTCCAAAGATAGTCAATCCTTGCGAAAACTTCTTAGCTCGGAGAAAAGGCGGCTTTTTCTCGGTTTTATGCTAGCAAGCAGGAGAGTCTCTTTCGCCCCTCTCTGCTCACACTTGATCGCTCGAATGCTCATGCTGTTTGGGCGAAATGGACCCCAAGTGTAGCGACAGCCGCCGCTCGATGCAATAAAGGCTACCGTCACCCACTGATGCGTGACCAAGACGCTTTGCGAGAAAATTTTGGCGGACCCGAGCACTCAACGGTAGCGTAGGCACTCTTCCTCATGACAGATAACGCTGAAATCGCCCAAGCGTCTGACCGGCTTCGCAGAGAGTCAGTGAGCCCAACGGAAGTTGCGCTCGACGTCGCGCCGCCAACAGCGGATGCACCAGCGCGCGTAGACGAAACCGGAGTAGAGCTAAAACGCGGCGCCTTCTTGAACACCATCGCGACATTGGCGTCGAATTTTCGCGGCATATTCACATTTCTCGTTGCGCGACTCCTCGGACCGGCTGCCTTGGGAACGTTTTCGGTTGCCTGGGCGAATACCGATCTGGCCAGCAAAATTGCGGTGTTCGGACTCGATAACGCCGTCACGACTTTTATCGCCCGTTCGCAAGCGACCGGCGATTTCGTGCGCAGTCGCACCCTCTTCCGCGCAGCCGTTGTTCTGGTTCTAACCCAGTCGACTCTCGTCGCCGCCATCGGCATCACGGCCGTGCAAATGTTTGGCGATCGATTGCAATTTCCGCGCGAGATGCTGTCCGCGCTGACCTTTGTCCTCTGCGCGCTGCCGGGCATCGCTTTGTATCGCGTCTGCACTTCGACATCGCGCGGCATGAGGGTGATGAAGCACGACATTTTCTCGCGAGGCATGACGGAGCCTGCCATGACGACGCTGGCCCTTTTGATCGCACTCGGCTTTGGATTCACAAGGTTCGCTCCCGAGGTGGCCGCCGTTTCCGGAACCGCGGCTTCGGGAATTGTCGCACTCATATTTGCCTCAAGACTCTTCAGAGGTGTGACAGCGCGCGATACCGTCTCCATTTGGACCGAAGCAAAACCATTGCTCGCCTACGGCGCTCCCATCAGCGTTTATCAGATGTTTAACGCGTTCATCCTGCGGCTGGACGTGATCATGCTGGGATGGTTCATCGGCCGCGCTCCCGGAGTGACCCTCGCCACGGTTGGCGTTTATAGTGTCACGGTTGGGCTTGCGAGCAATCTACGCAAGGTCAACCAAGCGTTCAATCCGATCTTTGCCCCAGTCGTTGCCGGCATGACTGCAACCGGCGATCAGCAACGCGCCGCCGCCACCTATGCTCGTCTAGCCGAGTGGATGCTTTGGATTTTGTTACCATTGGTCGCCCTCATGACGCTCACCGGATCGGTGATCTTACTGATCTACGGTCCAGCGTTTGGGCAAGGTGGTGCTTGGCTCGGGATCCTCGGCATCGCGTGTGCCACGAACGCGTTTGTGTCGTTGGGTGAGACCGTAATCATGGTGCAACGCCCGCACTTGAACCTTCTGAATTCTTCGGTCACTTGCGCGGTGGCGTTCGGCGCAAATCTCTGGTTGATTCCTCGATTTGGAGTGATGGGCGCGGCGTGTGGCATCCTGCTGCCCTACGTGATCCAAGGCATCTTGCGTTATGGAGTCTTGCGTCTGGTCTTTCGATGGCGCAATCCGTGGAGTAGCGTCCGTCCACCGATCCTTACCGCAATCATCGCTTTTGTACCGGCGCTGATGTGTCGTTTGTTTCTGGATGGGATCGCTGGACAAGTCATAGCCGGTCTTGTCTTCCTCGCAATCTTCGGGGTTGGCTGGTTACACTACAGGCGCTCGACCAAACTAGTGTGATGAAGCGGGTCTTTCTCACTGGTGCCAGTTCTGGAATTGGTCTCGCTATCGCGCACGCCTTGCTCGCACGCGGCGATGAAGTGTGGGGCACGTCACGCAACTTGGAACGCATCCCAAAAATGCCGCGATGCCATCCAGTGGGTCTCGATCTTACTGATCGACTTTCCGTCGAGGAGGCATTCAATTGCGCACTTGCGGAAGCTGGTTACTTTGACGTTGTCATCAACAACGCCGGGGCGGGTCACTTTGGGCCTGCTGAGCTTCTTCCCATAGAAACAATTGCCAGCCAGTTTCAAGTTCTGGTGTTCGGTCAAATCCAATTGATGCAACTCGCACTGCGCCAGATGCAAGCGCGCGGCGACGGTTTGATCATTAACGTCACTTCGCTAGCTTCCCGACTTCCGGTGCCATTCATGTCCGCTTACAACGCGGCGAAAGCGGCCCTAGCATCCTTTATCATGTCAATCCAGCTCGAGCTCGGTAATTCCCGAGTGCACGTTGTCGATCTTCAGCCGGGCGACATTTCCACTGAATTTAATCAAGCTGTGATCAAGAGTGTGAAGGGGGATCGACGCTACGACGCAAAAGTCGCTAAGACGTGGGAAGTGGTTGAGCGCACCATGAAAAATGCGCCGTCTCCGGACCTCGTCGCCCGACATGTTCTCAAATTAATCAATGCAGATCGCCCCCCCCCGCGGATAACAGTCGGCGATGTGTTTCAATCAAAAATTGCTCCATTGATTTTCAGATTTCTTCCACAACGCGTACGGCTGTGGGGCCTGAAAAGATATTACGGCCTATGATTCTTGCTCTTGCTACCGCTCCATTGAGCCATCCCCGGATATGACTTCTATCTCTGAAGCGGTAATCTTGATGGCTGGCGAAGGCTCGCGTCTGCGCGGCGCGAATGAGGGTTTTCTGAAGCCTTTCGTCCCGGTGCTTGGCCGCCCACTGATTTCGTATGTCTTGGATACACTAATCCACGCAGGGATCAAAACTCTCGACTTCGTCGTTGGCTATGAAAGCAAGCGCATGATCGCTCAAGCGAAGCAGTTGATTCCCTCCGGCCTTAGCGCGTCCTTCATTGAAAATCGCGATTGGCAAAAACAAAATGGCATTTCGTTGCTCACAGCGGCCGATCGCGTCGCCAGACCGTTTCTTCTCACGATGAGCGATCACCTTTTCGACGATGGGATAGTCGATCATCTGCTCGATTCTTTTGATTCCGATTTCCTTAACGTCGCGGTAGACGGGAAACTTGATTCCATCTTCGATTTGGAAGACGCGATGAAAGTTCAAACGCGCGGAAACAGGATCACCGATATCGGGAAAAACCTGCGGGATTACAATGCGATTGATATCGGCCTGTTTGTTTGCCCACTTGAAATCTTCGACTATCTCGAGCGAGTGAAGTCCCGCAGTGGCACAAACGATTGTAGCCTGGCCGATGGAGTTCGGTTAATGGCCGGCGACGATAAAGTCCGTGCCATCGATATCGGTGATGGTTGGTGGCAGGACGTGGACACTCCGCGCATGCTGCAGCGCGCGGAGAAAACAATGAGAGCGCCGGCTACGAGCCAAAACCGGGTTGAGCCCGCCAGTTATCGAGCTGGCTCGTAGAGCGCGCACACCCGAGTGTGCAGGTCGCGTGGCAAGGCTTGTACTGGTAAAACTGCTCGCGTAAATCGGTGCGCGTGTAATCCATCAAACTTTTGGACCAAACGCTTCTAGTCTGTGAACACCAATTGACCTTTCCGTATTCATCAACGTAAAGGTATCGGCTTCCCGCGCGACATTTGAATGGTGCAGAACCGTCGCGCACCAATCGTTTTCGGTAAGTCGAAAAATCTACAAAAGTCTTTGGCAGCTGGCCGAGGAGCTTCTCAAATATCTTAGCTTCCTCACTGCCCAGCTTCAACTGACCTTCATTATCGTGAATAAGCAGAACGCGTGGGACAAAGCCCATTTGCTTGGCAAAAGAGAGCACCTCTTCAGCGTCTTGTGGGGGGCATGCACCGAGAACGCCACTAACAATAACTCGAAAACGGGCATACTCACGGAGCCATGGAAGGCGTTTCTTTAAGTTAGCCAACACCTTCTGTGTTGTGTCGTTGGCCTGGACTCCATCAATAGAAATCTGCATTTCCTGAAGTCCTGCCTCATTAAGGGCCTCGATTAACTCGGGTCGCAAGAAAAAGCCGTTGGAAATCATACCCGTGCGGAAGAAACCGAGTTTACGGCACTTTCGAATAAGATCGGGGAGTTGCGGATGCAGCGTGGGTTCCCCGCCCGTTAAAGAGATACCAAAGGTCCCCAGACTTTTCAATTTCCGAAGCCGTTCCTCCAGAACTTCCGTGGGGACTGGCTCGCTGACCTTGTCGTATTCCGAGCAATAGCTACAAGACAGGTTGCAACGGCGGATGATCACCAACTGCGCAAGGAAGGGACTATAACGAAGCCGTGAAAAAATGCCTGGCGCGCCATCAACACGTGATCGCTGCAAATTATCTGCTAAAGTCGAGCCGTTATTTTTTGCCACAAGCAGAAAGCCTAGCGAATGTCGAGGCTAAGGCGAATTTATTGTAAGCTTGCGGCCGTTGAGCTGTTGCTCGACTTGCTCCGGTAAGGTGGATTCCGTATCCAATCTTGAAAATTTATGGTTAACGAATGCGTCATTCTGGCCGACGACCCCAGCGCGCTGGTTGAGCTTTGCGGCATTTCCACGTTGGAACGCCTGCTTCGCACACTGCAACGTTGCGGAATTGAACGCGCAACGGTTCTTTCCAACACGCCCGACCAGATCGCAAGGGAACTGGCCCGGCCATCGTGGGCGCGGGCACAGTTGAATTTAATACTTCGCACTCGTCCAGCTGGACCGGTGAGGCTGCAGCAGATTGTCGATGTCTGGCCTCGCAACTCCGACGCAATTCCACTTCTACTTGTTATTCCTGCCGGTTCTGTTTTCGATCCTCGATTGTTGCGTGCCCTCGTTTCGCAAAATGCGCCCACGGTTCTGGTGGACTCCGGCGTGGGGTCACGGATTCAGGACCTCATCGGTTCCGCGCCAGATACTGCCCGAGGGAAACTGTGCGGCCCAGCTCTTTTGGAATACGATTGGGCTTCGGCGCAAAACGGTTTTCTTGAACAAGGTCTGCGCAACGGATTGGAGCACGATAGTTTAGCCGCGCTGGATGTCTCCGCTCAGCCCTTATACTACGTCTCGATGCGTCGAAAACTCAGGCCATTTTGGTTTCCTGCGCCATCGCTTTCGAATAGAAAACTGGCAAAGCGCGTTCTGTTCGATTCAATACAAAAGGGTCCCCTAGACATTCCCGCATGGTTTCATGCTCCGATTGAGACCTTTCTTGTCTCTCGTCTCTGTAAGACGCCGATCACACCCAATCAGTTGACCCTGTTTTGCAATGTTGTTGCTTGGACAGTCACTGTTCTTCTGGTAACCGGTCACGTCGCGTGGGGATTGGGGCTTGCCCTAGTTGTGGGTGTCCTTGACGGACTTGATGGGAAGCTAGCGCGAGCAAAACTCGAGACGTCGAACGCCGGCAAGCTCGAACATTTTTTTGATGCCTTGTTCGAGAATTCATGGTGGCTCGCACTCGCCTGGCACCTCAGCGTTTCCGGAAAATTACCCGACGCCTTCTCTTATCTCGGTCTCCTCATTGGCGCCGAGGTACTGAACGCACTGGCGCGCGCAAGCATCGTTCGCTACTACGGAAAATCGATCAGCGAGCTAGGGCGTTTCGATCGTATCTTCCGTCTCGTGGGCGGACGGCGGAATATTTACGTCTGGATTCTCGCGCTCGGGCTTATCCTTGGCACTGTGGCCGGAGCCTTCAAACTCATCGCCTGGTGGGAAGCCGCCACGGCTGCCATTCAGCTGGCACGCGCGGCTTGGGCACTGTGGGCTTTGCGGAGTCAGAGTGCCGCCGGCTAGGTTCGACACGTCTTCTCCTTCTCCGCGCCGATCGCTTCCAGCAGGATTAGGAACTAGCCTAGTTGCTTGACACCGCGTCTATGACTGTGATAGGGGAACGAATGCTCGATCTCCGGCAGGTCCCTCGCGTTTTTGACACCAAACCGTGGTCTGCGCACCTGTACGTGACCGAACAGTGCAACCTGGATTGCCATTATTGCAACGAGTTCAACAACTCGATTCCGCATCCGGCCCTGGCTGATCTCAAGAAGTGGATGGACCACATTCGGAAGCTCGGCGTCATGCGCCTCGGTCTGCAGGGGGGCGAACCGCTCAAGCATCCGGACATTGTGGAGGTAGTGCGTTACGCAAAATCCCTCGGTTTTCGCAAAGTGAGCATGTCCACAAACGGGTTTCTCCTGAACCGCCAGCTCCTCGCGGACCTTGAAGGAGCGGGCCTCGATGGACTGCAAATTTCCGTGGACCGGATGACGCCGATCGCGAGCACACGCAAAGCGATGAAGTCGATCGTGCACAAGCTCGACTGGTTCAAAGATTCGAAGATCAAGCCGCAAGTCAGTGGCGTCCTTTTCAAAGAGACGCTCGATGAGATGGGACAGGTGATAGACACTTGCCTCGACTTGGGCATCCCGGTCCATGCGCGCGTGGTCCACGACGATCTCGTGCACGACCGCGCCTTGCGCGATGCAAGTGCGAGCGAGCCGCTGCTCCGCTTTCTCGACCACCAGGAGAAACTGAAGCGCAGCGGCCAGAAGATTCACTCGAGCTGGAACCTTTTCGCTTACCAAAAGAAGATGCTGCGGCAGGAACAGATCGAATGGACCTGCATCGCGGGCTATAAATATTTCTTCGTGTCATCGACCGGCAAGTTCTGGCTCTGCAGCCAGGTGCGGACCGAGAGGCACATTCTCGAGATCACGCGGGAAGATTTGCTGAGCTACAACCGGAAGAAGGATTGCCAGGCGGGATGCGGCGTTTATTGCACCGCGGAGGCCTCACTGGCCGTGAGCCATCCGCTGCAATACGCCGGCCGGGAAGTGGCGGGGATGCTGGCAAGTCGGGTGTCAAGGATACGGCGTCGCGGGCCCGAGCGCATTCGTGATCTGACGGCCGCCCAGCAAGACGAAGCTCCGTTTTACGAAGCCCCGGCGGCCGCAGCGTCATTTGGCAGTCGTTGTCAGCAGGGTAACTGTTTGCGGTAAATTCGATACGTCTTGTAGCGATCCGCTCCGATCGCTTCCAAAAAACGATTGATCATTAAATTGTCTTCAAGCGTCATGCTCAACTCGCCGGTGATCCCGCGTTTTACCATTGTTTCTTCTATGACCCGCAGCACGAGCGTCTCTGCGATTCCGGCGCGTCGGTATTTTTCAATCACGCCGAGAGCTATCAGCCGGCCTTTTTGGATGCGATTTTTGTAGAATAGCAATCTTATCAAGCCGATCGGCAAGCCAAAGCGCGTCAGACGTCCGTTGAGATCGCGCAGGACCACATTGATGTCCGGCAGGCCCAGCGCAAATCCAACAGGCTCATTCCCGCTCTCGGCGATCCAGGCAAACCCCGGCATTAGCAGCGGCTTTAGTTCTTTGGTCATGAACTGGATCTCCGGTTCTGTGAACGGCACAAAGCCCCAGTTCTTTGCCCACGCCTGATTGTAAATTTCACGGAGCCGTCTGCTTTCATCCCGAAGATTTTTGAGATTCGCTGGACGAAAAGTGACGGGGCAATGCCTGTGAACGCGACTAGCGAGACGTCGCAATTGCGCCACCGCTTTTGACGGATCGGCAAACCACCACGCGTACAAATCTTTCGCTTTTGCAAACCCGCAGCTCTCGATCAACTGCTGGTAATACGGCGGATTGTGCGCGGTCAAGATGGTGGGCGGAAACTGGAATCCATCGACCAACAGGCCGCAAACGTAATTGGTTGAATAATCGATCGGGCCCATGATCTCAGTTCGCCCTTTGTTGCGAACCCAACCCTCCGCAGCTTCAAACAGCGCAGCGGCTACATCGCATTCGTCGATGCACTCAAACAGGCCGAAACAGCCGACATTCGATTGGTGCACCGAATTGTAGTTTGGATCGTCGCTGGCCATGATTCGGCCAACGATCTTGCCGTTTTTTCGAGCCAGGAATAACGCGGCGTCCCCGTGCCTGTAAAATGGATGATGTTTGCGATCAAGGAACGCTTTGCGTTCGATGATCAGCGGCGGCACCCATGCCGGATCATCGGTATAAATTTGCCATTGAAATTTGATGAACGCGTCGCGCTCGCGGCGCGAGGTCACTTCTGAGACTTCGATCTGCGACACGGATGCAGAACGCCTAGGCAGAATGCCGCGGCGTCATGATCAGATGCTCCAGCGATTCTGCCATTTTCTCCTGACGCACAAGCAGGCAAATGAACAGAACGTTCAGCGGGATGAGTTCAAACCAAAAGTAATAAATCGGCTGGCCCAGGAACAGAAGAGCAAACAAGACCAGCATTCGACTGTTAGTCATCAATAAACCCCACCACTTAAACATCCCGCCAGCGGAATTTCGATAACCCTGCTCCAGCCAAGCTGGGATTTTCTCGTCGAACACTTCGCCGGTTGTCTCGCGCAACTTTTTCAGCTGGGGCGCGAGCATTTCTTGTTGGCGCGTGAAATTCAGATACAGCGCGAGAAGAAGTTTATCCCAGGGCCGCTGACGCCACGTCCATCCTCGATACTCAGAGCGCAATCCAGAGGAGGAATCTATTTCGGCTCGTGTTCCATTTGCTACAAAATACAAGTAGGTGCTGCGGTAATAATCAGCCGCTGCTCCTTGCAATGCGTGACTGATTCCAGCAGCAATGGCCAGACACCAGATCGCCGGCGAGGAACCTTCGGCCAGACCACGCAGAACCAAATGCAGGTAAATGCTCACAAAGACCAAATGGTCGGCAATGCTGTCAATGATGCGGCCCTTGCGGCTTTCCCGGCGCGTCAAGCGCGCGAGTTGGCCATCCGCATTGTCGAGTACGTTAGAGCAGACATGGAGCACCATGCCAGCGATGTTGATGCGCAAATCGCGATAGTAATAAAGATGCCCCGCGATGACACCGCAGATGCCGGCCAGCAGCGTCACAGCCGCCGGCGTCATTTTGAGATGTGCAAAAAACTCGGCCAGCCGAAATCCTATGGGCCTATAAAAGTACAGGTCGAGAACTCCCTCCACTTCGCGTGCTTTGTAAGTGGCTTCGATGCGCGAAGTCTGGATCTCTGTCGACCGCGACATCAAATTTGTGGCCAGCTCCTGCAGGTCCAAATCCGAAAAACGGCGCGCCGTGATTCCTCCATCATTGGTGCTTCGTCATTCTTTCGTCATTCGGATTTCGTCATTTAGATCATGCGGTCTGCTTTTGTAAGAGCGCCGGAACCAGCGTGTCCGCAAGAATGTTCAAAGCTTCGTCAAGATCGGCGCGTGTGTGTTTGGCGGTTACGCAGGCGCGAAAACAGATTCGATTTTGCGGTACAGCCGGATAATCCACTGGCGCAACCCAAAGGCCGCGCTGCCGAAGTTCATGCCCAAGCCGATACATGCGCTCTCGGTCTCCGATGACAATGGGCATCACATACGTTGTCGATGCTCCGGCGTCGAGTCCGAGGCCTTGAAGTTGCGCATGGAAATAATCGGCGTTCTCCCAAAGTTGCGCACGTAATTCCGGCTGAGTGGTGCCGAGCTCCAACGCTTTCAGAATGGCTGCGATGACCACGGGCGGCAGCGCGCAGGAATAAACGTACGGATGCGCATAGAAACGCAGATATTGCAGTGTCTCCTTTGAACCAGCAACAAAGCCTCCCAGAGCGCCAAAAGCTTTGGAGAACGTCCCGTAGACGAGTGGAACGCGTTCTTCTACGCCAAAATGCTCAGCCGCTCCACGACCATTCTCACCGCACGCGAGCATCGAGTGTGCTTCATCAATGAAAACGCTCGCGCCATGCGACTCTGCCACGGCAAGCAATTCCTTTAGATTGCCGAAATCGCCATCCATAGAGTAAATGCCTTCGATAATCACAAGTTGTCGTCGTCCTTTTTGACGGCTCAGGGCGGCATCAAGCGACGCTGGATCGTTGTGCTCGAACTTCTCTGTCCGGCAGCGGGACAGCACTGCGCCATCTCGAAGGCTAAGGTGCGAACGGTTATCCAAAATGGCGACGTCGCTCTTGCGAAGCAGTCCAGAGATGGTGCCCAGCGCGCCGCCGAAGCCGCTGTTGAACAACATTGCGTCCTCGCGTTGGAGAAATTTTGCGACGCGCCGTTCGAGTTCACGATGCAGATCGGTCATTCCTGAGAGCATGGGTGAACCGCACGCTCCCAGGCCGTGAGTCCTCAGAGCCTCGTGCGCAGCGGCAAGCACCTCCGGGTGATTGGCAAGACCGAGATAATTATAGGAACAGAGATTAATGACCGGGCGCGGTTTACCCCGATACCTAATTAGCGTGCGCGCATCTGCCGTGGCCAGGAGCTCAGGCTCGTACAACTCGACCGCCCACGCACCAAGGCGAATCCAGTTTGTAAAGGTCGCTGGAGCCTGGAGCGGGTCGTCGCTTTCACCCGTCAGAAAATTGCTCAGACTAAGTTTTGCCGGGTCTTGATTCATCAGACCGTACAGTTTCTTCCGCTCGCTCCGCTCTCCTCGGACGGTATTTCCCAGCAAAAGTGGCAATTTTTATGATTCACTAGATTCCTTACGAAGTCTCCGCTGCGTTTGCATAACGCGGAGTTCCGTGTCGGGGCACCAATCTACCGAGCTTCGGATATTAGGACAAGATTTTAGTGGAGTTGTAGCCTTCGGATTTCAGCAATGAGCGTGGCCAGGCGAACGCAATGCGATTACTTTCGCGTGGTCCCAAACACGTAGTCCCAAAGCGGCGAGCTGATGCCATATCCGACCTGATCGTCCCGGTAATGATGGCGAAGATGATACTGCTTAAGCCAAAGCCAGACGCCGTGTTTCATGGGAAAATGATGCGTGGCGTAATGAAGCATGTCGTAACAAACGTAACCGAAAACTAGCCCGGCAAAAACGCACGGGGTCAGACGTCCGAAAATTAGAAGAAAAACGCCGTAAAAAAGAAAAGCGAGCGGAACGCTGATGCTCGGGGGCATGACGAGTCTCCTTGCGTCGTTTGGATAATCGTGGTGAACGCCGTGGATTATGAAGTGCAACCGTTTTCCGATCCGCGTCTTGGGTTCGTAATGAAAGATGTATCGGTGAATGAGATACTCGAGCAGCGTCCAGAGCAAAATGCCGAGTAAAAACAGCGCAGTCACGGCCAGCACCGGTAATTGTCTTTGCGAAAGTGAGACGTAGAGCATGTAGCCAACCACCGGAAGGTACAAAATGAGCGGAGTCGCCGGATGCACTCGCGAAAAGAACTCCATGAAATCGCTCTCGAACATTCGGAACGTTTCGTTCTTGTTCGAGACGTAAAGGGGCTGCCTGGCCAGCGTCCTTTCTTGGTCTAGTCGGTCCGCCATAATTCAAAAACTAATAGGCCGAGCGCTGAGATCAAGATTGCCATTCCGACCGTTTGTCGTCTCGGCAGCCGCATGAGAGCCGCGGTCGTGGGATTCTTTCATTCGTTCAACTCGCGAATAGAGGCTGTATCGCTTGTCAAAAACGAATTGCAACAGCAAGCGACTCCATGAGGAATGATATTTCAGATTGTCATAAAACTCCGGCGCCATCGCGCGCAGCTTCGGCAGATTGTTCCACGGAATCGAGGGCAGATCGTGATGCTCGTTGTGATAGCCCATGTTCAATGCCACCCGATTGATCGGCCCGTAATAGCTGAACGTCTCCTGGTCGAAATCGTACGTGTAATGCTCCTGAATCCAGCGCGCGCCCACTGGATGCAGCCCGATCGAAAAGAAGAACGCGAATACGAGATAAAGGAACCCTGCCCAGCCGCAGAAATACACAATCGCTACATCGTACGCCGCTGCGCACGCGAGATTAATTGAGAACCATCGGTTCCACATCTTGATCGCCTTTAGCCGAGGAGGGCGAGTTACCTGAAAGAACGGAAAAAGCATCAGCCAGATCGCCTTACAGTACCATTTGTTGCCCACTAGTCGCGCCTCCCAATGGTTCGCCAAATCGGCGTCGTATTCGTAATCGCCCTGGTGAGAATGATGTTTCAAATGATAAACGCGAAACCCCATCGCGCCTGGCGTGAGGTTCGGAAGATCGGCAATGATCGCCACCATTTTGTTCCAGCTCGAACTCCGCAAAATCAGGTTGTGCGTTGCGTCATGAATGATGACGTAATTGGCATGATTGGCGAACGCGCCGATGCAAAAAGCGATAAGTAAACTGAGCCACCAGTAACCAAATCCCAACGCGCCCATTGCGTACGCGATCGCCGTTTGCAGGACCACGATCGAGACAGTAATCAGCGCAGTCGATGGATTGCGCACCATTAACTGGCGAACTTCCGGATGTGCCTTGATGATCGCCCGCGCCCGCCCCGGATGCGGCTGATCAGATTCTGACTGGTAGAACGCCTCTTGCATTCGACTTTCAAACTATGCATCGCAGCCGCATCCTCAAACACGCTTTTTCAAGCGTGCTGCAAGCAGCTGCGACCCTAACGGGATTCGAACCCACTTTGAAGTTTTCGCGACTTTGCGCAATTCCGCTACAAACATGCAGTATGCTGCGCGTTAGAGGCCAAAATACAAATCAGGCAGTTTGCACGAATCGCGCAGAATTACGCAGTTCCAGTGTCCGAATTTGTCCGAAAAAACAAATGCGGCCGGTCGCGGCGACTTCCCTCTGATCAGTCAAATATTCGCCGGATGCTCTTTCCACGTCACCAGATCGCGCCAGAATCGTTTTTGATTGCTGGAAGGCAAATGATCCGGCCATGATGCCATTGACGATCTTTGCACACGTCTACGATGCTGGCGTTTAAGATTCCGCTTCCAAATCCCGAATAATTTCGGCACAATGCGCGCCGTGCAGCCCTTAATCGCCTTCCCCTCCCAAGGGCAAGAAATAGATTGCAAAATGCAATCTAATTCTCATTAGGCGACCAACACGCTATGCCCGAAACTGAGCCGTCGAAATCCAAAGCAGAGTTCCTCCGTGCAGAGCTACGGTGTCAGATCAAGTGCTTTTCAGCCGACCGTCAGAGCAACAAACAGAAGGCATTCCACCTGAAGATACTGGGAACACTTTCAAATGACCCGATGGACTGAGTCTGGTACTCCAAAAAAGCGGGGCGGTTCGCGTGAAACTCTAGAAGTCAACTCGAATCGCCAATTCGAGTTCCAGAACAGCGGTGAGCCTTTCATCTGCGTGCACAACGTAACGCCTTCCGTCGCGGCGATGCGCGTCAGCAATCCAGATTGTTCGCCCCTCAGAATCAATCGCTGAGATGTAGCCCCAACTCCAACCGGCTTTGCTGAGATTGTCAGTGGATTTCCCAATATTTCATCTTTTGTCGAGCATGGCTCCTTTTCGTAGAACAGCCTAGTTGAACTTTACCGTTTTTTCGGTGCGGGCGAGGCAGTAAGTTTCTGGAACCGGGGATCATTCCGGAGCGGATCGAACATTGGATCGAGCCGGAGCAGCGCAGGAGTGAGCGGGCCCGCAGAGAAAACGCCCGCGTACGAGATCGAGAGTAGTTTCTGTAAAGCGGCGATGGCGCGGTCGGGCTCTCCCATCTGCGCCGCCACCCGGGCGAGGATCTCGAGCGACCAAGGACCAGTCAAGGGGTCTTTCTCGATCGGATTCGCGGCCATGGCCCGTTCCGACAGAGCCAACGCGGCGGCTTTGTCACCGAGACCCATATTGACGAGCGCGAGATCTCCAATGAGGTAATAATTTTCCGGCTGTTCTTTGAGGAAAGGTTCCAGTTCGCTGCGCGCTTGTCGCCAACTTCCCTGGGCGGCGGCATGGTCGCCGGCGACTTCCTGCGCCCAGCCTAAAAAAAAGCGCAGCTCGCCATTACTATAACCCAACGCTGGATCGGGCTTGGCGAGTATTTCCTTTAGCCGAGGGATTACCGGTGCAGGGCGGCGCTCCAGGATCGCTTGGTACACTTGTGTTCCCAAGGCGTCGAGGTTGTCGGCATTCGGATGCAGCGGAGCGAGTAGTGCAGCAGCACGCGGCAGATCACCCTCGGCTTGTGCGATTGCCGCCTTATACGCGAGCGTATCCACGTCGTCGGGCGTGATGTTGAGGACCTGATCAAACTTTCGCAGTGCTTCGGGTAAACGACGATGGTGGAAATAGGTAACCGCGTGCTGGGTGAGTAGGTGAAGGTTGCGCGGGTCGAGCCGCTCGGCTTCGTTGAAGTACGACTCGCTCCGGTCCCACTGGCCTCGCCTCCGCTCCAAATAGGCCAGCGATTCAAGAATCCGGCTGCTATTTGGCAGGAGCTGGCGTGCTTGCTCAAAGTAACGCACCGCGGTGTCGTAATCCTTCAGGCAGGCGTAGTGGTAATATCCCTTGGCATGCAGTGCCTCGCCGAGATTGGGTTGAAGAGTCAGCGCGGTTTCGGCTGCCTGCCGCGCCTCTTCCCGGAGGGCGACCGTTGGTTGAAGAGCCTGGTTGCGGTAGCTGGCCGCATCAACGTATGACAGCAGCGCCCAACCAAGCGCGAACTTCGGGTCCAAGCGCACCGCTTCTCTAAGGTATTTCTGCGCGCCAAGGGCGTTGGTGGTTGTGTCGGCAGTTTTCAGTGTATAAGCCAGCCCGCGCAGGTAGGCACCGTAAGCTTCAGGATTGTCCGTCGGTTTGGCGGCGATCTCTTGCTCTTCCCGGCCGGTGAGTTTCGCTCGCAGTTGCTCGGCAATAGCCTTGGCCACTTCGCTCTCAACTGAAAAGATGTCGGTCAGCTTGCGATCAAAGGTATCCGCCCAAAGCTGGGAATCATTGGCCGCCCTGATTAGCTGCACGTTCACGCGCACGGTGTCGGCGCTCTTCTGGACCCTTCCTTCGAGGATGTGGGCTACTCCCAGTTGTTTTGCGATCGCAGGCAGGTTTTCCGGCGCGCTTTTGTAATGCTGTGTCGATGTGCGCGAGATGACCTTCAAATCGGCAATCTTGGATAAGCGCATCAGAATCTCCTCCTGGATGCCGTCGGCGAAGTAGGCATTGGCTTTCTCGCCGCTCAAATTCTCGAAGGGAAGAATGGCGATGCTCTTCTCGGGAATCAAAACAGCGCCTTTGCTAGCCGTCTCCTCGGGAGGGGTCGATGGGATCAGTGATACTCGCTGGAAAAAGGTCAAAGAACTAATCACCATAGCGAGGGCAGCGACTACTAAAGCAAGTACCAGCAGGGACCTTGGCCGCC
>Ga0209156_10000277_pt1 | contig 43221 bp, 31 predicted proteins | sample GraSoiAngelo_124_FD_185881 | JGI IMG/M metagenome (GOLD analysis project Ga0209156, IMG submission 185881) | Grasslands soil microbial communities from the Angelo Coastal Reserve, California, USA - 14_0927_05_20cm (SPAdes) (version 2) | ecosystem: Environmental > Terrestrial > Soil > Grasslands... | reverse complement strand
AAAACCAAGACTTCTCCAGCACAACGCAGTCTTGAACTCACTCGAATGAAGACCGAGTTGCCTTGGCTCCGCGAAGTCAGCGCCCCATCGTTACAGCAGACAGGGCGTGCTTTAGATACCGCGTACAGGAATTGGTTCGACTCCTTGCTGGGTAAGCGTCCGGATAAAGTAAAACCACCGACGTTTAAGAAGAAATCAAACCGTCAGTCTGCTCGTTTCGCCAGAAACTCTTTCCGTTTCCAAAATGGCGTCCTAAGCCTTTCGAAGATCGGTGCCATCCCGATTGTTTGGCACCGTCGTGTAAGCGGCGAGCCATCCTCGGTGGTGCTTAGCAGGACGCCGGCAGGTCGATATTATGTTTCGTTCCAAGTAGAGCAGCCGTTGCGTGTTGTAGGCCCCGCGAGCCATCGCCTATCGGTGGACATTAACACCAAGACGTTCAACTTCTTCAATGGAAGAACGTGGTCTCAGGTGTCGTTGCCTCGTCCTTGGTTGGCTGCACGGTCAAAGCTCCGCACAGCCCAAAAGCGTTTGAGCCGTTGTGAGAAGGGTTCTAAGAACCGCGAGAAGGCGCGCAGCAGGGTCGCTCCTATTTGTCAGCGAGTAACCGATATGCGCGCGGATTTTCTTCAGAAATTGAGCACTCAACTGATTCACAAAAACCAAGTGATTCTTGTTGAGACGCTCCGCACCAAGAACCTACTTAAGAATCGCCGCTTAGCCAGAGCCATTTCGGATGCGGGCTTCGGTGAGTTTGTTCGCCTGTTGGAATACAAGTGCAAGTGGCATGGTGTAACGCTCGTCAAAGTAGAGAGGTTCTTCCCGTCATCAAAGTTGTGCTGCACTTGTCACCAAAAGAAGGTAGACCTCAAACTCCAAGACCGTTGGACGTGTTCGAGTTGCCATACGGAACATCAGCGGGACGAGAATGCCGTCGTAAACATTTTCGTCGAAGGTTTGAGAATCTTAGCCGAGGGACGCTCGGTATTAGCCTGTGGAGGCACGGTAAGACCTAAACGCGAGTTTAGGCGTGTGCCGGTGAAGCAGGAAACATCGTCGGAACGCGGCCATGTCGCATAGTAACTCCGAAGAATCCCCCGCCTTTAGGCGTGGGGAGTCGTCAAACAAGAGAAAGGACAAGAAGGCAGGACTTGGCAGCTTCTAGAAGAAGGCCTTGGTCGGTCATCCCGAGCGAGGGGGATCTGCTTTTCAAAGTAATGCAGAAAAAGCAGATTCCTCCTCGGAAGGACATGTTCCCGAGATTTCCAATAATCTCTTGAGAACAGAAAATGTACGCAGCGAGGATTTAGTTCCGGTGCTGCCCGGCTTGCGTGGAAGGTGGCGTCAGCTTGGAGGTGGTGTTGGAAGGCAGCGGCCGCGCCACACCCGCAATTGCTGAGCCCAGACCCAACTGCTGAAGGCTCCGAGCATCGAGCTTCCCTGTCGGGTTCAGGCCGTGAGCCTCCTGAAATTTTTTCATGGCTTCCACGGTGGAGTCATCCCACTTTCCATTGGGGTTCCCCGTGTAAGAGCCGTCTTTCGCGAGCGCCTGCTGGATTTCCGAAATGCGATCGGGAGTCGGAGCTTTCTGCCCGCGCTCCCGGAGCTCGTAACGTTTTGAGGATTTCTTACTGTGTGTGCCGCTGCGCCGCGCGGAAGCGGAAGGCTTCTTTGCCCTGGAGTTCTGCGCTTCCGCCAAATCGGAGAACACACCCAGCCCCACCGCCAAGAGCAGTGACGAGACCAGGTGTGTTGCCTTCCGAAGGTTCATGTCCGCCGCTTCGTGTCTTAGCTCTATTGCTGACTGTCGGCCGGGACTTTGCCGGACAGATACAGTGTCAGCATGCGGTCGCCATCCTGCCGGCGAAGCACTTTGAAGGTGATGTCGTCGCCGGGTTTCAGACTGGAAACTGCTTTGCGATAGTCGGCCACGGAGTTGATGGACGTGTGATTGATTTCACTGATCACGTCGCCGCGTCCGAAGCCAAGGTCTTCGGCAAAAGAGGCCGGCTCCACTTCCGTCACAATTACGCCTTTCTGTCCTTCGACGCCTACGCGGCGGCCGCGCTCCGGCGTTAGTTCTTCCACATGCAGGCCGAATTCGGCTGGACCGGCCTCCGCCGGTTGCTCGCCCGCTATTCTGCCGGCGGTGTTGGGAAAGACGCGGGTACGGTCTTCGACGGTGGCGTTCGTTTCTTTCAGCGTGCGGTCACGCATGTAGCTTAGCTGGACCTTGCTGCCAATGGATGCTTCCGCAATGGGATTGACCAGGTCGTTGCCCGTCTTGACCGGATGGCCGTTCACGCTGGTGATGACGTCGCCGCCCTTCAGTCCGGCCTTTTCCGCCGGGCTGCCGGCCTGCACGCTCTCGATCACTACGCCGTAGGGCGCGCCCAAAGACTTGAGGGTAATCGGGTTGGTGCTCTTGTCTTCCTCGAAACTGACGCCAATGGAACCGCGCGTCACACGGCCTTGCTTGATGATCTGGTCGTAAACTTTGATGGCCGTCGTGGAGGGTAGCGCAAACCCTACTCCTTCATAGCCGCGGCTGCCAGTAATAATCGCGGTGTTGATTCCAATCACCTGCCCCGAGAGATCGACCAGTGGGCCGCCGGAATTGCCAGGATTGATGGCTGCGTCGGTTTGCAAGAATCTCTGAAACTGTTGGCCGATGCCGCCGCGGTCCTTGGCGCTGATGATTCCCGCCGTAACCGTGGCTTGCAAGCCAAAGGGGCTGCCAATGGCCAGAACCCAGTCGCCTACCTGCACACCGTCCGAATTGCCCAGCTTGGCCGTCGGCAGGTCCTTCTTGGTATCAATCTTGATTACGGCAAGGTCCGTATCTTCGTCCGTACCCACAACCTTTGCCGTGTATCTGGCGGTGTCACCGTTCAACTGCACTTGAATTTTCGTGGCCTGCTCAATGACGTGGTTGTTGGTGAGAATGTAGCCCTGTTTGTCGACGATAACGCCCGAGCCCAAGCTACGGTCTGCCTGCGGAGGCCCATCGGGGCGGCCGTCGAAGAAGCGGTCGAAGAAATCCTGCATGGGATCGTCTGGATCGTAAGGTTGCGCGCGGCGCTTGCGCGATTGCTTGCGCTCGAGAACCTGTGTGGTGGCAATATTGACCACCGCGGGCTCGACCTTGTTGACGACGCCCGCAAAAGTATTTGTCGCCGGAATGGGGTCCGGCACGGTCAGAGCCGTTGCCGTGGTGCCCGGGAATCCAAATCCTTTCGTCGCGGAAACCCGGCCAGAAACCACCGAGCCGATCAGGATTCCTACGACTAGCGTGAAGCTGACAAATACTCCCGCCAGGATCTTGCGCTGACGCGCCCAGTTCAACAATTCCTTGACTTGATCTCCCATGTCCCCTTTACTCCTCTTAAGACTGGCCCCGCACCGGTGGAGTAGCAAGCATGCTTATCGACCAGAGTGGATTCGTCTCCGTGATCCCGGGCAAACCACCTCGCCCGCCCGCTAGTATAACACCGCAAAATCTCTGGGGTTGCTGCCCTTGTCGTGCGTCATCGAAGCGATAACTGCCTGCTGGGCCGGGTGCCGTACCGCTTTTGTCCACCCTTCCTTGGACGCACGAACCCCGTGATTTGTTGTCAGCAGAAATGTTAGCAAGTTTGGCGGGGGGCGTAACTTGCTTGCGCGCAAGGAGTAACCTTTACCGGCCGGTGGTGGCCGTTAACACTGGAAGCCTTTCCCGCGTCTGCATGAGTGCATGGTGGAACAACTGCTTACCGCCAGTGAGCTTTCACTTGGGAAACGTCCTTGACTTTCGAACCGCGAGCATGGAACGTCAGGCTGTGACTGTCCAGCCCGCAGCCGAAACGTCGGCCGACGACGCGCTGGTGAGCGCCGCACGCGCGGGCGACCGGTCCGCCTTCGGTCTCCTCTACCACCGCTATAGGCGGATGGTGCACGGCATTCTGTTGTGCCGCGTGCCGCCCCGCGACGTGGACGACCTGGTCCAAGAAGTTTTTCTGCTGGCGTTGCGGCAACTCCATTCGCTGCGGGACATTTCGCGCTTTGGAGCGTGGCTGAGCACCATCACCCGCAACCGCGCCAACGATTACTTCCGGAAGGCGCGTCCCGTGGATCGCGCGGCGGATCCCGAAGCGGGGGAACAGGCGGAGAGCCGCGCCAATGACCACGTCATCGAACAAGAGGCGGTAATGACCATGGCGGTGCTGCGCACGTTGCCCGAAACGTATCGCGAGTCGCTGACGCTGCGGCTCGTGGAAGGGATGACCGGCCCGGAGATCGCCGCGCGCCTGGGGCTGACGCATGGATCGGTGCGTGTGAATCTGCATCGCGGCATGCGAATGCTGCGCGAGAGGCTGACGGAAAAGACGCGGAGCTCGGCGCAACACATTGCCAAAGAGTCGTAGCAGCGGCTTTACGCCTCTGCCGCGCAGTGGGCGCACCAATGACGGAGCAGAAACAAGTGAGCGAACATGAGTGAGCACAAAAAAGATCCGGTTATGAAAGACGATTATTTGTGGGACGGCTCGGGCGAGCCGGACCCGGAAGTGCAAAAACTGGAGAATTTGCTGGGGCGTTACCGGCACAATCAGCCCGCGCCGGCGTTTGATCAAATTGCGGTCGAAAAGCCGGCGCCGCGCCGCTGGAGCTTCCCTGCGTTTCGGTTCTCGTTTCAACTTGCTGCTGTCGCCGCTGTGCTTTTGATTGGCATCACAACCTTCGTTGTTTTTCGCGCGAGGCAGTCGCGCGATTCCGGTCCGGCGTGGGAGATTGCGAGGATCGCGGGCGCGCCGCGTGTCGGCTGGCATTCTCTTAGCGCCAACTCGGAAACGGCGAAGCTGAAGGTTGGGCAGACTTTGGTGACCGACAACTCATCGCGTGCCAGCATCACGCTGGACGAAACCGGCCGCATCGAAGTCGACCCCGCCTCGCGACTCCGCGTGCTCGCGAGCGGACCAAGCCGGAAGCGCCTGTCGCTCGAGCGCGGAACGATTCACGCAACCATTTGGGCGCCGCCCGGCGAGTTTGTGGTGGACACGCCCTCTGCGGTGGCCGTGGATTTGGGATGCGTGTACACGCTGCATGTGGATGATTCGGGAGCCGGATTGCTGCGCACCACGATGGGCTGGGTCGGCTTTAAGTTGCATGGCCACGAAGCGTTTATTCCTGCGGGTGCGGTTTGCGCGACGCGTCCAAGAATCGGGCCGGGCACACCGTACTTTGAAGATGCTTCCCCCTCTTTTCGCGAGGCCTTGGCAAGATTTGACTTTGCGAAGATTACGCCGCAGGAGCGCAAGGCGCTGCTGGGAACCCTCTTGTCCGACGCGCGGAAAGAAGATGCACTGGCGCTGTGGCATTTGCTTTCGCGGGTGAGCGATGTGGAGCGCCCCGGCGTCTATGATCGCCTCGCGGCGTTGGCTCCGCCTCCCCCAGACGTTGCGCGCGAAGGCATTTTGCGCCTCGATCCGAAAATGATGGATTCCTGGTGGAACTCGTTCGGCTACGGCGACGTCTACCTCTGGCACATGTACGAACGCACGTGGTCCGAGGATCAGCCGCATGCAAAGTAAAGGAACGATTCAGTTGTGAAACGTGGCGAAGATAGCAGCGCTCGGAACAAATCCTTCACTTCTGGACCTTGGACGTCCGTGAGTCAGAGTATATCGAATGTCGGTTGCCGTTAACGCGCCCGAGGGTCCAGGCGTCTTGGCTCCCGAAGTTCGAACACAGGAAGACGAACTCGTTAAAAGGAGACACGACAAAATGACATTCCCTAAGATTCGGCCATCTCGGTATTTCCATTGCGCGGCGCTGGCGACGGCGATGCTGCTTTCCGTCAACGTCGCGCAGGCAGGACCACCGCTCATCTGCCACACGTTTGAGATCGGTCAGGCAAAGTCACTGCCATGGATCAGCCACAGCTGGAACCTCAATGGCTCAGAGAACTACGACACGAAAAACCTGGCAGCCGACACGCTGGAAATTCTGAAGCCGGACACGCCGGTGCTGGTGCGCATGGAAACGTTGCGCCGCGCGACGCTGTATGCGCGCAAAGATCCCGTCGCAGCGAAGGAACTTCTTGCGCGGCTTCACGCCCGCGCCACCGCGGCGGAGTCTGCCGGCCACTCGGACGCGCTGGCATGGTTCGATGCCGGCTATCTCGTCGAAACCTACAAGCAGTGGCTGGGTCAAAACCTGCCGCACATGACCGACGGCATGCGCATGGACGCGAATCCTGCCGCGGGCGTGGACGGCTACGCCATGGTCAAGAAGGCGATTGCGCTGCGCGGCATCGCCTTCGAGGGAGACGACCCGCAAATGGAATTTGCCGCCGCGCTGATCACACTTTCCGGTCCGCGCGACGAACACGTGCGGCACGCGCAGAAAGCCATCGCCGGCACGAAGACCGACGCGCTGCTCGCGCAGAATCTCGCCACCCATTTCCTCGGGCCAAGAGACCAGACCGTGTCCGAGATGCTGGCGAAAAATTAACGGCAGCGTGATCGTCAGAGCCTTGCCGGGAGCATTTTCGGGTATCCGCCATCTAGAGGGTGCCGCCAGGAAGATGGGTGAGGCCGTCTAGATGGCGCAAGCGGAGTAGCTTGCGTCGCAAAGCAGGCCCATCCTAAGCAGTTGAAACAACAGGGCTTAGTGGTCACGCCAGAAGTGGCGAGCAAGCTCCCGTTAACTCCGCAGGCGGCCTGTCAGCGCGATTTCTGCAAGCATTTGAAACGGGAGCGCAGGATGGTGCTGAATCTTTTCCTTGACTTCCCGCACCCTCTCAGGCATAAAAGAGCTTGCTGCGGTTGCGGCGACACGTGGCGATTTAGGGCAACTTGCTCCACGTAAAAAACTGCTAAAGAGCTGGTAGAGTTTCCTAGAGACCCTCCGAGCACTTTGGCACGGAGGGTTTTTCGTTTCCCCTGCTTGCTACCTAAATCGAATTTCACCTCGTGTTTTCCTCCCGTAGCGCTTGTGGTCTGCCCAGCCTAGCGGATGCGAGGCACGCGTTTCCCATTCGCTCCTGAGTACGACCACGGAATCCGGAAAAATGCAAGGAATCGCTCCATGTCTCATGACTCGAACTATCAGCTCCGCTGCCGCGAATGCGGCAAAACCTGGGGCAATGTGCCCCGCTCGTTTTGCGAAGATTGCTTTTCCCCGCTCGAAGTTGCCTATGACTACCACTGGCTGAAGAAAGTTGCCAAGCGCGAGAATCTTGCGGGCCGCGCGTTCAACATGTGGCGCTATTCCGAACTGCTGCCGCTCACGGACGATTTCACCGCGCCGATGGCGGCCGGAGGCACGCCTCTAGTCCGTTCACAAAAGCTGGCGGCGCAATGGGGTGTGAAAAGTCTCTATCTAAAAAATGATGCCGTGTGCTTCCCTTCTCTGTCGTTCAAAGATCGCGTGGTGGGCACGGCACTGGCGGCGGCGCGCCGCTTCGGTTTTGAAACGGTAGGCTGCTCGTCGACCGGGAATCTTGCCAATGCGGTGGCAGCGCAGGCGGCACAACAAGGTTTCCACGCTTGCGTGTTTATTCCTGCGGATCTCGAGCCGGCAAAAGTACTGAACACTGCGGTTTATGGCGCTCGCATTGTGCGCATCAACGGAAACTATGATCATGTCAACCGGCTTTGCGCGCAGATTGCCGACCGCTTTCCGTGGGGTCTCGTGAACGTGAATCTGCGGCCCTACTATTCCGAAGGCTCGAAAACGCATGGTTACGAGATCGCGGAACAGCTTGGGTGGAAGTTGCCTGATAACGTCGTGGTTCCGATGGCGGGCGGTTCGCTGATTACCAAGATCGCGAAGGCGTTCAAGGAACTCGTAACGCTCGGCTGGGTAGAAGACCGGCCGGTGAAATTCTTTGGCGCGCAAGCTACCGGCTGCTCGCCAATTTCTGATGGCGTGAAGCGAGGCCTGTCACGGTTCGAGCCGCAGAAACCCAACACCATTGCTCGTTCGCTGGCCATCGGCAATCCGGCCGACGGCCCGTTTGCCATGAAGCTGATTCGCGAATCGGGCGGCTGGGCGGAAGACATTTCCGATCTGGAGATTATCGACGCGATCAAGTTGCTCGCGGAAACCGAGGGCATCTTCACGGAAACGGCGGGAGGCGTCACCGCGGGAGTTACAAAGAAGCTGATCGTCGAGAACCGCATCCGGCCGGAGGAAACCACCGTGGTTTGTATTACGGGGAATGGTTTGAAAACCACCGACGCGATTGCTGCGGAATTTCCCTCCAGCGAGGCCATTGCACCGCGGCTGGAAGCGTTCGAGGCGTATCTCGACGCGCAACTGGGAGCCGCAGCAGCGAAGGCGTAGTGCGAAGCAGCGCAAAAAGCAGATTCCTCGCTGCGCTCGGAATGACAGTTTGCATGAATATGCGTTAGGGATTCGTATTTGAAAGCAAGGAGCCTGAAACAGATGCCAGTAACGATTGAAATTCCAACCGCGTTCCGGCGCTTCACGGACGGTGCGCCAAAAGTTGACTGTACGGCCGCGACGGTCGCGGAGGCGCTCGACGCCCTTACCAGGCAGTTCCCTGGCCTCTCACGCCATGTGCGCGATGAGAGCGGGCAAATCCGCCAGTTCCTCAACATTTATCTCAATGAGGAGGACATCCGCTTTCTTGGAGGAGAGGCCTGTTCGCTTCGAGAAGGCGATCGCGTCCTACTTGTTCCGTCCATCGCCGGCGGCTGCGGTTAAGTTCAGCCTGCGCAGGTCGCCGCGGCAAAGCGATCACTCCGCCCGCGCGTAGAGCTCCACAGGTTCCAACACGCCCTCCTTCATCATGGCGAGGACATTTTTAATCATCACCGGCGCCAGTTCTCCCATGAGCAAACGAAGGCTAAGCGCCGGGTGGCCGCTCTGGGCCGCGCGTGCAATGGCCCGTTCCGTAAACTCGATCGCGAAGGCTTTTCGATTCCTCTCCCGCTCGACCCGGAATCCGGCTCTCTGTAAGGCTTCGCGGTAGCTGTTCACATCCACCACAAAGCTGGTCTCTTCGTTCGTCGCCCACGGCACGGGGTAAGCCATCTTGTGTTCCCGTGTCCGAAGAATGTCAAAAATGGCAAAAAGTCCGCCGGGCTTCAGCACGCGCCGTACTTCCTGGAAAACGCCGGCTTTATCGGCGATATTCATGCCGACGTGAATCATATAGGAGCGATCGAAACTCGCGGTCGGGAATGTCATGTTTAAGGCGCTGCCCTGGACAAACTCGACCAGATGATCCAGTTTCGCTCGGCGCGTCAGGCTCCGTGCCACCTGAACAAACTCCTCTGTTAAATCAATTCCGGTCACTTTGCACTGGTGCTCGGCCCCGAAGTAGCGAGCCGGTCCGCCGATGCCGCTGCCGACGTCGAGGACGCGCAATCCCGGACGCAGCTCCATCTGGGCGGCCAGTTCCTGGGTTGCCTCGAGCCCGCCTACGTGAAATTCGTCGGCTACCGCTAAGTCCATCGCTTTAAGTCGTTCCGGGTCAACACCCGTTCGAGCCACCGCCAGAAGGATGGTTTCCTCTAGCTTTCCCCGCGTGTAATGTCCCGCAACTTTGGCTTCACTCACTTATGCTGCGCCTCAATAGGAATTCTTTCGTCCTACGACGTGTCAATTTCCGGCTACTATAACCCATTTCGCTTTGGTCCGTGGCCCGGGCCGGCTTCCCCGAAGGCGGGAACAAAAAACTCGGAACATTTTGCAGCCCAGCCGCGTTCTACCTGTAACGAAGGAGGGAGTGTGTCTATGCGCAAAGCCATCTACATCGTCTCCCTGGCGTCCTTGGCGATTTTCTCCGTCCCGGCGGGCACAGCCCAATCCAAGAAGATCGAAGCCACAAACCTGCCTGACCATCCGTTTCAGGTGGACTATCCCTCCGGCAGCCCACTGCGTCTGCACTTGCGTTCCGGCGACGTGCGTGTGGTGGGCAAGGATGACAACAAGGTTTCCGTGCGCGTGGAAGCGAGCAACATGGAAAAGGCTCGGGAGGTCAGGGTGGTTTTCGAGCGCTTTGAGAATTCAGCCGAACTGCGCGTATCCGATGGTCCTAAGAACAACCTTGAAATCATCGTGGAAGTTCCGAAAGCCACAGGGCTGTTTGTCCGCATGCCTGCAGGCCAACTCGAAATCAGTGACGTCACCGGAGACAAAGATGTTCAGCTTCATGCGGGCGAATTGATTCTCCATGTGGGCAACCCAGAGGATTATTCGCACGTGGATGCCTCCGTGACCACCGGCGGCCTGGAGGCCCCGCCCTTTCATGAAGACCACGGCGGCTTGTTTCGCTCTTTCCAGAAAAGTGGCAATGGCAAGTACCGGCTCCATGCCCATGTAGGTGCGGGAGACCTGACTTTGCGTTAGGCATTTGACCCTATATTTCCCGGCAGTTGCCGCAACCTTTTGAGGTAGGAAGGGTTATGGTGGTATGAGGCTGCGGCTGCTCATTTACGTGGTGGCTTCGCTGGTTTTGCTGGCGTTTTACGCGCCAGCAAAGGCGATTACGTCTTTCTTCTCAAACTGGCAGGATCTCTAGACCTCCGTCCTCGGAGTTTCCCACCGCCTTGTATCCGCCGATTTGAATATCGCCTCTATGACGGCCATATTGGCGACCGCGTCCTCCAGGGGCACGGGAAGTTCGGTTCCTTCGCGGATGGCTCTCGAAAAGGCGTCCCCTTGGATGGTGTACTGGTCGCAGACCGGGATCATCTCCGTTGTAATCCCGCTTCCCGACACGTCCTTGCCGCTATCGATGAGAATTTCACAGGCCCGGTCATTTGGCGCATTGAAAGGAATCTTGATTTCAATGCGCGCCTCGGTCCCGAGAAACTGCATGCGCTGGTAAGGAACGAGCTGTGTGCCGCAAGTGAAAACGGAATGCCCGGAGGGAAACTCCAACATCGCGGAACCTAGCCGGTCAGTGCCAAACTCCGGGTCGGCTTCGAGCATTCCGCAAACCCGCAAGGGCTCCTCACCAAACATCCAGCGTGAGGTGGTAATCGCATAGCAGCCGATATCCATGAGGCTGCCGCCGCCGCATTCCACCACGTTGCGCACGTTGTTCGGGTCGCGATTGAAGTAGCTGAACGCGCCGACGATCGACCGCAGTTTCCCGACGACGCCCTTGCCAATCAAGTCCCGCACTCGCAGCCATTGCGGGTGGGTCTTGACCATGAAGGCTTCGCCGATCTTCACGCTGCAGCGGTCGCGCGCTCTAAGTAGCTCCTTCGCCTCGCGCGCGGTCAAACTGATGGGCTTTTCGCACAGGACGTGCTTTCCGGCCTCGGCGGCTTTAATGGACCACGGCACGTGCAGGTGATTGGGGAGCGGGTTGTAGATCGCCTCGATTTCGGGATCCGCGAGAAGTTGTTCGTAGGAACCGTAGGCTTTGGCTATGCCCAACTGAGCGGCGGCTTTCTCTGCTTTGCGCAACTCCCGCGACGCGATGGCGGTGATTTCGCTGCCTTCACCATTCTGCATTGCGGGAATCACTTTCTTCACGGCGATCGCCGCCACTCCCAGCACACCCCACTTAACCTTTGTTCCACTCATTCTGTGCCTCAGTATTGTTCGCGAATTTTACTGGCTTGCGGCTGTGGCGTAGGGACTTGCCGCGCGATATCGCTTCTCGAATTCTTCTTTCGTGCAAATGGTCCGCAAATCCGTCACGCGGTCAATGCAGAGGATTCCGTCCAGATGATCGATTTCATGCTGAAGCAGTTCAGAGAGATCCCGCAATTCGCCGGCCTGAATCTGGTGCGTCTTGCCTTGTAAATCCTGATATTGCACGGTGATGCCGCGGTTGCGCTCGACTTGCATGAAGATGGACAAAAAGCTGAGGCAGGCGTCCCAGACAACGATGCGCTCGGCGCTGCGCTCGAGGATATTAGGATTCACCAGCGGCCACGGGTCTTCGCCCGGCAAGCGCAGGAAAATGACGCGTTGCGAAACGCCGATTTGCGGCGCAGCGATGCCGCGGCCGTAGCCGGTGGTCTTGCGCCAAAAGGCCAGCGTGTCTTGCAAATCTTCGACCAGCGCGCGAATCTCCGGAGCGGAGGGATCTTTTACTTCTTTGCACGGCTCGCGCAACACCGGGTCCCCCAATTGCCGTACGGTCCGGACCGCCATGGCATCCACCTCCGTTTCGCTCTGACGATACGCTAATTCTTGACCTGCGAAAAGCCGCATCCTTTGGTATTATCTCGCCTGCGGCCAGCACCATGGGAGGGCTGACGCGACAGAACATGCGAGGAGGAGAAAACGAATGCGAAGAGGACTTATCGTCCCGGCGCTCGGGATGACCGTTCTGGGCGGGCTCGCCTCCGTGACCGGCCTTGGGGGGCAGGAGAAAAAGGAGGCCATGCCCGAGCCGAGCGTCAAGGTCGGAGACCTGGCCCCGGACTTCACCCTTCGGGACACCAAGGGGAAGGAAGTTTCGCTGCACGACTTTCGCGGGAAGAAGAACGTCGCGCTGGCGTTTTATATTTTCGCTTTCACCGGTGGTTGAACGAAGCAAATGCAGAACTTCCAGCAGAACCTGGCAAAGCTGGAAGCTGCAGACACCCAAGTATTGGGTGTAAGCATGGACAGCATGTTCAGCAATAACGCCTGGGCGGAAAAAATCGGAGTGACCTTCCCGCTGCTGAGCGACTGGGGCGGCGAAGTCACCAAAGAATACGGGCTTTACAATCCGCAATACAAAGCCGCGCGGCGCATCAACTATCTGATCGACAAGAGCGGCAAAGTCATCGAGATGCAGATTGACAGCGAGGCGATCGATCCGACAAAGATCGTCACGCTGTGCGAACGCCGCAAATCCGAGAAATAGACGCGCGCCGGCAAGCCGGCGGCAATTTCATCCTGTGTAGCTCAACGCGAGGAAGGGCCGTTGCGGAGGGCGTGGGAGCACGCACGGATGATTTGCACCTCAATACGGGAGTGCTAGAATTCACAGTGAACCGCCATGCCGCCAAAAACCCTTTATCAAAAAATCTGGGACAACCACGTTGTCTGGGAAGAGCCCGGCCAGCCTGCGCTCATTTATATTGAGCGACATTTGATCCATGAGGGCACTTCGCCGCAGGCGTTTGCCGGGCTGCGCGCGGAGGGCCGCAAGGTGCGCCGCCCCGACCTCACCTTCGCCGTCATGGACCATTCCGTCCCAACGACCGACCGTACGCTGCCTATCCTCGACAACGACGCGAAGCTTCAGTTCGATGCGCTGGAGAAAAACTGCCGCGAATTCGGCGTCCGGCTCTTTGACATGAACAGCCGCAACCAGGGCATCGTGCACATCATTGGACCGGAATTGGGCATCACCCAGCCGGGGCAAACCATCGTTTGCGGCGACAGCCACACCTCGACGCACGGCGCGTTTGGAACGCTGGCGTTCGGCATCGGTACGAGCGAAGTCGAGCATGTGCTCGCCACGCAGTGCCTGGCGCAATCGCGTTCGAAAACATTGCACATCCTTGTTCACGGCAAGCGGCCCAAAGGCGTCACCGCGAAGGACATTATTCTCGCCATCATCGGAAAAATTGGCATTGGCGGAGGCACCGGGCACGTGGCGGAATACGGGGGCGAAGCCATCCGCGCTCTTTCGATGGACGGCCGCATGACCGTGTGCAACATGACGATTGAAGGGGGCGCGCGAGCGGGAATGGTGGCGTCGGATGAAACCACGTTCGCTTATCTGGAAGGCCGCCCGTTTGTGCCGCGCGGCAAGGCCTTTCAGGAAGCCGTCGAGCGCTGGAAGCAGTTGCGCACGGATGATGGCGCGAAGTTTGATATGACCGTCGAGCTGCAAGCTGAGAAGATTGCTCCGCAGGTGACCTGGGGCACCAATCCCGGCATGGTCACGAGCGTTACCGCGCGGGTGCCCGATCCGCATGACTTCAAGGATCTGAACGATCAGAAAGCCACCGAGAGCGCGCTGAAATACATGGGGCTGAAGCCCGGTACACCGATTATGGATATCCCCGTGGACCGCGTGTTTATCGGCTCGTGCACGAATTCACGGCTTGATGATTTGCGCGCAGCGGCGCATCTGGTAGCGGGCAAGCACGTGGCGAAAACGATCAAGCAGGCGCTGATTGTTCCCGGTTCGCGCGGCATAAAGTCACAGGCGGAAAAAGAAGGGTTGGACAAAGTTTTCACCGCGGCGGGTTTCGAATGGCGCGACGCGGGCTGCAGCATGTGTATCGGGATGAACGCGGACGTGCTGCCGCCGCACGAGCGCAGCGCCAGCACGAGCAATCGCAACTTCGAAGGCCGTCAAGGCAAGGATAGCCGCACGCATTTGGTGAGCCCGGTCATGGCCGCGGCGGCCGCTATCGCCGGCCACTTCGTCGACGTCCGCGAATTCGATGTAGCCCACGTGGAGTAGATTGTGGTGAACTGTTCGGAAAATCTCTAATACATTCTTGGTAGAGCAGGCGCCGAAGTGGACGCCAGCCGCAAAAGGCAAATGGTTGGCTGGAACCGTAATCTTCGTCCTTGGCGTTCTGCTGCAAGTGGTGCAGGACTACGTTCATTCTCCACTGGGCATGCGAGCTAGGACCGGGGGACTCGCGCTAATGGCATTGGGCGTGGGTTTGCTGTTCTGGCGGGCGAAGAGCCTGTATGAAAGCTAAGGCAGCGCTCGATAACTGGACGGAAAACTGAAAGCTGACAACTTAGGACTCCAAACTAAATGCAACCATTCACTACTCACACGGGCATGGTCGCGCCGCTGGACCGCGTCAACGTGGACACCGACCAGATGGTGCCAAAACAATTCCTGAAGGCGCTGACGCGCGAGGGCTTCGGCCAGATTCTCTTCTACGACTGGCGTTATTTGCCGGGGGAGAAACCGAACCCCGAATTCGTGCTGAACTTTCCTCGCTACAAAGGCGCATCGGTCTTGCTGGCGCGCGCGAATTTCGGCTGCGGCTCGAGCCGCGAACACGCGCCCTGGGGCGTCAAGGACTACGGCTTCCGTGTCATCATCGCGCCGAGCTACGCGGACATTTTCTATAACAATTGCTTCAAGAACGGGATTCTTCCTGCCACGTTGTCGGAAGAGCAGGTCGAGGAGCTCTTCCAGCGCACGGAAAAAGAAGAAGGGTATTCGCTAACCGTCAATCTGCCGAACCAAACCATCGCCGATAAGCATGGCCTAATGTTCAAGTTTGAAATCGCTCCCTCACGCAAGGAAGTTCTCTTAAAGGGCCTCGACGACATCGGCACCTCGATGCAGCACGCCGCCGCCATCGACGCCTACGAAAAAGCTCACACCGCCACCGCCACAATGTACGAGCCCGTCGACGTGAAGTACTACTCATAAAAAAATCGCGAGGGCCCTTGTGGGCCCTCGAATGGAGTTGGTAGTGGTTCGCAAATTACCAGTCGATGGTCAAGCCGAACTGTAGCCGGCGGGCAAGATTGCCCTGAACGTTTCCGTTTAGGTTTGGGCAATCCGACGACCCTATCACGCCCCAGCTTTGTGGGTTGGCGGCGCTGAAGCAGGGCTCATTCGGCTGCATGTGATTGAGCACGTTGGTGGAATCAAAGTGAAGAGTACCGTTGAACCGCTCCGTGATCCTGATTCTCTTGCTGAGGCCGAGGTCCAGGTTCCAAAACGGAAAGCCGCGGACCGGAAAGGCTCCAGCTTGTCCATCCAAACCGAGGATGGGGTTGCGGACCGCATCGCCGAATATCCCGCCGCCTTGCGGGCAGGACGCATCGGGGTTGGCCAAAATGTTTTGCCCAGGTCCGGAGGTGCCGCAGACCGAGCCGGACGTGTTCTGATGGCGGGTAGCGTTGTAACTGAAGTTCCCCACCATATTCTCGTTGGCTCCGATGTAGGCAGTGTTGCATTCGCCCAAGCTTCCGCAGTTGCCGTTCGCTGTCTGGAGTTGCACCGGGAAGCCACTGCCGTAGACCAATAGTGGCGAGATATTCCAGCCGCCGAGCACATGGCCGATAATGCCCTTTTGGCTCGAGTAGAACGGTGGGGCATAGTTGAAGAAGAGGTTGAAGTTGAATTTTTCGTCGTAGCTCTGCGGGCCGTACTCGGCATGCAAGTTCCAGGGATCGATGGTGGCAAAGGAGCTGGTGGCCTGGATCACGTTTCCGGTTCCCAGGGCCTTGGACATGGTGAAGTTGGTCTTCATGGTCAGGCCATGCCAGTTCGTGAACGTCAACTGCAAGAAACCGGCGTTGTAGTTGCCATAGCCGTTACTGACTGTTGTAATGACGGACGGCGCTTGACCATTCGCTCCGAAGGGGCTGTTGATGGGATCGCTGGTAAAGGTCCGGCCGAAGGTGAAGAAGCCGGCATTGGAGACGCTAGCCCAGGCATCGAACGGGTCAGAGACGCCCATCGTGCCGTTCGCTGTGTTGTCCGCGACGAACGCGGCCGTGCAACTTGTAGTGCCAGGTACCAGCTTGGCCGCGCTGCCGGTGCAGTAGGCTGACCCCGGCCCTCCCAAGGCTGCTTCGAAAAAGGGCTGAACGGGCAAGGCGTTAAGATAGGCCAAATATGCGGGATTCGCTGCGCCCCCCTTTAGCTTGGGCGCTGGGACGTTAGTGCCGTAGTTGGTGGTTACCATCACATTTTTCCAGGCACTGGCGAAGCTCTGCCCGTTCAGTGTCAGCATGTAGGGAACTGCGGTAAGGCTGTAATATTCAATTTCATTGGAAATTTTGCGGCCGATATAGCCGGCCTCGGCAAGAATTTTCGGACCGAACTGGTGCTGGATGGTGACAGTGAATTCATCTGACTTGTTGGGCTTGAAATTCGCGTCGACGGTTTCGCCCGCCCCAGTGGCGACGTCGTTGACACCGGGATACCACGGCTGTGGCAGGTTCTGACTCGGCGGGGGCAGCGGCGCAGTTGTTCCGTCCACACCGACTCGGAAAGTGGTATTTGGGTCGCCGCCGCAGCCGCCCGTGACGCGGTTGGGACCGCCGCAGGTGTCCGGTTGCAACAACCCCGGAGTGAGCAGCGGAACCAGGAGGGGGTTGACCCCGTTGATCCGGCCAAAGATGCGAGCGTAGCCGCCGCGAACCACGGTATCCTTCATGAAGTTCCAGGCGATTCCGACGCGGGGGCTGATTCCCCCGTAGAACGGGTCATAGGGATACTTGGTGTGGTTTACGACGTTGCGGACCGATGCAAAGCCAACGTTGGGCGCATAGGCGATGCCGTCAAGCGCAAGCTCTTTTTCCTTCTGAAAGAAGTCTTCGGCCCGGAAAATGTGGCCCGTTGAGTCCACCATAACCGACTGGACGCCGCCCGTGGTTTCGTAGGGGGGCATTTCCAGAGTGTAGCCAATGCCGTAGTTCAAAGTGAACTTCGACTTCATGCGCCAGCTATCGGTCCAGTAGACGCTGTAGGTCGGCAGAATACTATGGCCCGTTATTGGTGGCGATGACATACAGCCGGACGTAGCAGCGATGCCGGAGATGGCACACGACGTGATGGGGTTGAGGGGTAAGCCAGCGGAGAGCGACCCCAATCCGCGCGAGAAGAGACCCTGGCTCGAATCCACCATGCCCAGAACCATCGAGTAGAGGTTTCCATATTTATTCGTGGAGGTGATGCCGGCAGGGACATAGCCGGACATGTCAATACCGAGTGAGTTGAGGCCCACGCCATTGCCTTCTCCGATCAGATACTGCTCGTAGGTGTTGATGGTACCGCCGTTGTCGTTCCGCTTGTGGGTGTCAACGTTGCGCTGGTAGCTGCCGCCGAACTGGAAATAGTGGCTGCCTCTCAACCAGGAGACGTCGTCGCGATACATGGTGTCATGGCCGTTCCAATAGCGCGTGCGAACGCTCTGGTTGTTAGTGTTGTAGGGAATAAACACGTTGTTGGAGTTTTCGCCGCCGATTTCCAAGGCTGCCGGGTATCCGGCAACGTTGGGCACGCCGCTGGGAGAACCATAGGCCCACCAGTTCCGGGTATAGCTAAAGTGGAAGTCGTTGGTGAGACCGGGCCGAATGTCTTTGGTCAAACCAGCGGTATAGAGCCAGGTATTCTGCGGTTTCTGGCGGATCGCTTGGTACTGGCCCTTGGTGTCGCCGGGGAAGAATCCGCCGACATCCCATTGGTTGTTCACAGTGTTGGTCAGCTTGTAGTAGTGGTAGGTACCATTGAAGTGCCAGCCCTTGGCGAATTCGTGGTCGATTCGCGCAACACCGAAGTTACTGCTCTGCGGAATAGCGATGGATCCAGTATACCCACAATAGTTTAAACCGTCGCCCTTGGTGCAGTCGTTGGGCATAGGCAGGTAGGTGCTCCATAGCTGCGATACGACGGGGTTGATGCCTATGCCACGCGGGTCACATCCCCCTGTTCCTGTGCAGGGAATGACGGTGCCTTGGGGTATCGTCCCGCTGGCGCATCCGTTACTACTGACGCAGGTCGCGGCATTCGCGGCGTAGGTCGTCGATGTTCCCGGCAGGGTGGTGGCCGTGGGGTTTAGGTTGATGACCTCCCCATTGAGTTGCAGTAGGCCCGCACGCATCGCCGCGGTTGGCATGGTCCTAGTGAAGGTTACGGCCTGCGGGAAGCGAAAACCTTCGTAGAGGCCGAACACAAACCAATCTCCGCCCAAAAAGTTCGCATGGGGGATTTTTCCGCCAGCATCTGCCCCAAAGCGGCTGAAATGCGAGCTGACTATCGGTTTGCCGATTAGATTGTTATCCCAGGTATTGGCACCGCCGAATGTGCTGTCCTGGTAGTATTCGTAAACACCGCCATGCAAGGCGTTCGTGCCGCGCTTGGTCGCGATGGACACCTGGCTGCCTGCGCCGCCGCTAAAGTCAGCAGTCTGGTTTGCTGTGGAAACCTTAAACTCTTCCACGCTCTCGACAGGGATGGGAACAACGGCCGAGGGTGTCTGGTTGAAGCCGGCGCTGTGGAGCATGCCTGTGCCTCCGGCGGTGTCCCCACCGAAGCCAGCGATATAAGTGTTGTTGTCTCCGCTCATGTCATCGGTAGCATAGCCGCCATCCAACTGGAAGGAGTTCTGGTCAGAAGCGGCCCCGCCGACGTTGCCATTAAGGTTCTGCCCGGGCTGAAGAACCGCCAGAGTGGAGGCGTCGCGGCTCGTGTTAGGCAGGTTAACGAGCGTCTCCCCGCTGAGGGTCGCGCCAACCGTGGCGTCCATGGTTTGCAGTTCGGCGCCGAGGGTTACGGTAACCTCGACGGTCTGCGAAACTGAGCCCAACTCCAGCACCGCGTTTACGGTTAACTGCTTGCCGACTTCCACTCCTTGGCTCGCAACTACTGTGGTCTTGAAGCCCTGCTTAGAAACTTTCACGCTGTATGTGCCGGGATTGACGTAAGGGAATATGTAAAGTCCTTTGTCGTTGGTCGTGGACGGCCGAGCGCCGCCGGTACTCGCATCTATCAAGGACACCGTGGCGTCAGGGACAGCTGCGCCACTGGCATCGGTGACCGTACCGGTAACGGTCCCAGTGGACGACGACTGGCCCATAGCTGGCGAGGAGCAAATCCACAGGAAAACAATCAGACAACAGACAACTACAACCACTCGCTTCATGGACATGGAACTACCTCCTGGACGGGGCGGGCAAGCCCCCTCAACTTGCACAGCGCTACGGAAGACCAAGCTCTTTGCATCTGGAAGAATCAGATTCAAACTCCTACCGCAGGGACTCTCTCGCTTGCGGGCACAGAGCAAATTCCCTACCACGCCAAAAGAAATAAATAACTTCTACCTTCTCCGCCGATTACATAAATTGCATCTAAAATGCTGAGCGAGTGATCTACGTAACTCCATACTCTTCTACGGACTTTCATAGGAGTTGCTCAACGCCTCGCTACCTGGGCAATTTCTAGGAGCGGTGTATAGCGCTGGATGGAGGCGCTGTCAATGGCTAAGCTTTGACTAAGTTTTTGATGACGTCCTGAGGAGGAATCTAAGTATGGATTGAATCTGCCGTCGTCGGTACTGAAACTTATAGCACTAGAGGCTCAAGAGGCATCCTCATTTGACCGAAGCGGCCACTCCCATCCTCTATTTTTATTTTTGGAAGAAGGACGACCTCTCGCCACTGCGCACTCTGACAACCATGTCGGCTATGCGGACCTCGACGCGAAGGAAGATTAAGTTTTAGTTTCCCTGATACACCGTCTTCCCACCAACGACGGTGCGCAGGACGCGCACCTTAGTGTATTGCGCAGGCCGAATCTTGGTGAGGTCGTCGGAGAGCACGATAAAATCCGCGTATTCCCCGGACTCTAGCTCACCCTTCTTCCCTTCCTCGAATTGCGCGTAAGCCGAGCCCGAGGTATACGCTCGAATGCAATCTGAGAACGAAATTTTTTCTTGCGGCTCCCAACCATTTCGAGGCCCGCCTTGCGGCCGCTCGCGGGTCACGCAAGCGTACAGACCGCGAAACGGGCTGATGGGCTCAACCGGATAGTCGGTGCCAAACGCCAGGCGAACCCCGTTCTTCAGCATGGTGTTCCACGCGTAGGCACCTTTGATCCGCTCACTGCCGATGCGGTCCTCGGCCCAGCGCATGTCCGTGGTTTGGTGAGAAGGCTGCATCGAAGCAATCACTTTGAGTTCCGCGAAGCGCTGGAAATCCATCGGCGCGACCACTTGCGCGTGCTCGATGCGGTCGCGGCGGTCGCGCGGGCCATTCGCTTTGCGAACCGCTTCGAAAACGTCGAGAGCAATGCGGTTGGCGCGATCTCCGATGGCATGAAAGTTCAGCTGAAAGCCGGCCTTATCGCGCTCGATGGCCATGGCGCGCAATTTGTCGGGATCGTAAGTGAAGATTCCCGTCGTTGAAGGATCATCGCTATAAGGCTCAAGCATCGCGGCAGTGCGCGAACCCAAAGCCCCATCGGTCACAGCTTTCAGCGCGCCGGTCTTCAGCCAAGGATCTTTGGTGCCGCCTTGCGCGCGCTTGTCCTGCAAATCATTAAGCGAATCATTGAAGTGCAGCCACTCGGTGATCCGCGCGGTGAGCTCCCCCTCCTCTTTCAGTTGCTGGTAGACCTGAAAATCTTCCCAGGCGGAATTGTCCTGCAGCGACGTGACACCGCTGCGCGCTACATTCGCCAGCGCGATTTCAATCCCCTTTCGCCGCTCTTCCACAGAGGGATCGGGAATCCGCACTCTCACTAAATTCATCGCGGCGCCTTCCTTCAACATTCCCGTCGGCTCTCCCAGACCGTCATGCTCAATCTCGCCACCCGGCGGATTCGGCGTGGACTTATCGATTTCCGCTTTCTTCAGCGCAAGAGAATTAGCGACCGCCACGTGGCCGGAGATGTGCGTGAGAATCACCGGATTGTTCGGCGACACCGCATCGAGTTGCTGGCGATTCGGGAACCTCTTGTCCGGCCAAAGCGTGTGGTCCCATCCGCTGCCGGTGATCCATTCGCCTTCTTTGTGATGCGCAACCGCCTCGGTGACGCGCTTCTGCATTTCTTCCGGCGAAGTCACGCCGCGCAATTCAACCGCCAGGGCGTCCGCTCCCGCGCTTCCCAAATGCACGTGCGCGTCGTTGAATCCGGGCATGACAAAGTGCCCGCCAAGGTTGACGGTCTCCGCGCCCTCCTGACTTCCGCCGCAGTCAAGCAGAACGTGATCCATCTTTCCAATGCAGGTGATTTTTTCATCGGCTACCGCCATAGCTTCGGCCCAGGGGGTTGCCGGATCGTTCGTGTAAATCCGCCCATGCGTGTAGAAAACAGTGTGCTTCGGCTTTTCCTGCCCGGTGGATTCCTGCGCACACAGCGCGCCCCACAACAGAACGCCCAGCGTAAAACCAGCAGAGGCGAGCCGCAAACGAACTCCCCCGGTTCTCATCGAGCTTTCTCCTCGGCGTCCCCGGAGATTCCCAGAACCGTCAATAACGCGCGTTTCAGGCCCACCTCCCGGTCCGTCGCGTCGTACCATTCCTGCAGCGAATGCGCGCCACCGCCCATTCCGCCAGCGCCGATGGAAATGGCATCGATTCCCAACGAGAGGGGTATGTTCGCATCGGTGGAAGAACGCTCCACGCGTGATTGGTTCCCAGTTATTTCATCGGCCGCGCGAAGAGCTGCCAGCAGCGGCGAGTTGGCTGGAAGTTCCCCGCCCGGCCGGCTCCCCAGCAATTCCACTTTCCACTCAAGATTGCCTTTCGAACGGTCGCGTGGAGGTTGCATCTCATCTCGCACGCCCGCCGCAATCGCCTCGCGAAGGGCGGATTCCAGCCGCCCTAATTCCTCTTCGTTTTCCGAGCGAATATCCACCTTGATTTTCGCTTCGTAAGGCACGGAATTGACCGACGTCCCACCTTCGATCTGCCCGATGTTAAACGTTGTGCGCGGACCCGCCGGCAACTTGGTGTTGATAAACCGCAGTGCGCCGCGGATCAGCGCATTGATAGGGTTGGGCATCCCGAAATCCGACCAACTGTGCCCACCCGGGCCGGTGATCGTCGCTTCGAGGCGCCGCGACGCCAGCGCCTTGGTCGTAACATGGTCGGTGCCGGAGCCATCGAGCACAATCACCGCTTTCAGCTTCGATCGGTAGGTGTCGACCAATTCGCGCATGCCCCGGAGATTCCCTTCCCCTTCCTCCCCCACGTTTCCCGCAAACAAAATCGTGCGCTCCGGTTTGACGTGAGCCGATTGCAGCGCCCGGGCAATCGCCACAAGCGCAGCGATGCCCGTCCCGTTATCAGAAATTCCCGGTGCCGTCATACGGTTGCCTTCGCGGTGAATTTTCACATTGGTGCCAGCCGGGAAAACGGTATCCACATGCGCGGAGAGCAGAACGATTTCATTCTCATTCGCTCCACGCAATTCTCCGATGACGTTGCCCGCTTTGTCCGTATGCGCCGCAAGGCCAGTCTCGATCAACAATTCGCTCACCGCAGCGGCACGCGCTTCTTCTTGAAATGGCGGCGCAGGGATTTCCGTCAACCTGGCTTGCGTGTCATTCACCCAGGAGAGATTGTGGCTCAGCCATTCGAGGGCCGCGCGAACTCGCGCGTTCTCAGCCAACCGGAACGCCGGGACCTGGCGATGTGCGTGCAACGGAGCAACGGGGCGGCCCGGCATAAGCAAAAGAATAACGCAAACGACGGCGCGTTTCATCGTCGTCTTGCTTGGCCGTGGTTGTTTCAATGCGGTGCGGACTCCGTGCAGAGCGCGTGGACCTCGGCGTCCGTGAGCACGCGGGCGGATTGCTTGGCAGCATCCAGGATCCGGCTTACCAAAGCGTCTTCGGCGGGAATCTGGTGGCGCGCGAGCCAGTACACAACGTTGGATTTGCCGCTCATAGGGCCGATTTCTATGACCTGCTCGAGACCAAACAAGTGCGCCGGAACGCCGCTGTAAACTGCGTCAGCCAATCGGTGATCGTGCTTCTGAATCGCCTTGATGATGGCGGCGGCATGCACTCCGGTCGCGGTGCGAAACGCGTCGTGCCCAATCACCGGATAGTTGGGCGGTATGGAGGTTTTCGTGGCACGAGCGACCGTTTCGCAATAAAACTTGAGATGCGAAAGGTCGCGGTCGATTAAGCCCGCCAGCCGCAGATTTACTAGCATCAGCTCCATTGGCGTGTTGCCGACGCGTTCGCCAAGCGCATTGGCCGCCGCATGCACCTGATGCGCTCCTGCACCAATCGCCGCGAACGAATTGGCGATGGCCAGCCCGCGGTCGTTGTGGCCGTGCCAGTCCACACGAATCTTCTCGCCCGAGGGTTTCACGACTTCGTTGATGACAAATTTCACCAGACGATAAGCGCCGTTCGGCGTGGCGTGGCCCACTGTGTCGCACAGAACCACCGCGCGCGCGCCGTTGCGAATCGCGGTCGAATACAAACGCTTCACGGTTTCCGGATCGGTCCGAATGGTGTCTTCCGTCACGTACATCGACGGCAGGCCATGCTGCACCGCGAACTTTACCGCTTTTTCCGTGGTGCGCTCGAGATGATCGACCGTCCAATCTTCTACCAGCCGCCGAATGGGGCTGGAGCCGAGGAAAGTGGCCGCTTCAATGGCCATCCCAACGCGCTCAGAGATTTCTACGATCGGCCGAATATCATTTTCGTGGGTTCGCGCGGCGCAGTTCGGCTTGATCTTCATCCGGTTGGTGGCGATTTCCTGCGCCAACGCTTCGGTATGCGCCGCCGCGCGCGGTCCCGCGCCCGGCAGCCCAATGTTTACGGAATCAATGCCTAGGGTCTCCATCAAGTGCAGAATTTCAATCTTTTCTTCAATGCTAGGGTCGGAAACGGAAGGATTCTGCAGGCCGTCGCGCAGCGTTTCGTCATCCAGCATCACGCGCGTGCCGGGAGGAATCTGCGGCGGACTTACCGTGTTCCAGTCATAAATCCATTCGTTTTCCGGCATGACCGTCTTTGGATGCTCCGAAGCGACGCTCTAATTTGGTCCTAATTGCGCGCCCTAATTTCGCCCGCTAATTCCTCAAGGTGTAGCTTTGCGGCTGCTGCGCGGGATCCGGGCGATACAGCGTCTTGCAAAATTCGCAGCGGTAAATCTCTGCCTTCGGCCCAATGATAGCGGCTACTTCCTTCGGGTAGTCGTACCAGCGCTTCAAATGGCCCGCGCAAAGCTTGCCCTTCTCATTTTTTTCATCGCAAGCGCGCTGTTTGGGCTTGCGGGTTTTGATCTTGGGACTGGATGCGGTTTCTTCTGCCATGGAATCCTTTCTACAAGCCGTGGTCACGAAAAAAAGCTTTCAGGGCGCTCTGCGCGTTGCGCATCTTTGCGCCGATGCTGCCGGAAAATTCAAATCGCAGAAAAGCGTCGGCGGCACGCTCCAGTTCGCGGCCATAACGATACCACCACGGCTTTTCGCGTCCCGGCAGGCCATCGACGTCGATATATTTCGGCTGCACCATTTCCAGCAACCCGGCGCGGCCATGCGTGCGGCCCCAGCCGCTCGCCCCGCAACCGCCGTGCGGAGCTTCCGCAATCCCAAAGTAACTGATCGCGTCGTTTACCATCACCGCGCCGGCGCGAAGTTGCTGCGCGATTGCCTGCCCCTTCTTGGTATCCCTAGTCCACACGCTGGCAGCCAGCGCAAACGGCGAGTCATTGGCGTGCTTCACCGCGGCTTCTTCGTTCTTCACCGTCTGAATGGCCAGGATTGGCCCGAACGTTTCTTCCTGAAACAATCTCATTGTCGAATCAACGTCCACGACGACGGTAGGCTCGAAGAAATTCGCTCCTAAATCGGGACGTGGATGCCCGCCGCACAAAACCTTTGCTCCCCGCGCGATGGCATCTTCGATCAAATCGCTCATGCGCTGCACGTGTTGCGGCCGAATCAGCGGGCCGACATCCGTCGCAGGATCATTCCCAGCCCCGAGCCGAAGTTTTTTTGTTTTCTCTGCGCAGAGTTCGACAAATCTTTCCGAGGCCGGCCGCTCCACAAATAGGCGCTCCACCGACAAGCACACCTGCCCGCAATTCGTGTAACTTCCCCAAACCGCGGCGCTCGAAGCCACCTCCAGGTTGGCGTCGGCAAGAACGATCATCGCGTCTTTTCCGCCCAACTCCAGCACGGTCGGGATGAGACTCTTTGCGCAAGCCTCCGCAACACGCTTCCCCGTCGCCACGCTGCCCGTAAACATCACTTTGTCCGGACCCGCTTCAATCAGCGCCTGCCCCACTTCTCCTCCGCCCTGCACGACGGCAACAAGGTCTTGTGGGAATCCGGCATCACGGAAAAGCTTTCCGATAAGCGCTCCGCATTTCGGGGTGAAGTCACTGGTCTTGCAAACGACGGCGTTCCCCGCTACGACCGCCGGAATGACCTGGCTCATGGGGATTGCGAGCGGATAATTCCAAGAAGAGATGATGGCGATTACACCGAGCGGCTCATAGACAAGATGCCCGGACTTGGCCTTCGCCGCAATGTTGTGATGCGGAACGCGCTCTCGACGAAGGGCCGCAGCGGCATTCCTGGCCCAGTATTCGGCAGAATCAAGCGCCACAAAAATGTCCGCAAAGAGCGCTTCGACGCGCGGCTTTCCCGATTCGTTGACGACGGCATCCGCCAGTTCGTTGCGCGACACCATCATGCACTCGCGCAGCTTGCGCAATCGTTGGCAGCGCTCTCGAATCGAGATTTGCGCCCATCCTGGTTGCGCCGCGCGCGCCAGCGTGACCGCCCGCGCGACGATTTCCGGCGGCGTCTTCTCGATGAGGGCAAGCACTTGTCCCGTGGCCGGGTTGATGGAAGGAAGCGTGTCGATGGGGATAGCGGTGGCGGCCATAACCGGGATTCTAACCGATTTTCTCCTGCAAAGAGAGCCAAGGGCACGGTGCTTGGGGACGCAGGTTGGTTCGTCATTCCGGTGCTTGTGCCGGCCGTCACAATCGGACGAAATCATCATTATGGTTTGCCGACGCGCCAGGCTTCTTCGTGCTGCACCGCCACCATGACCAGCCCCTGCGGCGGAACCGTCGGGCCGGCCTTGGAACGATCTTTGCTCTCGTAGAGCCGATCGATGTCCTCCGGCTTGAGTCTTCCCCTGCCCACATCGAGCAGCGTGCCCACCATTTTGCGCACCATATAACGGAGGAACGAGCGGCCGCTCACCGTAAAAACCAGTTCTTCGCCATCCTCGCTTCGTGCCAGGCCGGCCGAGTAAATCTCGAGCTCCGTCGAGCGCTCGCGGTCTTCGACCTCCGAATCCGCCGAAGCCGCGAAAGCCGTGAAGTCATGCGTTCCGACGAATCGCGCTGCGGCTTCGCGCATGGCGTCTTCGTCCAGAGGAAACGGATAATGCAAGACGTAACGCCAGAGCGCCGGCGGCACGACTTTTCCTCGATACAGCCGATAACGGTAGGTTTTGCGCCGCGCCGACCACCGCGCGTGAAAATCCGGCCCGACCTCTTCGGAACCCACGATGCGAATCGTCGGCGGCAGCAGCGCGTTCATCGCCCGCTGAAATTCTTGCGCCGACAATCCTGATTGCGTTTTGAAACTCGCCACCTGACCAAGCGCGTGCACGCCCGCATCGGTTCGGCCGGAACCATGCAGAAAAACCTTTTCCTGGGTCAGGCGCTGCAGCACGTTGACGATTTCGCCTTGAATCGTAGGTTTGTTTGCCTGCATTTGCCAGCCGTGGAAATCCGTGCCGTCGTAAGCAATGGTGAGCTTGAAATGACGCATGCAGGAGAGAGTTTAAGAGTCCAAGGTCAAAGAGTTCAAGGACGTCCCAAACGGCAAACACTTTCCTGCCTTCGGCCTTTGAACTCTTAGACCTTCCACAGTTCAAGGTTGAAGGTGAAAGAGTCAAAGAGTCTGAAGCCAGGAGTTGAGAACCTAAGAATTCAACGCAAGAGTCCAAGAACGGAATGGCGCGCCACCCTTCCTAATGTCCCTTGAACGCTTGAACTTTCAACTTTTGAACTTCGATTACGGGGCTGTTCGCGCGAAACGGCTGCCCGGCTTCACGGCAAAACTGCCCTGTCGGCACAGCGGGCAATCTTCGGGCTCATAATTGGCGATGGGCATTTGCAGCAGCGACTGCGCTTCCACGTCGAACTCGATCTTTCCCCCGCTCCGGTCCATCAGCGCGCCCGCCGCCATCACCCGCCCGCCGGCTTCTTCCACCACGTGAATGGTTTCCATCGTTGAGCCGCCGGTGGTCCACACATCTTCGACGACCAGGACATGTTGATCCGGGCGCACCTCGAAGCCGCGCCGCAAAGTCATCATTCCGCTGGCATCCCGTTCCACAAAAATCGCCGGCACACCACCACCTATCGGATTTTTCGGGTCAGGCAGCGCGCGGGCAACTTCCTGCCCGATGATGAGTCCTCCTATTGCCGGCGACACCACCGCGCCGACGCGAACATCCGAAAACAGCTCTGCCAGGGCTTGCCCGAGCTTTTCCGCAAACCGCGGATACTGCAAAACCAGCGCACATTGTACGTAGGTTTCGCTGTGCCGCCCGCTGGACAATTCAAAATGCCCGTGCCGGATGGCTCCGGCAGTCTCGAACATCTTCAGGATCTCTTCGCGCTTCAACATAGCCTCAGCCAACCGTCAGCGGTTCCTAAACGTCGGACTGTCAGCAGCCTAGCGGTGGTGCCTTTCCTTGTCAAGAATTGTCAAGAATGGACGCGCCTGTTAGACTGCGGTCTGCCCGGCCAGTGCGTGTCTTTGTTTGTGGCAACTTTCCCGTCCGAATCCGGGGGCGCGGGGTGCGTACTCGCTAAACGAGAAAACGGTTCACTGGCTTCGAAAAGTGAAATAAAAGCAAAACCCGCGAAACAAATTCCATTCTGTGAACGTTTTACAGTTGAGATCATCGAAACCCAAATTTAAATCCCTTGGGGAAATCATGAGGGTAAGGAGCGCTATGACTTCGCAATGTAGGACGCAGGCTGCATCTGGAGCGACGGTGTTAGCCCGACCGCTGTTGGCGTTAATTCTTGCGGCGACGCTTGTGGGGGGACCTGTCTCCCCCGCGTATGCGCAAGCGGCACCGCAAAATCCGCCTCCCGCGCCTGCTCCGCAAGCCGCACCGAGCGCTGTGACCACGCCCATTTCGGTCGGTACCGCCAAATACCATTTCTCGCGCGCGCCGCGGCCTTTTCCCAATCTGTTTGCGCCCTACCGCGCGATTAAGGTCCCGCCCAGCCCTATGGTCAACTCGCCGCGCATCGAGCAGCTCATCCACGACAACAAGCTCGAAATCTCTCTTCAGGACGCGGTGGAGCTCGCTTTGGAAAACAGCGTGGATATTGCCGTGCGGCGCTACTACCCGTGGATCGCAGACGTAGGCATTCTCAAAGCGTCCTCTGGTTTCTCGGGTTATGGGATACCCGGTGCTGCCATCGCTGGTTCTTCGGCCAGCCTCAATCCTTTTGCGTTTATCATCACCCAGTACGACCCTCTGTTGACCTCTTCTGTTTCCGTCGACGATCGCACGCAACCCATCAACAACCCCTTCATCTCCGGAACGGGAGCCACGGGAGCCGGCGCCGCTCTTCGGGCCACCCCCGACTTCATTCACACCGACACGTTCAATACGCAGTATTCCCAGTATTTCCCGACCGGAACGAGCATGACCGTTACCTATGACAACACGCGATCATCCAGCGATCCCACGGCCAACTTTTTTAATCCCTACGTGCAGTCCTCCATCTTCGTTAGCTTCAGCCAGAATTTGCTCAGCGGCTTTGGCCTGACTGTGAACCGCCGCAATATCATCATCGCTAACAACAACCGCAAGATCGCGGACCTTGATTTCGCGCAGCAGGCTATCACTACCGTCACGAATACCATCACCGCCTATTGGGAACTCGCCTACGCCCGCGAGAATGTTAAAGTCCAGCAGCAAGCCGTTGCTGTTTCCGAAAAGCTGTATAGCGACAACAAAAAGCAGCTCGAGATCGGCACGATGGCTCCGCTGGATGTAACTCGCGCGGAGTCCGAACTTGCCACCAACCAACAGAACTTCATCGTCGCACAAACTGTCCAGTTGACCGATGAACAGACCTTGAAAAATGCGATTACCCGGAACCCGCTCGACCCCAAAGTCGTCAACATCGAAATTATTCCCACTGATAAGCCAACTGCCCCGGCACAAACCGAAGCCCCAAGCTTCGAGGAGGCGTTGAAGGAAGCTTACGGGAAGCGGCCGGACCTCCTCGAGCAGGTATACAACTTAAGAAACGCTGCCCTTGATGTGAAGGCCACGCACAATGCCCTGCTGCCCACTGCTACCCTAAGCGCTCAGTACGGAACCGTGGGGCTCGCGGGAAACTCCAAACCGACCCCAACCATGCCCGCGACCTACGCCGGTTTCATCGACGCCATGAGGGACGTGTTTCACAACGACTTTCCAGACTATGCTGCGCAAATCAGCATCACCATTCCGATTCGCAATCGTTCCCTGCAAGCCGACAACCAGCGCGCGCAGCTCGTCCAGCGCCAGATCGAGATGGAAGTGCAACAATTGAAGAACGCGGCCTTGCTCGACGTTCGCAACACCTACATCGCACTTGAACAGGATCGCGCGCGTGTGCAGGCTGCCTCCAAAGCAAGCGAACTGCAACGGCAAACGTTTGAGGCCGAGCAGAAGAGATACGCTCTCGGCGCCTCCACGGTCTATCAAGTCATTTTGACGCAAAGAGACTTCATCACCGCCCAGGGTACGGAGCTCCGTGCACTTGCTGATCTGCTTGAAGCCAGGGCCAACTATGAACGCGCCGTTGGCCGCACGCTCGAGGCCAATCACGTCACCGTTGCCGACGCCGAAGGCGGCAAAATCGAAGGCCAAACGCTCATCCCGGGAACATTGCACGGCCAGGTCGTTGGTGTGGACAAACTCTTCTCCGGTACCAATGCTGGCCAGAAATAACTCGCACAAGCTGCGGGGAATAAACTTTGCACCCCGGAGCGGGCGGATCTAGGCACAACGACCCTCTGCCCTCTCCGCTGCGTGACGACACTTCGTCGCCCGCAGCCCTAGCGTTGCAGCTCGCGAGCGGGTTCTGCCACAATTCGATATCGCCATTACGCGAGAGAACCCGCAAGGCTATCGCCCTGCGTTACAATCCCCGTGCGTGCCGTGTCATGCTTTGTGCCGATTCTCTCCTGTGCCCCTGCTGTTACTGGTGTTGCCGACGCTTGCCCGTCCCCTACCTTTCGCATAGCATTGGTGGTGTAGACATCCTACGCATTGGCTCTCACGCACTTGAGGAGAGGCTCCGGAATGAGCGATAAGCCAAAAGCATCGACAGAGACTTTAACGCCCGCCGAAACTTCCGCCCCGCACCGCCAGCCCTCGGCCAAAGAACTCGACTGGGAGAGGAACATTCTTCAGCCGACTTTGGCAAAGAGCCCCGAAAGAACTCACCATTTCACAACCGCCTCCGGTCATCCGATTCGCCGCCTTTACACGCAAGCCGATTTGCCGAACTGGGATCCCGACCGCGATTTAGGCATGCCTGGTGTTCCCCCCTATACTCGCGGAATCCATCCCACGATGTACCGCACGCGCCTCTGGACGATGCGCCAGTTTGCGGGCTTTGGCACCGCGGAAGACACCAACGCTCGTTTCCGCTACCTCCTTTCGCAAGGTCAAACTGGCCTCTCCGCAGCTTTCGACCTGCCGACTCTCATGGGTTATGACTCTGACCATCCGCTCTCGGAAGGAGAAGTCGGCAAATGCGGCGTGGCCATCAGCTCCCTCGCCGACATGGAAGTGCTTTTTGACAAAATCCCGCTCGCGAACGTCACCACCTCCATGACCATCAATTCGCCGGCGGCGGTCATCTGGGCAATGTACCTGGCGGTGGCGGAAAAGCAGGGTGCGGACTGGAGGAAAATTTCTGGCACGCTGCAAAACGACATCCTCAAAGAGTACATCGCACAAAAGGAGTACATTTACCCGCCCGAGCCTTCCATGCGGTTGGTCATCGACACCTTTGAATTCGGCGTCAAAAACACTCCCAAGTTCAACACCATTTCGATCAGCGGCTACCACATCCGCGAGGCAGGCTCGACGGCGATTCAGGAATTGGCCTTCACGCTGCGCGACGGACTCGAGTATGTTGAATGGGGAATGCGTCGCGGGCTGGAGGTGGACCAATTTGTACCGCAGCTTTCCTTTTTCTTCAACGCACACAATGATTTCTTCGAAGAGATTGCCAAGTATCGTGCCGCGCGGCGCATCTGGCATAAGGCCATGGTCGAACGCTACCAATCGAAGAATCCGCGCTCCTGGGCGCTGCGCTTTCACACCCAGACAGCGGGCTGTTCGCTCACGGCGCAACAGCCGTACAACAACGTCGTACGCACGGCCCTTCAAGCGCTTGCTGCGGTGATGGGCGGCACGCAATCCTTGCACACCAACTCTCTTGATGAAGCTTGGGCTTTGCCCACCGAATTTGCGGCGACGATCGCTCTGCGCACGCAGCAAATCATCGCGCACGAAACCGGCGTGACGAATACCGTCGATCCCCTCGGCGGGTCGTATTTCGTGGAAACGCTCACCAACGAAGTCGCGCGCGGCGCGTGGGACTATATTGACCAAATTGATGCTATGGGTGGCATGGTAGCGGCGATCGAACGTGGTTATCCCCAGCGGGAAATTGCGGAAGCTTCCTACCGCTATCAGATGGCGGTGGACAAGAAAGAAAAAATCATTGTGGGGGTGAACGATTTTATTTCGGAAGTGAAGCCGCTCGAGATCCTGCAAATTGACGAGACGGTCGGGCGGCGCCAGGCCGAGCGCCTCCGTAAACTCCGCGCCGAGCGTTCTCAAGGCGAGGTGGACCGCCGACTTGGCGCGCTGCGCAACGCTGCCAAAGGCAACGAAAATCTCATGCCGTTTATTTTCGATGCGGTGAAGGCCTACGCCACGCTTGGCGAAGTTTGCGACGCCTTGCGCGACGTCTTCGGCACCTACGAAGAAGTCGCCATCACCTGACCTTTGTTTTCTTCTCTGTGTCCCCTGCGCACTCTGTGTTTAAAAAGACCCTAATGAACGACACCGAACCGACCCGAAGGATCATCGGCGCGGCAATAGAAGTCCACAAGCTACCAGGTCCAGGTGCCTTGCAACACAGAGAGTTCAGAGGGGACGCAGAAAAGAGGATCCAGAGCCGCAATGCCTGAGAAAAAAATAAGAGTGCTGATTGCGAAGCCGGGGCTGGACGGGCATGACCGCGGCGCCAAGGTGATTGCCCGCGCGCTGCGCGATGCCGGCATGGAAGTGATTTACACCGGGCTGCGCCAGACGCCCGAGATGATCGCTTCCGCTGCGCTCCAGGAAGACGTCGACGTGATCGGTCTCTCCATTCTCTCCGGCGCGCACAACACCATTTGCCCGCAGCTGATGAACTTATTGCGCGAAAAAGGCATGAGCGATGTCACCGTCCTTGTCGGCGGGATCATCCCCGAAGCCGACATTCCTGGCCTCAAGCAATCCGGCATCGCGGAGATTTTTCTTCCCGGCACTTCTACACAAGACATCGTCGATTTCATTCACAAGCGCGTTTCTCGCGCTTAGCCTTTTTCCCTGTCGCGATACATTTCCCGGACGCCGCGCATGAGCTGTTTGATGCGCCGCTTTTCATTCTGTCTAGCTTCCGCGTCGATTTTTCGCCGCAGGAATTGCTGTTCCCGTTGAAGCTTGCGCCAGTTTTCGAGCCGCTCGAGGTCTAGCGAGCCCGCGTGGATTGCCGCTTGCACGGCGCAGCCCGGCTCGGTCGCATGGCTGCAATTGGTGAACCGGCACTGCACCGCAAGCGCATGGATGTCCGCGAAAGCTTGGGAGATGCCTTCGTCTGCCTCCCAGAGCTGCAATTCCCTTAAGCCCGGCGTGTCTATGAGCAATGCGCCACCGGGCAAAACAAACAGTTGCCGCGCCGTTGTGGTGTGTCTTCCACGACCGTCCGATTCGCGCACTTCTTGCGTCTCTTGAATTACATGGCCCATCAGCCGGTTCGCGATCGTCGACTTTCCAACGCCGGAGGAGCCCAGCAATACAATCGTTTGTCCGCGAGCCAGATGCGCATGCAATTCACCAAACCCTTGCCCTGTCCTCGCACTGATCATGAGCACCGGCACGCCCATGGCAATCCTTTCCATTTCCTCTACTTGTTCTTGCGGTTGTTCGCAGGCGTCGGCTTTATTCAAAAGAATCACGGGTTTGGCGCCGGACTCCCAGCACTGCGACAGATACCTTTCGACGCGAGGCGGATTAAAATCGCCGTCGAGCGCCGAGACGAGCAGTGCGGTGTCCACATTCGCGGCAATCACTTGTTGCGCGATCTTCTTGCCCGCTACTTTGCGGACAAATTGGCTGCGGCGCGGAAGAACTTCCTGAATCAGTGCGCCTCCACCCTGATCCCGAAGCTCTGCAGCTACCCAATCGCCCACGGCGGGCCAATCGGCGCCTTGCTCCGCGGCAAGACGCAGCTTTCCTGCTGCCTCGGCCAGAAACTCTCCGAAATCGCCGGCGACGCGCCAAATTCCGTGGCTTTGCGCGACAACGCGCGCTGGAAGAAGGCTCTCGCGTTCCGCACTTTTCCAAATGGCTTCAAAATAGGCATTCCATCCCCATTGAAGAGTCGACACGCGAGTATCCTCCCGCGGCCATGACACAACACACAGCCGAAGCTAGCGCCCACACCAGACAACTTGCATTGAAGGAAAGGAAGTGCGGGAAGAGTGGTTCCGTTAGTTCCGAGAAGCCGCGGAGACACACCCGCCCGCGCTAACGATGGTGAGCGTACGCACGGGCGCCTCCTTGGCGGAATTGAGCAGGCCGGCAGCTTCGCGCGAGCCTGCCCGCAAATGAATGCTACCGGGAGAAACGTTTGCAGTCAATCCGATTTCAGTTAAGCGCATCGTTAGTGAAGGATCTTTCCTTCGGGGTCGCGCATTTCCATCTTTCCGAGATTGAGTTTTTTCATCTCGTCTTCGATCTTGGTTTTGTCGCCGACCGCCACCACCACGATTTTTTCCGGGTGAATGTACTTTTGTGCCATGGCTTGGGCTCGTTCCGGAGTCACGGCGTCGACCTCCTCTGGCAGTTTCGAAAAATAATCCAGCGGCAAATCGTAGATGAACAGCTCGGCAAACGTTCCCACAGCATCCGTGCCACGTTCGAAACGCCCCGGCATCGACCGCGTGATGGAATCTTTCGAGAGCTTCATCTCGTCGGGAGTCATCTGTGTGTCGCGGATCCTGCGAAGTTCATTGAAGATTTCCGTCGTCGCAGGCGCCGTCACGTCCGTCCGCACTGCCGAATAGGCGAGAAATGGACCGGGATGGCGTTGATAGGTAAAAGAAGATCCGGCGCCATACGTGTAACCGTGCGCCTCGCGGAGATTCATGTTGATGCGGCTGGAAAACAGTCCCCCCAGTTCCGTGTTCATCACTTCGAGCGGAACATAGTCGGGAGTGGAGCGCGCCGCCCCAAGTTCGTAGCATTCCAGCGACGTTTGCGGGGCTCCGGGGCGGTCCACCAAAATCAAGCGGGCATCCGTACTCTCCGGCGCACCAAAGGTGGTGGCCCCCGGCTTTCCCTGCTTCCATGCGCCGAACTGTTTCTCCAACAGCGGCATCAGCGTTTCGAGTTTGATATTTCCCGCGACGACCAGCGCTGCGTCATTCGGGAAATAATGCTCCTGCCAAAACTTCACCAAATCCTCTCGCGAAATCGCTTTGAGCGATTCGGCTGTTCCAATGTCCGGATATCCGTAAGGATGATGCGGCCCATAGAGCGCGGTTCTCATGACGCGCGTGGCCACGGAAAATGGGTCGTCCTTTTCCTGCACCAACGCCGCTGCACGCTCTTTGCGGACGCGCTCGATTTCGGCGTTCGGGAAAGTTGCGTGCAGTGCCACATCGGCCAAAAGTTCCAGAACATCGGGAAAATTCCGCGTCAGCGCTTGCGTGCCGACCAGTGAACTGTCCATCGAAGCCCGGGACCAAAACGATGCTCCCAAATCAGCGGAGCGATCGGCGATCTGCAACGCGCTCCGCGTGGTGGTTCCTTGCTGGAGCATGCGGGCCGTAAAGCTCGCCAGACCTGGCTTATCGGGGGGATTCGCGCCGCTCCCGGAACGGAGCACCAGGCTGGCCGCCACGAGTGGAAGACCCGGCCGTTCGTTGTACAGCACGGTTAAGCCGTTCGAAAGCTTGAACTCTTGCGGGACGGGCAAATGCAGCGGGCTTGACGGGCCTGGCTTTGGCGGGTCCTTGCGCCATTCAGCGTCTGTGTTGACCGGCTCGCCGCCCATCTTTGCCGTGTCTTTCGCTTCGGATTTTGGCGTCGGCACCTCCGCGCCAAGATCCTGCTTGCCCGGAACGCCATACACTACGACGCGCTGATTGTTGCCGAGTTGCGCTTGGGCAAATGCTTTCAGCGACTCCACAGAAGCGTTTTCGTAGCGCGCAATGTCCGCGGCCAGAAAATCCGGCGTCCCGAGATAGTGGTTGTAGCTGTTCAAGCGATCCGCAACGCCACCAAATCCGCCGAGCGTTTCGAGTCCCTTGATAATTCCTGACTCCACCACATTTCTCGCGCGCTCGAGTTCTTCCTCGGTGGGTCCATTGGCCCGGAACGCATCGAGCTCTGCGTTGATGGCTTTCTCCAGATCCTCGGGCTTCACGCCGGGACGCGCGGTCGCCTGTATCTGAAACTCCGACCCTAGCATCAGTGATTGTTGATTCGCGCCCACGGCTAAAGCGATCTGCTTTTCGTAGACGAGTTTCTTGTACAAGCGGCTGGATTTTCCGCCGCCGAGCACGGTTGCGGCAAGGTCTGCTTCGGCGTCTCCTGGTTTGAAAATCGGTGACGTCAGCCAGGCCTCGTACACGCGAGGCAGTTGCACGTTGTCTTGAATCACCGCGCGACGTTCGGCGGTAATCGGGGGCGTCTTCGCCGTGATCCTGGGCACGTCTTCACCGCGCTTGAGCGGGCCAAAATATTTTTCAACGAGCGCTTTGGCGTGCTCGGGTTGGAAGTCGCCCACGATTGCCAAACTGGCGTTGTTGGGAGCGTAATAGAGCCTGAAGAAATTCCGCACGTCTTCCAGTTTGGCCGATTGGATGTCCTCGTGCGAGCCGATTACGTCGCCGTAGTAGGGATGGCCCTTGGGATAGAGCAAATGGAACATTCCTTCGTCCACGATTCCGTAAGGAGCGTTCTCGACGCTCTGGCGCCGTTCGTTGCGCACCACGTCCTGTTGATTGGAAAGGCTGGCTTGATCCAGTTTGTCGGGCAGGTAGCCCATGCGGTCGGACTCCAACCACAGCGCCAGCTCGAGTTGATTCGCGGGCAGTGTTTCAAAGTAATTGGTGCGGTCAAAATCGGTGGTGCCGTTGATGTCGCTCGCACCTGCGGCTTCCAGTAAGTGAAAATGGGAACTGCCCGGGACGTGGCGCGAACCTTCGAACATCATGTGCTCGAAAAGATGAGCAAATCCCGTGCGGCCAGGGATTTCATTTGCCGGACCCACGTGGTACCACAAATTTACCGCGACCATCGGCAAGCGGTGATCCTCGGAAAGGATGACGACCAGGCCGCTTTGCAATTTGTATTTTTCGAATTTGAGTTGCGGGACCTCGAGCCGCGCGGGCCTGGAAGCCGCTTTCTGTGTTTGCGCGGCGGCGGGAGTCGTCTTCGCGCTTTGCGCCGGAGCCTGTGGCGGAACCGCCTTCTGCCCCGCGGATGCGCCCACAAAAAACAAGAACGCTACTGCTCCCAGCATCAAGACACTCTTGTAATGCGCCTTCATCAAAGTTTCCTTTCAAATGAGTACAGATTGACGCTAACTGCTGGACCACGCTCGCAGGTGTCCCCGAGGAACCCCACCTAGCTTACCGTGCTGGGGACGAAGTGCAAGCCTTTTGCCTCACACGACACAGGGGCGCCAGGGAAGCGCCGTGCGCTTTGACGGCACCGGCTTGCCAGTTCCTCGGCCCCTGAGGACTATGCAACCTCCCTATGGACATCCCAAAGGAGCTATGCTATCTTCCTTTGCGCACGCCAAAGGAAGATACGATGCCCGACGGTAAATCCGAGGTTTTGCAGGGAACGCTTGACCTCCTGGTCCTCAAGACCCTCGAAGCCCTCAACCCCTTGCACGGGTATGGCATCGCTAGACGCATCGAGCAGATTAGCGAGGATTTATTTCGTCTCCATGAAGGCACCGTGTGCGCTGCTCTCCTCCGTCTGTCACAGAAGGGTTGGGTCTCGTCAAAATGGGGTGCGTCGGAAAACAATCGTAAGGCCCGGTTTTACTCGCTCACGAAAGCGGGCCGCAAGCAACTCTGCCGCGAGACCACAAATTGGGAGCGCGTTGCAGGTGTGATCGCAAGACTCTTACAGGCCGCGCCTCAGAGGTGACTCATGCTCTCCTACTTGCGCACATTCGTGTCGCGCATTCGCGCCACGTTTCAGCATGCAAATACGGACCGCGAGCTAGGCGCGGAAGTTCAGTCCCACCTCGAGATGCTGGCGCAACGCTTTCGCTCTCAAGGAATGTGCGAGGAGGAAGCGCGCTGCGCCGCAAGGCGTCAGTTCGGAGGGGTCACGCAGCTCAAAGAAGACCTGCACGAACGCCGCGGTCTTCCGCAATTGGAAATTGTGTGGCGTGACGTTTGCTATGCACTTCGCCAGCTTCGAAATGCGCCTGGCTTTACCGCTGCGGCGGTGTTGACGCTAGCCCTGGGCATCGGAGCAAACACGGCCGTATTTGCCGTTGTTGACGCCGTAGTCTTCCGCCCGCTTCCCTATCCGGAACCGGATCGTCTCGTATCCTTCGCTTCCTGGGTTACCCGCGGCACTCCACACGCGGATGATCTGTCCTATCCCAACTTTTTCGATTTCCGTTCCGGAAATCGCGTCTTCGAACACTTGGTTTGTTACCGCGGCGAAGAATTCAGCATCTCGGGACACGGAGAAGCGATTCATGTGGACGGCGAGATTGTCTCCTGGGATCTCTTTCCCCTTCTTCGTGTTCAACTTGAACTGGGCCGCAGTTTTCTTCCCGCGGAAGAAAAACCTGGCACGCACGTCGCTGTTCTTAGCCACGAATTATGGCAAAACTACTTCGGCGGGGACCGCAATGTTGTTGGCCAGGGCGTCACAATCAATGGCAGGACTTTCACCATCGTCGGGGTCGCTCCTCGTGACTTCCGCTTTCCTGTCGATAACCCGTCCGTGCAGCTTTGGAGCACGCTCGCGGAAGATGCGGCTGCGTCCGAATATCATCCACTGACGGAGCAACGAGGCGCACGCACCCTGAGCGTGATCGCGCGCCTGAAGGATGGCGTGACCGTGGAGCAGGCACGCGCGCAAATGGATTCCATCGCGGCCGCGCTTGCCGCTCAATATCCCGACGAAAACAAAAACCGCGCTTCGACCTATATTCTCCCGGAATTGGAAAGAGTTGCAGGCGACAGCCGTCGATCCATGTTTGTCTTGATGGCGGCCGTTTTTCTGCTCTTACTCATCGCTTGCGCCAACATTGCCAGCCTGGTTTTGGCCCGCAGCGTCGAGCGCGAACGCGAAGTTGCTGTTCGCGCGGCCCTGGGAGCCTCGCGCTTAATCGTCATGCGGCAACTGTTCACGGAAGGTTTGGTGCTTGGCCTTCTTGGGAGTTTGGCGGGCCTGCTGTTGGCTTCCGCATGTCTGCGCGTATTCTTGCCGCTTGCCGCGGACAGCATTCCGCGAATCTCGCTGGCCGTTGTGGATAGGCGCGTCCTTTTGTTCTCAATCGCTCTTGCTTTGTTCACCAGCGTTCTCTTTAGCCTGGCGCCCGCGCTTCAAGTCGCGAAGGTGGACCTGGTCCGCTCTTTGAAGGAAGGGGCAAGAAGCATTACCGGCGGCCGCGAACGCCTGCGAAGCGTGCTGGTCTCCGGCCAAATTGCGCTGGGCTTGATGCTACTCAGCGCCGCCGGCTTCTTGATTGCCGCGTTTGTGCAACTCGAGCGGCGCGACCTCGGTTTCAAACCCGATCCTGTGCTCACCTTCAACCTGGATCTTCCGCAGGGGCAATACAACACGGCAAAGGGGATTCGTTTTTCGGAGCAACTCCTGGAGCGCCTGCGCGCTCTTCCAGGCGTGCAATCCGCGGGAGCCGGATGGCCGCTTCCCATGCAGGGAAACCAGGTGAGCGTCTCTTTTGACATCGAAGAGCGGCGAGTTGCCCAACCCGACCGCCCTCGTTCGGATATGGCCATCGTTACCCCGGGCTATTTTCGTACTTTGGGAATTGCGCTCCTTGAAGGGCGCGACTTCACCGACCGAGACGACGCGCAAGCGCCGCCCGTTTTGGTCGTAAATCAGGCTTTTGCTGACAAATTTTTCCCTGGAGAGCGTGCTCTTGGTAAGCGCATTGAGCCTGGGGCATCGAATGGCGACGGTGCCAAGCTCCGTGAGATTGTCGGCATCGTGGGGAATGCCAAGCAGTCGCCCGGCGGGACGGCGCCGGATCCGATTTACTACTTCCCTTTCAAACAGCTCTCCTGGGGACTGGGAAGCATTGTTTTGCGCACGGCTGTTCCTCCTCGGTCTGAGGAATCGGCGGCCCGGGCCGTGGTTGCTTCCCTCGACAGGCGGATCCCCGTGTACCAGGTGCGGACCATGGAAGAGTTGTCCGCTAGGGCCATGGCCCCGCCCCGTTTTCTGATGCTTTTGGTGGGGAGCTTTGCGGTGATTGCCCTGTTGCTCATCGCGATTGGGCTCTATGGCGTTTTGGCCTATTCGGTGATCCGGCGAACGCCCGAAATCGGGACGCGCATCGCTCTGGGGGCTAGTCGCAGCGCTGTTCTGAGCATGGTTATTCAACGCGCCGCGCGCCTGGTATTTGCCGGCCTATTCGTCGGCCTGGCGGGAGCGATTGCGGAAAGCTATTTCCTCCGAACCCTGCTCTACGGTGTTATGGGCGTCCAGCCAGAAGGTACAAGCCTGCTGTTTCTTGCCTCGGGCGCCATCGTCATTGCAAGCGGGATGGCCGCCTATCTTCCCGCGCGCCGTGCGGCGTCCATTGACGTCATGCAAGCTTTGAGAACTGAATAGCCTTGACGGCAGGATTCGCAAAGAATGATGCGAGAAGCTAGGCGTGTCTTCGCCCTAGAGCTTTACTTCGCTGAGTTGGATGACGGGCTGGATGTTGGTGTAATTTGCAACGTCGGCCATGATTTCTTGGGCGTGCGGGCCGAAGCTCGCTTGAAACGCTTCGACCGAATCAAACTGGAGCTGTCCAATGGCCAAATAGGGAGCAGGCGAACCTGGAGTCCCGCCGCCAATACCGTGCTCCACGGCCACACCTTTTAGCGCGGCTCCGAGCAGACGCTGGACCAGCGGAATATGCGTTTTGCAGTAATAAGCGATGTCGAAGCGGCTGTGTTTGGAATTCGGATATACGACCGTGACTCTAATCATTTTCGACCTTCCGCAAGGATTATTCCTCTTGTAAGCAGGCATTAGACTGCCGCGAAATGCGGTTCGTCAAGCACCACAGCGGCCTGGCGTTGCCTGGATGGGGTCCGGTTCGCGCGGGGAACGCAAACCTCGTATACTGTGGCCGTGGCGGGGCGATTGTATCTTGCGCCGAAAAGAGCGGCAGCAAAGCCCGACGGGATAAATTTGCCGCACTCCAAAATGAACATTACCACCTGTGAAGAATCCGTGAGGGCCTAGCGTGTCCGCTTCCGTTCTGAAAACTGCCGCCAATCGCAAATCCCCCGAATTCGAAAAGAACGCACGCCGCATGATCGATCTCCTTACGGAAATCAAAAATGAAGAAGAGGAGATTCTTCAGGGTGGCGGCGCCAAGGCGATTGAGTCGCAGCACAAGAAAGGGCGCCTGACCGCGCGCGAGCGCATCGCCAAGCTGGTTGATCCCGGCTCGCAGTTCTTCGAGTTGGGTATTTACGCGGCCTTCGAAATGTACGAGGAGTGGGGCGGCGCGCCCTGCGCCGGCACGATTACGGGCTTGGCTATGGTTTGTGGCCGCACCTTTATGATTATCGCGAATGACGCCACGGTGAAAGCCGGGGCGTTCTTCCCCATGACCACCAAAAAGGTCATTCGCGCGCAGAACATGGCCATCGACAATCACATCCCGACAATTTATCTGGTAGATTCCTCCGGCGTTTTTCTGCCGCTGCAGGAAGATGTTTTCCCCGACACCGACGACTTTGGCCGCGTTTTTCGCAACAACGCGGTGATGAGTGCCATAGGCATTCCCCAGATTACCGCGATCATGGGCATGTGCGTGGCGGGCGGCGCGTATCTTCCCGTGATGTGCGACCACATCCTGATGACGGAGGGGTCAGGATTATTTCTCGCAGGACCCGCGTTGGTGCAGGCTGCCATCGGGCAAAAATCTTCGGCCGAAGAACTGGGTGGGGCGAAGATGCACGCGCAAATCAGCGGTACGGTGGATTTTCGCGAGCCGGACGACGACGCGTGTCTTAAGCGCATTCGCGCGCTGGTGGACAAGATGGGCACGCCTGACCCTGCACCCTTCAGCCATGTGAAATCGCGCGATCCGCTCTACTCTGGCGACGAGATCTACGGCATCTTTTCGAGCGATCCTGCGAAGCAATATGACATGCGCGAAATCATTGCGCGCATCGTGGATGCCGGTGAGTTTGAAGAGTACCGCGCGGAATACGGCGAGACGCTGCTCTGCGGCTATGCGCGCATAGGCGGGTGGGCCGTCGGCATCGTCGCGAACCAGAAGAAGCATGTGCAGACGTTTGCGCGCGGTTCAGACCAGAAACGCATGGAGTTTGGTGGCGTGATTTACACCGAGTCCGCCGAAAAGGCGGCGCGCTTCATTTTGGATTGCAACCAAAATCGCATCCCCTTGGTGTTTTTGCATGACGTGAACGGCTTTATGGTCGGCAAAGACGCCGAATGGAGCGGTATCATCCGCGCAGGCGCGAAGATGGTCAACGCCGTCGCTAACAGTGTCGTTCCCAAAATTTCCGTGATCTGCGGCGGCAGCTTCGGTGCTGGCCACTACGCCATGTGCGGCAAAGCTTACGATCCGCGGTTCATTTTTGCCTGGCCCACGGCGCGCTACGCGGTGATGAGCGGCGATTCCGCAGCGGGCACGCTCGTCGAAATTAAATTGAAGCAGCTCGAACGGGAAGGCAAAAAAGTCGACGAAAAGCAGAAGAAGGAGCTCTACGAATCCGTCCGCGCCACCTACGAGCACCAGACTGATCCCCGCTACGCTGCGGCGCGACTATGGGTGGATGCCATCATTGACCCCGCGCACACGCGCGAAGCACTGATTTGGGCGCTGGAAGCCGCGGCCCTCAACCCGGAAATCCCGGAGTTTAAGACGGGAGTTTTGCAAACGTGATCCAGGCGCACTCGAGAGGTTTAATCTACGCCAGCGGGTTTTTTGGGCACTACTCATTTACTTCTTGTCTCATCCCGAGCGGTTACGTTCGGCTACAGCCCCCCTTATGTTCTTCGCGGTAGCATTGTCCCTTGCCACTTTAATATCTCTTCTATGACCTCTTTCGTGACATACTCCGCCTCGTGAAGGAGGCGGCTTCTCAAGACACGCATACTCTTACATCAGGTTTCGTTACGTCTTACAAGGCTCAGTCCGAGCCTGAGTATTTCCATGGCGCTAACGTGGTCTCGTTTGCCGATGAGACCGCATGCAGTGCAAACGTGCTCTCGGTCTGAAAGTTTCTTCGGCACTCGTGCTCCACACGGGCAA
>Ga0209156_10000276_pt1 | contig 43236 bp, 44 predicted proteins | sample GraSoiAngelo_124_FD_185881 | JGI IMG/M metagenome (GOLD analysis project Ga0209156, IMG submission 185881) | Grasslands soil microbial communities from the Angelo Coastal Reserve, California, USA - 14_0927_05_20cm (SPAdes) (version 2) | ecosystem: Environmental > Terrestrial > Soil > Grasslands... | reverse complement strand
GATAGGTTCAACAGGCCCCCGCCACCAACATAAATCGTGACCGAGTGGTCCGGGGTTTGCACCTCGAGCCCACCCGAAGAGTCCGTGCCCGGTTGCACCAGCTGCAAGATGGCCGTAGTCAGGCTCGAACCGGTCGTTAACGAGACTGGCTCGTGGAAACCGAGCACGCGGCGCACCACCGGGCAGATGATGAACGTGCCCCCGGCGGTGCGCGTGACTTTCGGCGGGTCGAGGATGAAGCTTCGCACCACCCGGCCGATCCGACCGCGACCGCTTTCCGTGTAGTAGAGGTTATCCGCGCCGTCGAGGGCAATGCCCTGCGGCTGGTTTAACCCTGACATCATCGACAGCTGCTGGCCTTGCGCGTCGAGCTCGTGAATGGCGTTGTCGCCCAGAGTGTTGACGAAGATGTGGCCGGCCCGTCCGACCACGACATCATCGGGGGTGGGCAGGGTGGCGAACCGGCGCCGCGCTGGATCCAGGGTCCACACGGCACCGCCCTCATCGGCCACGAAAATCCGTCCGTTGTGATCGGCGGCGGCCCCCACCGGCCGCGTCATGCCGCTGCCGATCTGGGTGGCGGCCTTGCCGTCGAGGCTCACTCGCCAGACGACCCCGTTCGGACTGTCCGGCACGATTACTCCGCCAGGGGCGTCCGCGATACCCGACAGGACCGGCCCGATACCGTCGATGCCTTCCTGTCCGGTGCGGTTCGCAAACGCGCGCCACTGACTCACCGCGTGGGAGACCGGGTCGATGGCAATGATCCGATTGCGACCCTGCTCGGCGACGAGGATCTCGCCACTCCCCAACACGACAATGCCCTCGGGCACGTTGAGCCCGCCCGCGATCCGCTGCACCGTGCCATCGATTCCCAGCGCAGAAACGGTTCCGGCGTTGATATCGCCGAAGAGCAGCCGCCCGTCATTGTCGAAGGCGAGGTCATCCGGAGCGGGGAGGTTGCTCAGCAGCGCCTGCGGACCGGCCGGGGCAGGCGCCCCGGCTGGACACGGGCTCAGGGCGGCGGGGGTCCGGGTGGGTGACGGCGATGGGGAGATCAGCCCCTGCTGGCAGCCACTGGTGACGATCGCCAGCAGGATGATGGCGCGTTTGACCACGATCCGATGCGGGTCTACCATGGCGTCGTGCTCAAAGTGATTTCTGCCCCGGAACTCGCAAAAAACCTCGACCCCATTCTCCAGGCGCTGGAAGAAAGCGGCACAACGCTGATCATCAAGCATCACGACCAGCCGGCAGCGCTCCTGGTCCGCTTCGATGCCTACGTTGCCATGCTCGCCACCATGGACTATTCCGGCTGGGAGCGATGGATCGACGAGGTGCGAATGGCCTTTCCGACGACGGTTTTCAGTCCGCCTCGCCGGCCGAAGGCGATCGTCCCGGCTTTCATCGACCCCGCCGACTTGGGCTACGCTCCCCAGCTCGGCCAGGTGGGGACGAGCGCCGGCCGCCGCCGCCTCGCCGAGGAGCTGGCCACGATGGGGATCCAGCTGGAGGACCAGCAGCTTGGACCCGTTTACTCGCTCGTGCTGAGCCTGGCCGAGCGCAAGCGGGCCCTCTACACCGAGGATCTGAAGCTGGCCGTCGAGGAGGCGCTCGGACGGGCCACCCCGGGACGCTTTGCGCTCAAAGACCTCCAGGTCAACGTGCAGAGCGGCGTATCCAGCACGGCCGAGGTGTCCGTCAGCGACGAGGGCGCCCTGAAGACCGGCACCGCCAGCGGCGACGGGACGCTCGACGCCGTCTTTAGGGCCATCCAGCACACGACCGGGGTCCCGGCTGAGCTCGAGGATTTCAGCCTGGCGGCGGCGACCCAGGGCAGCGACGCGCTGGGTGAAGCGGTGGTGACCTTGAGCCAGGGTTCGCACGTGGTCGTTGGCCGCGCCCTGGCGCTCGACGTGGTTGAGGCCGCGGCCAACGCCTACCTCAACGCGCTCAATTGGCTAGTCCGGCCGCAGGGAGAGTCGCCGAGCCTCAGCCTCAGCGGTAATCGACCGCTCGATTCGCTTAGTGACGAGTAAGCGCGAGGTCGATCGACGGGGTAGTCGCCGACACGTCCATCACCGAGGGCGCCCACTGCGGCCAGCGCGCCCTCAAGGCGATCACGCGCCCTGCCGATAACTGAATCTGGTCCATCTCAATGCCCCCACTGCGGACCTGACGCTTGACCGCTTCGATGGCGGACGCCTGGTAGGCGGCGTCCACGCTATTGAGCAGCACCAGGTCGTTGCCCGCACGCACCGCCGCGATCGTGGCCTCGGGCAGACCATATAGCGTCGTGATGCCGCCCATGCCGAGGCCGTCGGTCACGATCACGCCCTGAAACTTAAGCCGCTGACGCAGCAGGCCCGTCACGATGGTTTTCGAAAAGAGCGCCGGCGTGCCGGACGGATCGAGGCCTGGGACAACCACCGCCGTGGTCATGACGGCGTCAACGCCGGCGTCGATCCCCGCTTTGAACGTGCGAGCCTGGGTGGCCAGCCACTGATTGAGGCTCTCGCCGTCGGTGGGGATGGCGGCATGCGGGTCGCCGGCGGCGCCGCCCAGGCCGGGGAAATGCTTGAGCGTTGCCCCGACGCCGCCATCGTGAAGACCATTGACCGCCGCCGCCACCAGGGGCCCGACCAGGGTGGGGTCACCCCCGAACGAGCGGTCGCCGATCACGGCATCGGCCGGGTTCGTTCGGAGGTCCGCAACAGGGGCGAGGTCGAGTTGGATGCCGAGTGCGTGGAGACCCGATGCGGTGGCGGCGACCGCGTTGCGCACAGCTTGCGGCCCCCGGCGGCCAAGCTCCAGCTCTGAGGGCAGGCCGGCCACACCATCGGTGACGCGCATCACGCGCCCGCCCTCCTCGTCGACGGCGACCAGGAGTGGCGCCGGCAGCCCAGCTTCGCGCCCCATCGCCTGCAGCTGAGCCGTGAGTCGTGCCAGGCCGGCCGCGTCGGTGAAGTTGTCGCGAAAGATCAGCACCGCGCCAACTTTTTCATCCAGGATCAGGTGACGCAATCCAGCCGTAATCGCCGTTCCGCCAAAGCTCGCCGCCATCATCTGACCGACGGCCATGTCGAGCGTGAGGGGTGCCGGACCGTCGGGGGTCGCCTCTACCGGGGGCGGGGTCGCCGATGGTGACGGTGTGGGCGATGGGATGGCCGCTTTCAAACCAGGGGTGCTGGACGATCCGCGTGGACCAAGCGCGACCGGTGACGCGGTGACAACGAGCAGCAGCAGGAGGACACCGTGCACGACCAGGCGGCGGCTCGGCATCACCGCCCCCGCTAGTGCTTGAAGCTTCGCCCTACCAGTGGCTGAAGGACGGGTTCAAGCAGATCGAACAGGAAGCTAAAGATCAGCAGGAAAAGGAGGTAGACAAAGAACACGCCGGCGATCACGATCCCAATCAGCAGCCCCTTGGAAAACCGTTCCATCTCGAGGCGAACGACCTTGATCAGCAGGGCGCCCATCAGCAAGCCGAACGCCGCGCCGATCGGGTTGGGCCAGCCGAGCAGCGCCCCAATCGGGACGGGCAGATAGCAGGCAAACTCCTGAAGCGTCCGCGGGGCGAGCGAGCGACGTGGCTGCGCCACGGCCGCGCTGGCCGTCGTCCCGGGCGCGCCCAGCCATCCCTTGCACTTGCCGCACGTCTGGTTCTCGGGCGCGTTGTAACGGTACCCGCACTGCGGGCAGGCCCTGAGGGTCATCGGTCGCTCAGGCAGCTCCCCGAAGCCGGAGCACTTCCTGCTCCAGCTCGCTGATGCGGTCGTCGCGTTGCATGATCATCCTTTTGTGCTCGGTCAGGACCTTCTTGGTAAAGCGGCTCGCCATGTACCAGCGCACCCGGTCGACGAGGCTGATCACGATCGCCATCAGGGCGCCGAGCGCAGCGCTGGCGAGCATCACGACCCAGATGGGAATGTTCTGGTAGCTGGCGCCGAGCACGTTGATCGTGGCCGGCTGCTGGTTTTCCACCGAGAACAGAGCGAGCAGGATGCCCAAGGCCAGTGCGACGAGCCACCCGACGATCGCCATCCGCTTGTTCACCCCCACAGTTGCGGTCGCCCGGCCCGACGCCGAGGGCGAGAGCCTCGCCGGCCCATATAACCCGCTGCGGCTTGCCGAACTTGCGGGCCGATAGACTGCGAACGTGATGGCCGTGCGCACGAACCCGATCTGGAGCAGCCCGGCCGAGCCGGACCAATTGCAGCCGTTCCGCATTCGCGGCGGGACCCGGGGCTGCCTGCTGATCCACGGTTTCGCCGGAACGCCGCCCGAGATGCGGGGGCTTGGAGAGTACCTTGCCGCTGCCGGATATGACGTCATGGGTCCGTTACTTGCCGGCCACGGACTTTCCCCGGAGGCGATGGCGCTGACGCGCTGGACCGACTGGGCCGCTTCGGCCCAGTTGGCCTACGAGACGTTGCGCCAGGATTGCGCGGAGGTGTTCGTGGCCGGCCAGTCCCTCGGTGGCACGCTGGCGCTCCACCTGGCGGCCACCAACCCGGATGTGAAGGGCGTGGTCGCGATCGGCGCGATGGGATCGCCGACCTACTTCCGAGACTGGCGGATCAAGGTGATCGGCCCACTGAAGTACGTGGTGCGCTGGCACGTGCCCGCGGTCGACTGCGACCTCGGCGACCCGAGCGCCTTACGGTTGCTCCACAGTTACGCCCGCCGTCCCACCGTGTGCATCGAGAGCCTACTGCAGCTGCTCCGCGTCGTCGACCGCGAGCTGCCCACGATTTCGGCGCCGGCGCTGATCGTGCACGGCCGCAACGACCGCACGGTCGACGTCGCGAACGCCCCGCATATCATGCGGCGGATTGGCTCGGTGGACAAGCAGCTGGTCTGGTTCGAGCGCTCCGGCCATACCGTGACGGTTGACCTGGAGCACGACGCGCTCTACGCGATGGTGCGCGATTGGCTGACGGCGCACTGAGGACGGCAATGTCGCGGGCGTGACGGACGACAGCTGGCCGGCGCAGGAGCCGCGTCGGGCGCCGCACGGCATGATCGCCAGCGTCAACCCGCTCGCCAGTGCGGCAGGACTTCGGATCCTTCGAAATGGCGGCAACGCCGTCGACGCGGCGATCGCGGCCGGCGCCGTGCTGACCGTAGTCGAACCATTGAGCGGCCAGCTGGGCGGCGACGCGTTCATGTTGATCGCCGGCGCTCGACCAGGCAGCCTGACGGCGATCAACGGCAGCGGCGCGGCACCGCTGGCCTCACGGCTGGAGCGCTTCGCCGGCGGCATTCCCGAATCGGGCTGGTTGGCCGCCACGGTTCCGGGCATCGTCGATGCCTGGCGCGTCGCCTTGGATCGACACGGCTCGCTGCCGCCGGCGGCGTTGTTCGAGGACGCGATCGGCTATGCCGAGCACGGCTTTCCCGTAACCGCCCGGCTGGCTCGCAACCTTCGCGAATTCTTGTCGATCGCCAGAGCGCATCCCGCCACCATGGCGGTCTTCGCCCCCGATGGCCGACCACCCGCCGAGGGCACTGTGCTCCGGCAACCCGATCTGGCCCGGACCCTGCGCAGTCTGGTGCAGGGACTGGACGCCTTCTACCACGGCCCCATCGCCGCGGCTATCGTTCAGGCATCGGCGCAGGGCGGCGGATTATTTTCGGCTCGTGATCTAGCCGAGCATCGAACGGACATCCTTCAACCGATCAGCACCACCTACCGCGGCTGGACGGTACTGGAGCAGCCGCCCGTCTCGCAGGGAGTGATTCTCCTGGTCGCGCTGAACATCCTGGAAACCTCTCGCCTTCCCGACGAACCGGCCGCCCGAGTGCACCAGCAAGTGGAGGCGCATAAGCTCGCCCTGGACGAGCGCCTTCGAAGGGTTGGGGATCCGCGGGCCTCCCAGCTGAATCTCCAGGACGTCCTGTCGAAGAAACGCGCTCACGCCCTGGCGGCTCGGATCGACCGAGGGCGGGCGGCCCCACTGCCGCTCCAGCCGGCGGGCCACGCCGACACGACGTACCTCTGCGTCGTCGACGCGAACCGAACGGTCGTTTCCTATATCCACAGCCTCTACGCGGGCGGAGGCAACGGCGTCGTCGCCGACGGCACCGGGATTCTTCTCAACAATCGGATGCGCTGCTTCAACCTCGAGACGGATAGCCCCAACCAGCTGGCTCCCGGGAAACGGCCAATGCATACCTTGAACTCGTGGATGCTGCTTCGTGGCGACACGCCCGTGGTGGTGGGCGGCACGCCCGGCTCGTTCTGGCAGGTGCAAACGAACCTCCAGCTCATCAGCAACCTCGTCGACCACGGCATGTCAGCGCAGGCGGCGGTTGACGCACCCCGCTGGACCATGGGCGCGCCGACCTCATGGTCGGACTCCGCTTTGAGCCTGGAAGGTCGATTTGGGGAGGCGGCGGCTGCCCGTTTGAGGGGGTGGGGCCATACAGCACGGTTGCTGGGCAGCTGGCAAGCGGGCGGAGCCGCGCAACTGATCCAGCTCGACGGCTCAATGCTGATTGGCGCTGGCGATCCGCGTCCAGGGACCAGCAGCGTGCTTGGCTATTGAAGGCACCATCACGGGTGTCAGATGCTTGTCTTTGCCGGAAGCCGATGCTATAAATCGCAGGTAACAGCAGCGGGTCCCCATCCCCGTGAACCACAAGGCGCGATCTTGAATCGCGTACCCGAAGGGAGGAGAAATGGCGGCGAAGAAGAAATCATCGAAGAAGGCGACAGCCAAGCGGAGCACGGCGAAGCGGGCTGGCGGCAAGAAGTCGACCGCGAAGCGCGCGACGGCCAAGCGGAGCACGGCAAAGAAGGCCGGCAGCAGGAAGTCCACGACCAAGCGGACGACGGCCAAGCGCAGCACGGCAAAGAAGGCCGGCGCGGCACGCTCGACGAAGAAGAAGGCGGCAGCCAGGCCGGCGGCGGTACGGGCTGTCCAGCCCGCTGCCCCGAAGCCCTCGACCACCTTTACCGGTGGGCGCCCCGTGGCCCGGCCGGCCGAACCGCCACCGAGCCTGCCCTCCTACGGCGGGTTTGGCAGCGAGCCCGGCATGGGCAGCGAGTCCGAGTCCGGCTCGGCGGGCGGCTCGGAGCGAATCAAGATCGGCGAGCGGCCACCGGAACAGACCTGGCCAGGAGGCGGCAGCCGCTAGAGATTCGTGCTTGAAAGCCCCTGCTCCTCAGGCAGGGGCTTTTTTGTTGCGACCAGGGTTACAAGTACGTCCGTCTGCGCAGGTCGAATGGTCCACTCCGCCACCGATTCCGCGTGGTCATGGACGTTTCTTGTGATAGAGGATCATGGCACTAGCGCGGCAGCTACTGGCGAGCGGCCTGGCAAGCGTGCTGGCGCTCGCCCTGACCACGGCGCCGGCCTATGCGGCCACCAGGCGCACGCCTACGGCGAAGCCCACTCCGGCGGTTCAGGTACGGAAGGCGCCCACCATCCTGCCGCCGCAGATTTACCAGCTCACTCCGTTGAAGGTCAATCCCACCGTACAGCCGAACATCATGATCCTCGGCCAGTACATGACCCCTGCCACCACGGCCCACGTCGGCGGCCGGCCCGCGACCACCGTGCAGGTGCCCGACGCGAACCACCTGCTCGTGAAGCTGCCTGACAACCTTTCTCAGGGAACCTACCTGGTTGAAGTTACCAACGAGGCGGGCACCGTGACGGCGAGCGACCCATTGGTTGTCGACGAGTCCCCGGGGCCGAGCAACATGATGTACCTGATGGGCGGCGGCTTCCTCCTCCTGCTGGTGCTCGTGATGCGGCTGGCGCGGACGCCAAGCATCGCCTGACTCTTAGTAGGCTTTGCGGTCGCCCGCCGACATCAGCACCGTCAGATTCGGTTCCTCAATCTCGCGAAATTCCGGCTGCTCGCCCAGAGCGCCCTGGGGAACGGCTCGCATCGCTGCCAGCGCGCCTCGCATCTGTCCCACGTTGCGCTTGGCATCGTTGAAGGCGTTCTGAATCATCGTGCTGCCCCGCGCGATGCTGTTTTCAAGAAGGCGGTCCAGCGCGGTGACGTTATCGTCGATCTGTTGCAGGTAACCCTCGAGATTTTCGAGATCGATGGAGCGCGCGTACTGGAGATGCAGCCGAAAGAGCGCCAGCAGATAAGGGATCGTCATGCTGTAGGGCATCAGGATGACGCCCTCCCGGTAGGCTTCGAGATGCGCGCGGCGGCAGGCATTGAAGACCGGGTCGGGAACCGCCGCCACGGCGAACGCCAGGGTGGCCGATGGATCGATGTACTGGCGCACCTCACGGACCTTCAGCCGCAAGACGCGTTCGATCTCCTGGACGACCAACGCTTCCTTCGCGGGTTCCTGCAGTTCGTCGCTGAGCCGATCGAGCAGATCCGGTGAAGGCCACTTGCTGTCGATGGGCAGCCGCTTACCGTTGGCGAGGACGAGCGCGTACTCGACCACCTTGCCATTCACATGGAAATTCATATCGATCATCTGCGGCGGGAACTGACGGAAGGCATCCTGCAGGATGTTCTCGCCGGCCGCGCCGCGGGTGCGGCTGCCCAGCAGGACGGTCTCGATCCGGCGTGCCGACGCCTGGACATCCTCTTCCATACGGCGGCGCTCCTCCGCGTCGACCTTCAGCCGCTCGACGACTAACCGGGCATCCGACAGGTCTTTGCCGAGCGCATCGCGAACGCCGGCGGAGCTTTCCAGCACCTTGGTTTCGACGCCCTGCACCGCCGCCTGCAGCATGCCAAGGGACTGACCGAGCGTGCCCTGCTGGTTGCTCACCGTTTCGACGTGCGATTTGAGCGCGCCAAGATCAGAAAGGGCGCGCAGCACGGCCTGGGAGGCCTGGTCCGGGCCGGGCCGGCGGATCAGCAGGAGAAAGACCATGGCGATCACGGCCGCCAGCAGCAGGACGACGAGGACCAGTTCCAGGACGTTCACGGCAGCTCCTTGGGGACGTAAGCGGGACGGTTGGTCGACACCATGGTGGTTGGGCTCATGCCCAAAAGTCAAGCACCCCGTTTTGACAGCTGTCTGTCGCTCAGGTCTCGACCGGGTAGCCGCGCTCGATCCAGGCGGCAGTGCCGCCGTCGACGTTCTGGATGTCGGTATAGCCCAGCTGGATCAGGTAGCCGGCCGCCGCCAGGCTGCGCTGGCCGCTGTGGCAGATGGCGAGCACCGGGCGATCACGCGGCACCTCCGATACCCGCTGCTCCAACTCGCCCAGCGGAATCAGCCGCGCGCCGGGCACATGCCCGGCCGCGTACTCCCAGGGTTCTCGCACATCCAGCAGGAACGGCTTCGGTTCCACTTCGAGGCGTTGCCGCACCTGATTGACGTCAATTCCCGGAACTCGTGCCACCGGGGAATCTTAACCGCGGCCTGGCCTTCGGCGGGCATGGCCGGCGCAAGCTTGGCTGCCACCGTGCGTCGAACGTTGCAGCGTGAGCAAGGGCCAGCAGTACCTGCAATTCTTCGGCTCCGACGCGCTCAAGCGGCTCCACGGCTGCGCGATTGCCGAGTCAGACGCAGGCACCGACAGTCCCTGCCAGGCCCTGGCGCGCCCGCTTCGACGGCCCCAGATTGGATTCGGAAACCCGCACGCCCCCATCGTCTTCATCAGCCCCAGCCCGCTCGACGCCGCTGCCGCCAGTAACGAAGCCTTCGCCGAGTGGCTGGACCGGGAAGCGACGCTCGAGCACCACCTGACGTCGGAGACGCCCCATCCATACTTCCAATTCGTCCGAGCCGTCCTGAGCGGCGCACGCCGCCGCCTGGGCTTAAAACCCGGGAAGCACGACAGCCTCGAGCTCGCCTTTCACACCTGGGCGGTGCGCTGCGCGACGGAGAACCCCGACCGGGTCACCGATGACGCGCTCAATCAGTGCGTCGACCGCCATCTGGACAGCCTGATGGGGACCATCGCACCGCGGCTGGTGATCGCGATGGGTGGGCCGGTCGCCCGGCACCTGTGGTGGCGTACGATGCGGAGCTGGGATGGGTGGGGACCGATGACGACGTTGCACGGCCGGGTGCTCGAGGTCCAGCTCGGCAAGCGGACCGTACCGGCGATCCTCAGTGTGCATCCGTACCAGCGCGGCATCGACCTGCATCCAGACGTCATCGCGCGCGCGGTCGGCGAACGGATCAAGGCCGACGAACTTCAGCCGCAGGAATTGAAGGTCGCATGAGCACCCAGACACCCAGTGACCCGCGCTTCATCGAGAGTGACGACGACAGCCGCTTGCGCGAACGGATGCAGAAGGCCGAGCAGGGCCACTCCCTTCGTCCGGGCGCCCTGTGTCCTCATTGCGGAGGGCACGCCTTCAAACGCGCCGAACTGAAGGCGGGAACCCCCTGCCCCGCCTGCGGGAAACAACCCCGCGCCGCTGCCTAGCTCAGTAATTCCCGCGAGACCGCGGGACTCAGTTACACAGAAATTTTACGCGCGCCCCTGCGCCGTCCAGCCGCTCGCGGCGCACTCGCGCTTAGGAGCGACGGCGCTCGTGTGCTCGCACGAGCGGCATGCGGCGCGGGCGCTTTGCGCGCGAAAGCGCGGCTCGGCCTGCGGCCTCGCTGATCCCGTTCCGGGTGGCCATCTGCGCGCCCATGGCGGCAATCTTGTCGCGCAGGTCTTGCGGCGCCACGACTTCAACGGCATCGCCCCAACCGAGGATCCAGGGGGTGATCTCGACGGTCCCCGTCACCGTCACCGTCATGTCCAGTGTGCCCTTCGGCCCGTCGCTGAGCCGCTGCGATGGATGCCAGATCGATTCCTTGACCCGAGCTGACGCCGGCGGATAGAAGCGCATCTGCACTTCGACCGGCTCGCCGGAGTGAAAGATGCCCCAGGCGCCCGCGAGATACTCGTTGATGTCGAAGGTCGCCGGGATCTGGTAGGTGTCGGACATCGGCTCCGCGCGGGTGATGCGCACCAGCTTGAAGGTTCGCATCTCGCCCAATCCCCGGTCGCGTGCCACGACGTAGCTGCTGTGCCCGATTAATGACGGCTCGAGAAAATATGGCTCGATCACGCGCGGCTTCACCTGATGGTCGGCGGTCGGATACCAGATCCGGACCGTTCGGTGGCCGGCCCAGCTCAGCGCGATGGTTTGAAGGACGCGCGAATACAGCGGATTTGGTGCCCGTTCCGCCATCTGGCGAACGGTGGCGTGCACGTACTCGGCGACGGGAGCCGGCATCACCGCCGCCAGTTTCGTGAACGCGTCGGCGACGTCGGGATCGGCTTCGTCGGTGTGCCGGTGCATCAGCCGCACGCCCATCAGCAAGGCCATCGCTTCGCGCAACGTGAACTTGACGGGAGCGATGAAATAGTTGGGGTCGATCAGGATGCGCCCCTGGTGCTCGTAGATCGGCACGTTCATCGCCTCCAGGGCCCGCACGTCGCGATACGTCGTACGCGGATTGACGCCGGTCCGGCGCGCGATCTCGCCCGTCGTCAACCCACGTGGGTTGCCCTGGAGCAGTGTCTGAATCTTGAGGATGCGGGCGCCCCGATCCCCCTTCTCGAACGAACCCATTTTCGCGAGTTCAGTCTAAGACCGCAGCCAGATCGAAATAAACTCGGCCCAACCTTTATAATGGGCGCTGCTTTCGCGCTCGCTTATGCGATCGCGCCAGGCACAATTCGCGTGGTTACGGGGGATTTGTGGCCCTTCGCCTGCTCCATTTCGCCGACCTGCACCTCGATCGATCCTTCGCGGGCGAGCGCCTCTACGGCGTTGGCGCACAACGACGCCGCGAGGATCTGCGGATCGCGCTCCAACGGATTGTCGAACGAGCCCGACAGGCTGAGGCGGATCTGATTACCTGCGCCGGCGACCTTTTTGAGCAGGACCATGTCACCCGCGAAACGGCCAGCTTCGTATTGCAAACGCTGGGCGCGGCCGGACGGCCGGTCCTGATCGCCCCGGGGCACGCCGATCCGGCGGTTCCCAGCTCGCCCTACCGCTACCTGCGCTGGCCGACCAACGTCACGGTGGCCACCCACGAGGAGCTGCGCCCCTACCACTACGGCGACGTGCAGATTTGGGCCGCGGGTTTCATGCGTCCCGAAGTGCCCGAAGCGCCCCTGCGAGATTTCGTTCGACAGGAGGGCGGGATCCCGCTGCTGCTGCTGCATGCGTCGGACATGAGCCAGATGCCCGAGGGGGTCACGCCCTCCAAGCCGATCCTCCCCAGCCAGGTGGAGGAGGCCGGCTTCCGCCACGCGCTCCTCGGTCACTTTCACGACGCCAGAACGAGCGAGTTGGTCACCTATCCGGGCAGCCCCGAACCCCTGGGCTGGGCCGAGTCCGGCCGCCACTGTACGGCCCTCGTCACGATTGAGGATGGCGGCGCCCTGCGGGTCGAGCTTGACGACGTTAACGCGCGGCAGTTTGCGCAGGAGACGATAGACATTACCGGCATGACCAGCGAGGAGCATGTCCGCGAGGCGGTGATGGCGGTGCGGGAGGGGAAACACCTCGATGGCGCGGTGATCCGGACCACCCTGGTCGGGGAGCGTGACCGATCCCTGACCCTGGACCCGCAGGCGCTATCGAAGGAATGCAGCGATGGGTTTGCCTATCTGGAAGTTTCCGACCGCTCGCGGGTCTCCCACGACCTCGACGCCGCGGCCCAGGAATTCACCAGCCGCGGAGAGATGGTGCGAAAGCTGGTTGACCACAAGAACGAATCGCGTCAGGAGGAGAGGACGGTCGGACGAGCGCTCCAGCTGGCGCTCGATGCCTTCGACGAATGAGCGCGGGGATGCCGGAGTGAGTCGGACATGCGGCTGACCCGAATCGAGATCGAGGGCTTCGGCAGCCTCCAAGGCATGGACTTACGTTTCGGTCCCGCCATGAACCTGGTCGTCGGACCGAACGAGGCGGGCAAATCCACCCTGCAGGAAGCGATCGTGACCGGCCTGTTTGGCCTGCGCTCGGGCAACGGGGCCCGCGCCGCCACAATCGAGCGAGCCGATCGCTGGCGACCATGGCAGGGTGGCAACTTCGGGCTGGCGCTGGAATTCGCGCTCGACGATGGAACCCAGCTCCGGGTTGAGCGAGATCTCGATGCGGAAACCACCCGTGTCACCGATGTCGGCACCGGCGCCGACCTTACCGACCGCTTCGAGCGGGACGCCTCGGGTGCAATCCAGCTTGGGCGGCAGCTGCTGGGCGTCAGCCGTGACATCTACACGAATACCGCCTGCATCTCCCGCAGCGAGGTGATGCGCCTCGAAGATGCGGGCAGCATCAAGGAAGTGATCGTCGCCCTGGCCGATTCCGCGCACCCGGACCGGACCGCGCAGCGCGTGCTGGACCGGCTTCGCCAGGAGCGCGTGCACCGGATCGGTAAGCCGCGTGGACGCTCCGGGCCGCTCCACGACCTGGAAAGCCGGTTGGCGGACCTGGAACGACAGCTCGCCGCCGCCCGGCAGGCCCGCGCCTCGGTCGACGAACTGGCGCAGAAGCGCGAAACGGTCGGGGCGTTGACCGAGGCCGAGCTGGGCATCGTCCAAACCCTGGACGCCGCGGTGCTCGGCTCTCGCCTGGAGGAAGCGCGTCACCGGCTCGACCGGGCGCAGGCCGTCGAGCAGGCGATCAACGAGGAACGGAGCCGGCAGGACGAACACACCCGTTTTGCCATGTTCCCGCTCGATCGGCAGTCTGAGGTCCAGGAGTTGCGCAGTCACCTGCGGGCAACCCGAGAGGCGCAGGAGGAATTCGAGCGCCGGGCAGCCGACGTTGCTCCCCAGGTGCAGCAGCTGGAGGCGGAACGGGCGAAGCTCGATGCGGAAGCCCAGGGCTTTGAAACCCGAGCCCGCGGCATTGATGCGGCGGCGCTGACTCAGGAGCCCGCCGTGCGCGAGATGCTGTCCGCACTCACTGTCGGCGACGCGCAAGCGCCCGAGAGCCACCTCCGAGCGCAAACGGCCGCCGAAGAGGCCCGCCGCATCGCCGAACGGCATCCAGGTCTCATCGGGCAGAACTTGGATTGGCCGGCTCGCCAACGGGAGTTCCAGCGCGTCTACTCGGAGTGGCGGGAGCGGCACACGGTCGCCCTCGAGGCCCGCCGCCGGGCCGGCGCCGAGCTGCCGCCGCGGCTGGAGCAACTCAAGCACGACATCTCGCGCTACAAGGAAGTCCCCGACGTGATCAGGGCGGGCCAAAACGCCGAAGAGTCCATGCGGCGTGAGGAATCGATGGCGGAGCGAGCGCGCAGCCGTCAGCGAACGTTTCTGGGCGCCATGCTGGGCGGTTTGCTGCTAACGGCGCTCGCGATCCTGGTGGCGTTCCTCGCCCTCCAGGGCGGGATGCCGCTCTATCTCAGCGGAGCCGCCTTCTTCCTGCTGGGCATGGGCGTGCTCTCCACCGGCATCGGCATCTGGGTGCGGGGCGCGGCGGTGCGCGAGGTCGACCGCCGGCTCAAGGCCAAGGACGACGCCCGTGTAAAGCGCCGTGAAATCCTCCAGCCGTGGGGGGTCCGGAGTTCGGGCGAGCTCCAGCAGGCGCTCGTCGAGCACCTCCAGAAGGTTCGCTACGATGCCACCCGCCTCGAACTGGACCGCCAGGCGACTGAGCTCGAAGAACGGGCGCAGGTGGCGGGCCGCAGCGTGCGCGAACTGGTCGGTTCCTGGGGACTGCCGCAGCCGGCACCGACCGAAGAGGCCGTCGAGGAGACCTCGCACGATGTCGAATCGCTGGCGCAGGATACGCTGGCTTGGAACGCCGCCAGCCAGCGAGCGGCTGAAGCCTCACGCGCCGAGTCCGAGATGGATCAGCGCCGGGAGTCCCTCCGGCAGCAGCTCCACAGCTTGCTGGATCGCCTCGGTTTCGATCGGAGGGAAGCGCTGGGCGCGGCGCGCGATTTCATCGCCAGCTGCGAGGCCGCCCGGACCGCCCAGCAAGTCCGTACCCGCATCGAACAGCTCGACGCGCAGCTGGAACAATTGCGGGCGCCCGACCAGCGCGCGGCTTCCGAGCGTGCCAAAGCGGAGGACTACGCCGGCCAGCTCTCCGCGATCTACGCGCCGGCAGGAATCACCGAGCCCGACATGGAGCGCGCCGCCGACGCCTGGGACGCGGCGGTGGGCCACGCTGGTGCCTACCGGGCATCGAGTACCAGACTCGCGGAGGTGGAGGCCCAACGCGGGAGCGCGCCGGCTGACGAGGGGGCGTCCCTTCGACAGCTGGTCGAGGATCTGTCGCGCCAGCTGGACGACGTCAGCCGCCGCGTCGACCCGGTTCGGGCTGCCGAGTTCGGCGCCCTGCCGCTGGCCGAGCTCGAACGGCAGCGCGACCAGCACCGGGGTGCCAAGGAGCGGGCGCAGGAAGAGCGGGCGCGCGCCGAGGAACTTCTCAACGACCGATTGACCCAGATCGGCGACGTCGCCTCCCTCGAAGAGGAGATCGCCACCGCGCGGGAGCAGCTACAGGACCTCGAGGCGGAGGCGCATGCCTACGACCTGGCGATCGATACCCTGGAAGCCGCCGCGAAATCGGTCCGACGCGCCGTCATCCCACGGCTGAAATCACAACTCCAGGGTCAGCTGGCCCCCATCACCAACGGTCGCTACCGCGACGTCCGGATCGGGGACGACCTTGCGCTCGCGGTCAAGACTCAGGATCAGCGCGCCTACAAGGATGTCGACAACCTGAGCCTGGGAACACGATCGCTAATCTACCTTCTGGAGCGGGTCGCCCTGGCGCGGATCATCGGCGGCAACGCCGAACCCCCTCCCCTGCTGCTGGACGAGGCACTGGTGCATGCGGACCGCCGCCGGATGCGGGCCGCCCTCGAGGAACTCGGCCGGCTTGGCCACGACCACCAGATCATCCTGTTCTCGAAGGACGAGTCGCTGGCGGACCGGGCCGAGAAAGCGGCCGACGACTGGAACATCATCCGTTTGCCAGGCCCCGCGGTGGCTCCCGCACCGGCGGAGGCCGCGCCGGCCAACGGGTCGAGTCCCGTCTCCGAAGAGGAAGAAGTTCCGAGATAGCCCGCGGTTGCGACAGACAGCTGTCAAAACCGGCCGCTAGGCTCCGGGGCATGGGCAATGTCATTCCGTGGTCACAGATCCATCCGAGCATCAAAAGTGAGGAGCCCTTTGTCGCAGTCGTCATCATCGATCCGAAGCGCGAGATTTGTGTCAGCGAGATGGTCCCTTTCGAGCCTGAGGCCCTGGCCAATCCCGATCAGGCCGCTCCCGAGCTGATCGCGGCCGCCCAGGCGGCCGCGGCGAGGGTCGCCAGCGGCTACCGGACGCGGCGCAAGCAGGCCCCCACCGTGACCGTCTCAAACGCTCGCCCGGCACTAAAGCGCCGCTCGCGTGGGCCGACGGGCCCGCCCCCGGACGGGAGCGAGATTCTGAAACCGCCAGCGGGGCGGGAGAATTCAGCAGGCCTACGGGTGCTGACCGGCGGCATCCGCTAGGGTCAGCCGCTCCTCCAGCCGGACTTTCACCGCCGGCCATTCGCTCTCGATGATCGAAAACAGCGCTGTGTCGCGATAGGTCCCGTCGGGGCGGATGCGCTGGTTGCGCATGGTGCCCTCGAACCGCGCACCCAGCTTCTTGATGGCGGCCTGGGAATGCACATTTCTCACGTCAGTCTTGAGCGCCACCCGGATCGCGTGCCAATCCTCAAAGGCGTGCCGCAGCAACAAGTACTTCGCCTGCGGATTCACCACCCCACCCCAGGCGTCCGGCGCATACCAGGTCCAGCCGATCTCCACCGTCCGGTCGTCTTCCTGGACCTCGAGGTAACGCGTGCTTCCGATCACGCGTCCATCGATCAGGTCAATGACGACGAACGGATACTCGCGGCCCTGCGCCTCAGCCTGGGCCGCCTTCGCCAGCCATGCATCCATTGCCGCCTCGGTGACCGGCCGAGCCGGCATCCATTCCCAGATTTCTGGAGAACGCCCGGCCTCGAGGAGGGCGGCCGCATGCACTGGCCGCATCGGCTCGAGCTGAATATGCGTCCCGCGCAGCGTGACCGGTCCCAGTGCCGCCATCGACCACCAACGATTAGAAGGGCTGCGCCACCATCAGGAACACGACGACCACCAGCAGCAGCCAGGCCACCAGCTGGACCGTCATCGCCGCCGCGGCGACGGGCTGGGATCCCTCCCCCGCCGTCGTCCGGGCGCGCCGGAGGTTCGGCGCCAAAAAGGCGCCATCCAGCCCGGCTGCCGCCGCGTAGAGCAGAAAGCCAAGCAGCAACCAGCCGGTGAAGACCTTGAAATGACCAACGATCCAGAGCAAGACGCCGGTGATCAGCACGAGGGCCGAGCCGGTGTAGACGAGGGCCAACTCCACCCGCCAGGCGAACTGGAACAGGGCTTGCTGCGCCGCATCGGTGGCCCGGGCGGCCATCGGCCGCAACAAGGCGTGCGTGCTGACGCCTCCGAGAAGAAAGATGGCTCCGAACACGTGCAGCGTCCGCAAGACCGGCACCTGTGCAGCATACGGCACGCGCGCGCCCGTCTTATAGTTGCTCCGTGCCAGACGAGCCGCGCGGGCAGGCAGAGGTTGTCATCCCGCACGCGTGGCTCCTCCCGAACCTCAGCCTGGACGCGGTACGCGCCTTGCAGCGCGGCGACACGACGTCCGATTTGGAGCGCGGCGACCTTCGGCTGGCGGGGATCGAGGTGCTGGTGGCGCGCAACTGGGTGAAGGAAGAATTCTGGCCGCGCATTCAGGACGCCGTGCACAAGGGCTACGCGGCGGAGAAGACCTACACGTTTCTGCGGGCCCACGCCGACCGCCGACGCTCCCGGCGCCCAAAGAAAAACGGCTAGCTTGCCTCCCGGCGCGGCGCTGCCGGGATCCTGATGGGCCGCAACCGCTCGCTCTCGCGGTCGGCGAAGGCGCACACCCGGTTCCGGCCGAGCGCTTTGGCCTGGTAGACGGCACGATCGGCGGCGGCCAGCAGCTCGGACGCGGTTCCCCCGTGCCCCGGAAACACCGAAACTCCAATACTCACACTCGCCGCGACGGTCGTGCCGTCCGAGAGCTTGAGCCCGATCGCCTCGACGCCACGACGGACCCGCTCCGCCACCGTCATCGCCTCCGCTAAGGTGGTTTCCGGCATCAGGATGGCGAACTCGTCGCCACCAAAGCGCGCCGGCACGTCATATTCGCGTAGCGCTCCCCGTATGGCATCCGCGACACGCCGGATCATCTGGTCGCCGGTCAGGTGGCCGTGCCGATTGTTGATGTCGCGCAGCAGATCGAGGTCGGCGAGGACGACGGTCAACGGGCGGCTGAAGCGACGAGCCCGCTCCACTTCGGCCTGCGCGACCTCATTCCAGTGCTTCATGTTGGCCAGCTCTGTCTTTGGGTCGGTTCGCGCCTCTTCCTTCAGGGTTGGCACCAGCAACGATCGGTAGATGAGGAAGAGCGGACCGAGGCAAAGGGGGACGAACCACGGGTTGGTCAGCCACAGCAAGGATCCCAGCGCACCAACCGACATCAACGCCAGGTCGGTGCCCAGATTGTCCCAATCCAACGTCCCGGCGCGCGAGATCGGGACACCACGCGCCCACATGATCACCAACGCGGTGAGCACGTGATTCAGACCGACGAACACCACGCCGGCCAGCAGCGCGAACGGCGCGGCCCGAGCGTCCCCCGCCGGGTGGCCCTGAAGCCCGGCGTTGAAGAGGGCGCCCGCGGCCAGCGAGCAAATGAGGAAATTCGCGACGTTGAAGGCCTGGATGTACCAGCGGTAGCGAACCCGGACCAACTCGACGGCGTGCGCCGTCAGGATGATCGCGACCACGTATCCGGGATGCAGCAGCAGCGCGGCGGCGAAGAAGAAAATGGTGGTCGTGTAGTACGACTGGTGCTTGGGGCTTCTCACCTTGAACTGCTGCGCAACGGTGGCACAGCCAAGCAGAACGAGCGCAACCGGGGCCAGCGCGAGGCGAGCCGGGGCGACGATGATGCCGATAAGCGCGGCAAACGACGCCGTGGCCAGCACAGCGGCGAGGTAGAGCCGAGCGGCGCGCGGCAGATCAGCCATATCGCCCGTCAGGCGGCTCGGGCCCTCGCTTGCCGGGCGGGATGCCGGCGCCGAGGGACGAGCACGGAAAGAGCGGTTCGCGCCAGGAGCAGCGGGCCGGCGGTGACCAGGACCATCCAGGGTCCCGCCTGAAGCGTGAGGACGAGCATCGGGCCGGCGATCCAGGCGATGATCAAGTCCGCGGCCAGCAGCCGGGGCAAGAGCAACCCGGAGGCCGCGGGTGAGAGTCCGCGCGCCAGCCAGAGGGCGCCGGCCAGAAAGGCCCGGTTGAGGGCGACGAAGGTGCAGCCGGCCGCCATCGCGGCGGCCACCTGACCGGGAGCCCCTTCGGGGAGCAAGGCGATCGCGCGATGGAAGAACCCCGCCGCCATCGCCGCGCTCACGAAGTAATTGCAGAGGTTGAACCACTGGATGTGAAGCCGCCGGCGAAGCCGGACCTGCTCGGCGAGATGAATCAGCACCACGAACGTGATGAGCTGCGTGGCGCTGAAAAGCGCGGCACCGGTAATGATGAAGGGCAGCGTCACCTGGTACGCCTGGTGTCGAAGGCCCTGGACCGGAAAGGCATGAGTCAGCATGCCGAGGCCGGTGAGGACGATGAAGGTCCCGACGAGCGGCCCCGATCCGCTGGTGCGAACGAGCGCGATCCCGACGGCGACCGCCACCGCACTCAGGCCCACGATGTAGGCGCGCGCGGCCATGGAGAGGCGCCCCCCGTTCATCACTAGTCGCTCCAGCTCACGGCGTCCCAGGAGACACTGCTCCAGGAGACGCTGCTCCACGAAACGCTATCCCATGAGACCGTATCCCACGAGACGACCGGCAGCGTTGCCAGATCGTGCGCCGCCATGTAGAGGACCTTCAAGTAGTTGTTCGGATCCAGCCCCCGGTCCGCGTTGCCGGTAAGCCCGATATAGGCGATGGCCGCGGCGGCGTCCGGGTAGCCGGTCCCGGCTCCGGTGAGCGTCAGGCGACTGGCCGTGGCAAGCAGCACGCCCTTCAACTGGCCCGGGCGCACATTTGGACGGCTTTCCACATAGAGGGCCGCCACCCCACTGACGATGGGAGCGGCGACCGACGTCCCGCTCAGCTGGATGTACTGATCCCCGAGGACGTACGCCGGATAGTTGAGGGCGAAATTGCTGTTGGGAGCCAGGGTGGTGATGATGCGCCGGCCCGGTGCGACGAAGTCTGGTTTGCTGAACCCGTCCTGGGTGACGCCGTAGGTCGAAAAGCCGGCCAGCGTGTCGTCGGCGGCGGTCGCCGAGCCGTGATCGTCCGTTGCGCCCACGGTGATCACGTAGGGATCATTGGCGGGGGCGTAGAGCGCACTGTTCGGACCGTTGTTGCCGGCCGCCACCACGACGACGATGCCCTTCAGCCAGGCATACTCGACGGCGGCATCGATCGGGCTGGTCTGGTAGCCCTCCTGGACTGTGGCCTGCAGCGAGAGGTTCATGACCCGGATGTTGAACGTGTCCTTGTTGAGGACAGCCCAGAGAATGGCGTTCATGATCGCCGACGTCGGCGCGGCGCCGGTCCCATCATTGACCCGAAGGTTGATCAGGTTTGCCTCGGGGGCGATGCCGATGTAGCGACCTGCGCTCGCCGTCCCATCACCCGCGATGATCCCCGCCACAGCGGTGCCATGGCCATAGGCGTCGTCGGTACCGGTGACCGTGGCATTGAAATTGCGGTCCATGATCACCCGACCGCCGAGGTCCGGGTGTGCACTGATCCCACTGTCGATCACGGCGATGCCGACCCCCGAGCCGGTCAGAGGAGCGACCCCGTTGCCCCAGGCGGCGACGGCATCGACGACAGTCGGGTAGGCCGTGGCAAGCGCGGACGGATCGAACGCCGTGTCGGTCAGCTGGACCGGGGCGTCGTAGATGATCCGCTCGACATCCGACCGGGCACTGAAGCGCGCGATGAGCGAGGCGCTGAGCTCGGTGGCGATCCCATGCCCGATCGGCACTCGGACCGTGTTCTTGACGCCGGTCCGCCGCAGGTCAGCTTCGAGGGCATTGAGCTCGCCGTGGGCGACCAGAATGACGGGCATCCGCCGGCCCTGCTGCATCGCCTTGAGGACCTCGCGGTCGAGGTGTGCTCGATTGGAGGCCGCCCAGGCGGGAACGGCGGGCATGGCGGCCAGCGCCAGGCTGGTGGCAGCGATCATGAGAGCCAGCCCGCGGCGCAGCGGTGACAGCCGTAAACGGGGCCGTGATGGACGGATCATGATTCGGTGACGCCAACGTAACAGCGCTCCCTTACGGACCCAGTGACAATTCGTCCCGAATACGCCACCTGCTAGCCTCAAGCCCGGTGGCGGACTGGGCAGCGATCGAGCGCGAGGTGATCGATGGCTTCTTCCGCTTCTCCCCCACCCACGCTCGGGTTGCCGGCGACCACGGCTTCGACGGCGTGGTCGGCGACCCATCGGCCACAAGCATCCAGGCGCGGATCGAGCAGCTCGATCGACAACTTCTGAAGCTGGAGCCGCTGGCCGGGCTGACCCGGGACCAGGAGGTGGACCGGCAGGGCCTGTTGGTCCAGCTCAAGACGGCCCGCCTCGAACTGACCGAGTTGCGCTGGCCGTTTAACGAGCCGATGTTCTACATGGGTGCTGACAGCGAGCTGGACGTGAGCTCTTATCTCAAGCGGCCATACGCCCCGCTGGGCGAGCGGTTAGCGGCCTTGCGGCGCCACCTTGCCGGCTATGCCGGTTACCTGGAGGCCGCCCGCGACAATCTGGAGGCGTCGCTGCCCCGACCAAACCTCGAGATCGCGATCGAGGCCGCCGCCGGGCAGGCCGATTATCTCGACGGTGAGGTGCGGACGGCCGCCGCCGGCGACGCGGACACGATCCGGGCGATCGACCGGGCGGTACTTGAGACCCGGGAGGCCGTCGCCTTCCTCAAACAACGCCAGCGTGACGCACACGACCGTTTCGCGCTGGGCGAAGAGCGCTTCTTGCGCTTACTGCAAACCCGCGAGATGGTTCCCTTGAACGTGAGTGAGCTCGAGCGCCTGGTTCGGGCGGACATCGAGCGGAACATGGCCGCGGCGGAACGCGCGGCTGAGGCCATCAGCCCGGGACGCGGCGTCGGCGCCGCGCTCCGCGACCTGGAAGAGCATCATCCAACGACCGAATCGATCATCGATGACGTACGAGCCACGCTGGAAGGATTGCGCAGCTTTATCCTGGAGCGCGACCTGGTCTCGATCCCTTCCGAGTCGCGCTGCCTGGTCCGTCCGACCCCCTCGTACGCCTCCTATATCAGTGCCGCCATGGATACTGCCGGGCCGCTCGAGACCGTTGCCACCGAAAGCTACTACTACGTGACCGTGCCCGCCGCTGACTGGAGCGAGACCAGCCGCGAGCAGTGGCTCCGTCACCTCAATTACGCGATGCTCGAAAACGTTTCCATCCATGAGGCGTACCCGGGTCACTTCGTGCAATCCCTCCACGAACGGCGAGTCGGATCGCGGACGCGTCAGCTGTTCTGGTCCTACGCCACTGTCGAAGGCTTTGCGCATTACGTCGAGGAGATGATGCTCGACGCCGGCTATTCGACAGATCCCAAACTTCAATTGGCCCAGCGCAGCGACGCCCTCTTGCGCGACTGCCGTTTCCTCGTTGCCATCGGCCTCCACTGCCGGGCGATGCCGATGCCCGAAGCGATTCACCTGTTCATGTCGATGGGCTTCCTGTCGGAGCTGCCGGCCAAACGCGAGGCGATGCGGGGAGCCTGGGATCCGCTGTATCTGAGCTATACGCTCGGCAAGCTGCTCATCCGCGAGCTGCGCGACGACCTGCAGAGCCGCCCGGATTACTCCCTGAAGCGCTTCCACGACGCCTTTCTTGGCTGCGGGTACCTTCCCGTCCCCCTGATCCGCCAGCTGATCAACTAGCCACCGCCGCCGCAACGCAAAGAGGGTCCGCCTGATGAACCCGATCGGCTCGATTTCGAACCTGAGCGGTGATCTCTTGATTGCCGTCATCGCGGGGCTGGTCTTCATCGAGGAGAGCGGGGTTCCGGTCCCGTTCGCGCCCGGCGACCTGTTGTTGATGATCGCCGGCATCGCCATCGCCAGCGGCACGGTGGAACCGGTCCCCATGGTCGCCGCCTTGCTGTTGGCGACGGTGATCGGCGCCATGGTCGGTCGGGAAATTTTCGCTACGGTGGGTCAGCCGGCCGTGATGAAGGTTGCCGATACGCTGCGCTTTCAGCGGGCGCTGGAACGCGCGATCCATCTGCTGCGCAGAGGCGGTGCGCCGGCCGTGTTCGCCGGTCGCCTGATCCCCGGCTTGCGGATTCACACAACCCAGGCGGCGGGCGTCAGCAACATGCCTCGCCTGACGTTTGCGGCGGGCCTGGTCCCCTCCGTCCTGGTCTATATCGCGTTCTTCGTCGGCCTGGGGGCGCTGGTCGGCCAGCCAGCAGTCCGGTTGTTTCACCGGGCCGAGCACCGCTTCTTCGTGATCGCGGTCACGACGTTGGCCACGCTCGCGGTCGTGCTCTCAATCCGCTGGCTGGCGCGCCGCGGGGCGCTGTCCGCGCTGGAGCCGATCGTGCTCGCCGTGCGGCGGAATCTAGCCGACTCGATCGAAGCCAGGCTCTTTGACCACCCGAATGACCCCAACTGGCAGGAGTATCCATTGATCCGCCGCCTCTGGGCCGCCATGGTTGACCTGACTCTCGTCTTCGGCATCACCGTGCTGATTCTGACCGCCGCCTCCGGGCTCGAGACAACGGAAGTTGTGCTCGACCCGGAAGGTCTCCTGCTCCTCGCCAGCGTGACGCTGCTCTATCGCGTGCCCAACGAGGCGCGAACCGGCCAGACCCTGGGCAAGCTCCTGATGGGCATCTCCGTCTACGGGCCCGAGGGCGGGGTCCCCGGCTGGTGGCGCGCCGCACTGCGAAATGCCATTGGTGTGCTCGTCTTCCTCTGGCCCATCGACGCGGTCCTCCTGCTCCGCCGTGGCCACCGGCAGCGGCTCGGCGATCTGGCCGTCAGGGCAACGGTCCGGCGGGTCTCGAACTGACCGCCGTTCTGCTGGCGCTCGCGGCCAGCCTGAGCTGGGGCGTCGGCGATTTCATCGGCGGCTTCAAGACGCGCCGCCTGGGTACGGTCGCGGTGCTCGTCGTCTCGCAGCCACCCACGCTGGTCCTCATCGTTGCCGTGGTGATCGTGCGCGGCGTACCGTTCCGCCCCGGTCCCTGGATTGCGGCGGGGGTGGTCGCCGGCCTGATCGGTCTGATCGGATTGGCGGCGATCTACCGCGCCATGGCAATCGGCGTGGTCGGCGTGGTCTCAACGATTGCCGCCACCGGACCGGTGGTTCCGGTCCTTTTCGGACTGGCGCTTGGTGAGCGACCGAGTCCGCTTCAGCTCGCCGGCATGGCGCTGGCCCTGGCTGGGGTTGGGCTGCTGGCGTTCGACCGCCGCCCCGCGCAGCCCGGGCGCCGGCTCGTTCCGGGGGCCGGTCTGGCCCTGATCGCAGCGCTTGCCTTCGGGTTATTCCTCGTGGCCATTCGCTTTGCCAGCCGGCCCGACGCCGTCTGGGGAGTGCTGGCGACGCGGGCCGGGAGCGTTTCCGCGCTGCTGCTGCTCGGAATCGCATTCCGGTCGCGCATCAAGTTTCGGCCGCCCGACCTGCCGGCGCTGTTTGCCGTCGGCGTGCTGGACGTCGGGGCCGACGTGTTCTTCGCGTTTGCCACCACCATCGGCCTGCTCAGCGTCGTCTCGATCCTCTCGTCGCTCTATCCGGTCGCCACCGTGGTGTTGGCGCGGATCGTCTTGGACGAGAGGATGGCGCGCCTGCAGCAGGCCGGTATCCTGCTGGCCTTCGCCGGCGTGGTGCTGATCAGCGTTTGAAACCGGCCAGCACTTCAAGAACGAGATCGACCTCGCTCGCGGTGTTGTAGTGAGCCGGGCCGATCCGCAGCGTGCCGCCGCGATCGTTAAGACCCAGCCTGGCGATCAGCTCGGGCGCGTAGTGGTCACCGTGCCAGGTGAAGATCTGATGGCCGGCCAGCCAGCGCGCGAGCGCCTCGGGCCGGTAGGGCGGCCAGGTCAGGGACACGGTCGGAGCGCGGTGATGGAGCTGATCGGGCGCCGTGATGCCGTAAATCTGGATCCCACGAATCTCTTTTAGACCGCCGATCAGGCGTGCCGCCAGCGCCTGCTCGTGCGCCTGGATTCGCTGCATGGCCGCCTTGAACGCCTCCCGCCGCACGACTTTCGATCCGCCCAGATCGGCGAGGTATTCGAATGCGCCGAGCAGGCCGGCGAGGCACTCGTGGTTCTGGGTGCCGGTCTCCCAGCGGCCGGGCCCATCGTCGCTGGCCGGCCGAACCTTGTAGGGTCGCAGCCGCTCGAGCAGTTCGCGACGTCCATAGAGGATGCCGAGGTGCGGACCGTAGAACTTGTAACCGGAGCAGGTAAGGAAGTCGCAGCCGATCGCCTGCACGTCGATCGGTCCGTGAGGAGCGTAGTGAACGGCATCAACCCACAGCCACGCCCCCACGGCGTGCGCGGCGCTCGCCACCGCCTGGAGGTCCGGGATCGTCCCGACCACGTTGGACGCGTGGGTCACGGCCACCAGGCGCGTCCGCTCGGTCAGCTGCCGCCGGAGGTCGTCGAGATCGAGCGTGCACTCCGGCGTCCTGATGTCGGCAAACCGGATGACGACCCCCTGCTCCTGGAGCGCCAGCCAGGGCGACACATTGCCGTCGTGTTCAAGGCGGGTGACCACGATCTCGTCGCCCGCCCGCAGTTCCCGCGCGATGGCGCGGCTGGTGGCAAACGTCAGCGTGGTCATGTTCGGCCCAAAGACGATCTCCTGCGGCGACGCGGCGTTGACGAACGCCGCGGCGGCGGCGCGCACGTCGAGCATCAGCGCGTCCGAGCGCTCGCTCGTGGCAAACACGCCGCCCTGGTTGGCGTTCATCGTCTGCCAGTAGGAGGTGGTCCGATCGATGACCCGTTGGGGCACCTGCGTGCCGGCCGGGTTGTCCAGGTAGACGACCGGCCGGCCGTCGATCCGCAGCGACAACGCGGGAAATTGCCGCCGGACCGACTGCAGGTCGAGGTCGATCGTCGCCGGGATCACGTGCGCCGTTTCGCCCAGGCCTTGATGGCCGCGCGCACCGTGAGCAGGGCCACGATGCCCACCAGCTGGCCCATCAAGATCACCCGATTCAGATCGAGGGAGGGCTGCCAGCTGACCTCACCACCCTTGATCACAAAGGCGCCGACCGGGCGGGCCGAGACGCCGAAACCCACACCGCCTGCCTGCGGCTCCTGCTGATCGCCGCCGCCACCGGCTCCGCCGGCGATCCTGGCTGCGGGGATGATCGTGACCCCGTTCTTCTCGTAGGGAGTCCCGAAAACCTCACTCGCCCGCATCGCCGCTTTCGTTTGATTGACGACATCCATCACGCGCATGGTCAGCCCTCCTGAGAACCGCGGTTGCCTGCCCCGAGAGTCTAGTTGGCGGTTGTTTCCCAGCGTCCGAAGACGAGGCGGGCCAGGCTCACGATCGCGATGAAGGCGACGACGCCGGCGGCCGGAGCCAACACGAGTGGACGTGCGAAGTCCGATCCGGCCAGGAGAGCGTGAAGCGCAAAGACCCCGAACATCAGATATGAGAGCCGGTGGAGCCACCGCCACGCCATGGGATCGAGATGGCGCCGCAGGTAACTGGTGACGGTGACAATCAGCAGCAGGTCAAAGCCGATCGTGCCCAGCCCGACCGGGAGGACGGCGTACGCCACCCGAAACGGGATGACCAGGTCGATTGGGCTGACTCGCGCCACGCCATCGACGGTCATCGTCAGCACGTGGAGCAACACAAACGGCACCCAGCAGATCGTGAGAAAACGGTGGAGGCTGGAAAGGTCGCGGTTGCGCATGGCGCCCTCGAACATCGCACTTCGTAGCGCCTGTCCCGTGACCAGCGCAGCCGCCAGGGTAAAGAAGGCGGTCAGCGCGGCCACCCGCGACGACAGCCAGAGCAGCTGATCGAGAGTCACGCTGCGGCGGGAAGCACGCCGGCTGTGGCGGTGACGGCGGACACCAGGGCGTAGTGCACGCCGCGCGCTTCCAGGAAAGCGATCCCTGCGGCGGCACCCAGGAGCATCGCGCTCTTGGCGTACACCTCGCCACGCAGCGCGCTGTCGGTCACAACCGAGACCTCGGCAAGGTCGGTCCTGGCGGGCATCCCCGTTCGGGGATCGATGAGATGATGCATCGAGTGGCCCCAGCGCCGCCGGGTCACGCCGCTGGTGCAGACGGCGCCATCCGTGAGCGCAACGGCTGAGCGGTCGCACAGCGCGATGTGCCAGCCATCGCCTTCGGGTCCGGCGCCGCGGACGCGCAGGTCGCCGCCCAGGTTGCAGACAGCATCCTCACCGAGCTCATCAATAAGGATGTCGGCCAGGGCGCCCTTGACGATGCCGCCAAGGTCAAGCGCCGCCGACGGAGCGAGGGCCGCCGAGCGAGTCGCCTGATCGAGGATCAATACGTCCGGCAGCCCTGGGATGGTCAGTGGGTTGACGTGCGCCGGCTCCACCAGTCCCTGGCGAAATGGCCGGTCATAACCGGCTGCGACGAGCGCCGGCAGCACCGCCACATTGACCAGCCCTTGACTCTCTTCAAACGCCCAGAGCGCCGCTTCGAGCATTGCAAACAGCTCGGGGCTCACCGGAACATACCGGCCGTCGCCGGCGTTCAGTCCCGCCAGTTCGCTATCGGGAAGGAAGCGGGTGAAGCGCGCCTCGGCGTCGCGCACCCATCGCTCGCAGCGCTCGAGCGCCGCCTGTCCGCTGCCGAGGCTGAGCAGCTCGCAGGTCGAGCCGAGCGCATCGAAGTGTCGCGTCTGGAGCTCAGGAGACATGGCTCTCACTCTGCACGGTGGTATTGCTCGGCAACACCCTGACCGCCGGGTGGAGTGGGGCCTGGTCAGGTTTCGGCGACGTGGCGACGACGCCACCTGAGAGCAGGGCCAGCAACAGCGTGCCCAGCACCGACGCCCACCTCAGCGTCGCGTTCGAGGACATGTTTCCTCTCCCTGACGGTACAACGCTACCGTTCATCGTTTCTGGCGAGCTCCAACCTTACGGTAGAGGCGGATCGTTAGACGCGCCCGACGGATCGCTGAGACCAGGTTGAGAGCCCTAGGCGACGGTGATGGTGATCGTGTGGTAGCCGTCTGCGCCGTTCGGCAGCGTCGGCGCAGATCTCGACGGCTGTAGGGTTCCCTCGCCGTCCCGGGCCCGGACCCGGATACGGTACTGGCCGGTCGACAGGGTCGGCCTCAACTCCCAGAATCGCCAGGCATAAGCGGAAAACTCGGGTTGCAGCTCGGCTGCTTGCCAGGCGCTCCCCCCATCCCAACTGACATCCACGCCGCTGATCCGGCGCGCGCCGGCGAACGCGATGCCGCGGATGGGAACCGCCCCCGCCGCCAGGGCGGCGCCGTCGAAAGGTCGATCGATGCGCGACATGGTCTTGACGATCGCCCGCTCGTCCCAGCCATTGTTTTCCCAGTATCCGGGCTGGTCGTCCGCCGAGAAGCGGATGCGCGTGACCCATTTCGGTTGCTTCATTCCGTAATGGCCGGGAAAGATGAAGCGCGCCGGGAAGCCGTGCTGCGCGCTGAGCGGGGCTCCATTGAGGTGAGTGACGAGCCGATGATCCGGCGTCAGTTCACGCAACGGAAAACTTTCCGTGTAGCCGTCGGCGCTCTCCGTCAACATCCAGACCGCGTCGGATGGGACGGTCGTCAGCGCCAGGATGTCGCTGACCCGCGGCCCCTTCCAGATCCCGTTGCTGATCAACGTTCCCCCGACCTCGTTGCTGATGCATTCCAGGGTCAGCTCCAGCTGATCCGACGGCAGCTTGAGCAATTCCTCGTAGGTCAGGGATCGGGTTGGCAGGTTGAGACGCCAGCTGGACGGCTCGACGACCGGGTCGCCGCCGAGATTTTTTGAGACGACGTAGAAATCGCTGACGCTGGTCACCTCGCTATCCGCGAGGGTTCCCTCCCTCGTGGCGAGCGCGGTGACAAACCGACGAACGTTTACATAGCCAACCCCGACGAGCGCGATACCCACCGCCCCGTAGAAGAGGTTGCGCAGCAAGACCCGCCGGTCTTCGCTGGCGCCGATGGGCGACATGAGCTGCGTCAGCACGGCGTCCACCAGCGGGACGATGCCGGCTAACAGCACGACCTCGACGATGATGCCCAGCGCGGAGTCGCCGGGCGAGATCGCGATGACGGCAACCACCGTGGCGACCAGGGCCACCAGGGCGGTCATCGCCGCGATGGTCCAGCGGGGCCACAGGCGTCCGAGCACGGCGGCGGCGGCGCCGTAGGCCGCGATGATCACGATGGTTGCGCCCGTCAGCAGGAGCGGCCTGGCCAGCGTCCCAAGCGTTTTGAGCAAGTCCGCGAACGCAGGCAGCGGGAGGACCTTGAGCAACACGTAGCCGGCCTGCTCCGGGGCGAGCGGCACGTTGACGACGGCGTGGGCCAGGTAGTCCGCGCCCAGCGCGATCGTGCCAGCGCTGAGCCCGGTGATCAGCGGGCGCCGGTGGCTCAATCGACTACGACTTGGCCGGCCCGCGGAGTCCGTTGAATGTCAGACCGAGTCCCAGGCCGGCGACCAGGATGCCGATCACCAACCACATGCTCTGGCCGGTCATGAAGCTGCCGGGCAGCACGCCCGAGCCCTGCAAGATCCAGACCGCGCCGACCAGGATGGCGATCACACCGGCGACAAGACTCCCGATTCGCACCGTCCTACACTACGCGAGCGGGTTTTAAGATTCCAGTTCGAACGAGTGTTGGCGACCCCCACCCCGACCCTCCCCCGCAAGCGGGGGAGGGAGATTTCCCGCGACCCTCCCCACAAAGGGAGGAGGGAAATTTGAAATTGCGTCTATGCTTCGGCGGCGACCGCCTCCGGCGCCACGACCTCTTTGCCGACGCGACCGCCGGCTTCGACCTTCGCCAGGGCGAGCTGCCCGATGTTGAGGCCCTGGATGGTCGCCAGGTCGCCGAGTGCCCGCAGGAAATACTGGCGGCGGCGCCGTTCCACCACCCGGCCGAGCTCGTGCTCGAAAGCCTGGACGCCTTCCACGAACGTGATCCGGAATGGATCCGTGATCCGGGCGCGTTGCGGACCGAGCTCTTCCTGGACCAGCTTCTTGGCATCGCCCGAGAGCCCCTCGTTGCTGACGATCACACCTTCGGCGGCTTTGATCCGGGAGACCTTGGCATTGAAGGCGTAGGCATCGGCCAGGTTGAACTCGTGATCTTTCAGCACGACCAACACCAGGTCCCCGCTGAGGTCGAGGACGATGTCCGTGCCCTGGGGGCTGGCGTCGATGATGACCTGCTCGCGGCTGATGCCGAGCTTGGGGAGGATCGCTGTCGCCAGCGTCGTCATCCAGCGGCCCTTGTCGTTGAGTGCGGTGGCGCGGTCGGTCGGCACGATGACCTGGTCCACCCGCTCTTCATTCAGCGGCCGGCCGCAGGCGCACTTCATCCAATCGGGCGCCATCTTCTGCAGCTTGTTTGGATCGTCGGTGCGGAGCACGGCGTTTCCGGTGCGCGAGCACACGATCACATACTCCGACTGGATTAGGCCAAGGGTGCGCAACTCACCGAGCCGGCCGGCGACCGCGGTCCCCTGCGCCTCGCCCAGGACTTTCGGGAGGTCCGAAACGGTCAGGGAGCCGACCCGCTCGAGATCGCGGATCAGGGCCCGGATCTCCGGCGTGGTAAACGCGGCCATCGCCTGGTTTTCTTCTGCCGTCGCTTCGTAGGCCGCCTGGCGTGACTTGCGGATCGCGTCGAAGTTGTGGCTGCCGACGGGGGCCAGCACCGGCCAGGATGACGGTGTCCCCACTTCCTGCCCAAGGGCCTCCTGGGCAGCGGTCCGAATCCGCTTGAGGAAGTCCGTTCGTACTTTCTCGGTGCCGGCGCGATACGCGACACCGACTTCCACGAACGCGGGCTTCGCCGCGTGCTCGAGCTCCATGAAGTGGACGTCGTCTGACCGGAGCTCACGCAGGGTGGCCGAGCCCGGACGGCGGACGCGCAACCAGCCCACCACCGGCGCCGATCCCATGAACAGCTCCCCCTCATCGGCGGCGGACCAACTCTTCGTAACGTCGAACTGCAAGAACTTGTTCAGCAGGTCGATGGTGAAGGCAATCCCGGCACTGTCGAAAATGGCTTCGCGCGCTCGGTACAGAACGCCCATAAACTCCGGGCCGTTGACGCGGGAGACGATCGTCCAGAACTGATCAGCGGACGGCGCGATATCCAGGCGGCGGACTTCCACAAGCAGCATTGTTCGGGCTCCTCAGCAACGAAAATTAGGTGAACGGCAGCGGCACCGCCAGCCTGCGCCTCCCCAAGAGCCGGTTAGCGGCAACGGCAGCTTAGGGCGGACTCATCGTTCTTGTCAAACTATTTCGCACTCGCAAGTGGTGATGGGAACCCCATACTGTGCCGATGACGGAGAGGGACCGGCTGGCGGCCGCGACGCGGGCGGCGGGGCTCAGGCTGACCGCCGCCGACCTTGAGGCGCTGCGTCCGGCATGGAAGCGGTATCTGGCGCTGGTCGAAGAATTGAGGGCGGCGCTGGCGCCTGAACCATCGAACGACTGATGGCCCCACCCCCGACGCTGGCGACGGCGCCGCTGGCCCAGGTCGCGGCGGCGCTGCGGCGCCGGACCGTATCTCCGCTGGAGCTGCTGGAGGCGTACCAGCGACGGATCGGGCCGGCGGCCGAGCTGCGCGCCTTCATCACGCCTCCCGGGGAGCGGGCTCGGCGGGAGGCCCAGCGTGCGCAGCAGCAGCTGGCGCGGCGCCAGGCGGGTGCGCTCCTGGGGGTCCCGATCGCGGTCAAGGACTTGTTTGCGACTCGCGGGCTGCGAACCACGGCGGGCTCGCGGATCCTTCGTGACTGGGTGCCGTCAAAGGATGCGGGGTTGGTGACACGGCTGCGGGTCGCCGGTGCGGTCATCTTCGGCAAGACCAACCTGCACGAGTTTGCCTATGGGGTCACGACCGCGAATCCCTGGTGGGGGGTCGCGCGCAATCCGCGCGATGTGCGGCGCAGTCCGGGAGGCTCGAGTGGTGGATCGGCCATCGCGGTGGTGGCGGGCCTCTGCGCCGCCGCGCTGGGCTCGGATACCGGAGGATCGATCCGGATCCCGGCTTCGCTCTGCGGCTGCGTCGGGCTGAAGCCGACTTACGGGCTCCTGCCGCTCGACGGGGTCGTACCGCTGGGGTGGTCGTTGGACCACGCCGGGCCCCTGGCGCGGACGGTCGAAGATGCGGGCATCCTCCTCGATGCGCTGTCAGGCGGGCGAGCCTGGAAGCAGGCGCAGCGGGTGACCACGAGAGGACTTCGGGTAGGCATCCTTCATGACTCGGTCGTAAAGCCGGTCCAGCCTGGCGTCTTCAGGTTGGTGCAGGAAGCAGCCGCGGCCCTGGGGCGCAACGGCCTGCGAATCCGCGATGTCCGCGTCCCCGAGATGGCGTGGACGGTCGTGACGCAACTGGTCACCCTGCGAGCTGAGGCCAGCGCAGCGCATGCCAGGTGGATCCGCGCCCGCCCTCGGGCGTACGGTCCGGACGTGCGCATCCGGCTCCAGCTGGGCGCGCTGATCGCCGGCGCCGATTACGTGCTCGCCCAGCGCATGCGCGCAAAGATCAAGGACGCGGTGCGCGGCATCTTTGATGAGATCGATGTTCTGTTGCTCCCCACGACGCCGATCACCGCGCCCATCGTGGGCGAGCGCACGGTGCACTGGCGGTCAGGCGCGGAACCGGTGGACAGCGCGCTCGTTCGGCTGACGGCGCCGTTCAACCTGACGGGGGTGCCTGCCCTATCAGTTCCCTACGGCGAGGTGAGCGGGTTGCCGGTGGGACTGCAACTGGTCGGCCGCTGGAACGACGAGGCGCGGGTGCTGGCAGTCGGCCGGCTGATCGAAGCGCTGGCTAGTAGATAAAGCCGATCAGCGGGATCGTACCGGGAAGGACGTGGCGATAGCTGACGCGGCCCCAACCGCCGCCGGGTGAGCCGTAGTAGTTCATCTCTGAGACGAGCCAGCTCCCGTCGGTGTAGACCTGCTCGACGTAGGCGACGTGGCCCCAGTAGGGCGACTCCCAGGTGACCATGATGGAGCCAACCCGCGGGGTCGCTCCCTCGGGCCGCCCGTAGGCGCGAGCCCGCGAGAACCATTGCCACGCATTCCCACCCCACGGTGCCGGCCGGCGAGTGTTCACGTACCAGGTGCACTGCCCGAATGGATAAACTCCTCCGCCCGACGACCACACGGGCGTGACGTACCAGGAGCGTTTGCCCACCGTGACCGTGTGCGCATTCGACTGCGGCGCCGACGGTGGCTCCGGCCCAACGCCGTACGGCACCATCAAGTAGTCATCCACCGGCAACGTGTCCGGATGACGCAAGAGGTTGAACTCGATGATCGCGTCCGACTCCGCGCGATATTTCTGCGCAAGCGACGCCACGGTATCTGCGGCCGCCACCTTTACCAGCACGCCGTCGACCGGGGGAATCAAGACATCCTGGCCCGCGGTCAGCCGGTCGACAAGCTTCGGGTTTGACCAGAGGAGCGTATTCACCGACAACCCGAACTTCGCGGCGAGTGCCCGGAGCGTGTCACCGTCGAGCGCGTGGTAATGGATGATGTCGCGATGCTTCTCGCCGGGCGGCGTCACCGGCAGCGCCGGGACAACCAGCGTTCCGCTCATGGACCAGCCGATCCCGTCGACCGCCCGACCGAACGGCACCTGTGCAAGCGCCGTCCCCGGGCTGGCAGCGCCGGCCATGGCGGGAGCTGCACCGACGGGTACATGCAAAACCAGCCAGGGCATCGCGGCTGCCAACAGCAGCGCGGCCGAGTGAGTCGCAAAACGTGGCGCAGCGTACTTCAGCCGGACGTCCCCCTTTTCCCCTCCTACTGGCCGCCCGCGTTACGGCCTACAGAAGACAAACTCCCGTTCCTCACGATGGCTTGCATCGGCGCGACGAGCTATCACACGGTCGTGACGCAGCCGTTACGATCGGTGCGTAACCAAAAGCCTGATCACTGAGGGACTAAACTGGCGACGGCGTCCCTGGGTAAGCAACCTCAGCAGGCTTAAAATGCGGGCGATGTCCGAACCGGCGGAGATGTCGGGTCGTGACTTGCTCGAGGCCGCGCTACGTGGCGCCGCCCCACCACCGCCTTACGTCCGCCTCCTCAATATGCGCTTCATCGCCGTGTCCGACGGCAGCGCGACATTCGAAATGCCGGCGAGTGTCGATCTGTACAACCCGAACAATGTGGTTCACGGCGGTGCGCTGACCTCTCTCGCCGACAGCGCAATGGGGTTTGCGGTTTTCAGCACGCTCGCGCCCGGCGAGAATTTCACCACCGCCGAGCTCCATATCAATTTCCTGAAGGCGGTGACCGCCGATTCCGGCATGCTGCGATCGATCGGTCGGGTCGTGCATCGCGGCCAGCAGCTCGCGGTCGCCGACGCGGAGGTGCTGGACCAGCAGAACCAGTTGATCGCGCGGGCCAGCTCCACCAACGTCATTCTGCAGCGCCGATCGGCCCAGCCCGCGGCGCCGCGACCCAGTATCACGGCCGCCGCGCCGCCCGCGGTGACACCACCCATCCCGATTGGCGTCCCCTTCGCGCCGCTGGCGGCACCCGAGCCGGCCCAGCGATTCAGTGCATCTCCATCGCCGCTCGAACGAACGCCGACGCCCACGGTGTCGCCGCCGCTGATCACCGAGCTCATCAATGCCGCGCCGCTTGCCCGAACCAAACGAAAAATTCGTACCTTCGCCGGTGATGTCGCGTACCTGCGAAAAGGTCAGGGACCGGCCCTGCTCCTCCTGCACGGCATTCCCAGCTCCTCGTATCTCTGGCGCGACCTGATCGATCCGCTGTCCGCAACCTTCGATGTCATCGCTCCGGACCTGATCGGATACGGCGATTCCGACAAGCGCCTCGACGCCGAGCTGTCGATCGCGGCCCAGGCCCGCTACATGGTCGCCTTCACGGAATCGCTTGGCGTGCACCAGGTGGCGGTCGTTGGTCACGACATTGGTGGCGGCGTCGCCCAGCTGATGGCCGCCGATGAACCGCAGCGAGTGGCCCGCCTGATCCTGATCGACAGCGTCGTCGACAACAACTGGCCGGTCCCCGACATCGCGCGGCTCAAGGAGCCGGCATGGGATCAGATCATGGTCAACATCGACCTGCGAAAGGGATTGCGCAAGGGGCTGGAGGCGGGGATCGTGACCGAGGGCCGCGTGACGGATGAGCTGGTCGACGAATGGACCCGCCCCTTCCAGGATCTGGGCGGGCGGCGCGCCTACCTCCGCGCCGCGCGGGCGCTGAACAACCGCGACCTGATCGGCCGCGCGAAGCATATTGAGGAGATCGAGACGCCCACGCTGGTCATCTGGGGCGCGAATGACAAATTCCTCGACCCGGAATGGGCCGAAACGCTCAAGCACAAACTCCGCGACACGACCGTCGAGATCATCGACCCGGGAGGACACTTCCTTCCCCTCGACCGGCCGGATGCCGTGGTGGAAGCCATCACGCGATTCTTGACGACACGCTGACCCCCCACCCCGACCCTCCCCCGCAAGGGCGGAGGGAGATATTTAGCTGCGGCGGGCCAGCAGCTCGTCCGCGCAGCCGGCCGGCGTCGCGGTCCACGCCGCCAGGCGGATCTGTGGTGTCACCGTCGGCCCGTGGAAGTCATCGCCCCCGGTCGCGACCCAGCCGTACGATGCGGCGGTCTTTGCGAACCGATCCATGAGCGCGGCGCTTTTCGGTCCGTACGGATCGTCGGGAGCCTGTGGATAGGTGACCTCCAGCCCCAGGACGCCGGCGACCGCACACGTCCGGAAGAGCACCTCGAGGTCCGGAACATGCTTGTAGACACCCGGATGGGCCAGGACGCACACCCCGCCCGCACCGGTGATCAGATCCACCGCCTCCTCCAGCGACAGGTCTTTCGCCCGGGCCACGGAGGCCGCGCCACCAGGTCCCATCACGGCGTAGAGCTCCTCACGTGTCACCCCCGGCTGGGCCGCCTCGATGGCCGCCACGATGTGCGGCTTGCCGACGTTGCCGCGGGCGCGGGACCGCACCGCTTCCCACTGGACGTCGAACCCGGCCGCCGCCAGCCGGCGGACTGTCTCCCGCTTCTGCGCCTCGCGAGCCTCGCTGGCCTGATGCAGACGGTTGCGGAGGCGGCGATGGTTGAGCGCAAATCCGTAACCGAGCAGATGAGCGTCGACCAGGCCGCGCCGCGGCTCGTCCTCGATCGACAACTCGACGCCGGCAACCAGGCGCACGCCGTGCCCATCGAGCCCACCGATGGCGTCGATTCCCGCCAGCGTGTCGTGGTCGGTCAGGGCAATCACGGCAAAGCCGGCGTCCGCGTGGGCCTTGACCACCTCGGCCGGCGGCAGCTCCCCATCGCTGAAGATCGTGTGCAGGTGCAGGTTCGCCCGACCGTTGGATACCTCAGCCAATGGTCGCCCATTTTATGTGGTATCCGGCAGCCCCACCCTGCCCTCCCCCGGAGGGAAACCGGGGCCGGCGTGATATAACCGTGGGCGCCCGCTCATGAGCTCCGACCGCCAGCCACCCCTCAGCCTGGTCCGCCACCTGGTGGTCGTCAATCTCGCGAGGCCGCTTCCCGAGTTGATCGACCAGGCGCTCAGCTGTCTTAACCAGGCGCTCGACGCGCGGGCCGCCTTTTACGCCCGGATCGATGGCCACTCGTTCGAGATCATGGCGTCAGACGTTCAGAGCGGGGCCCCGATCGAGCCTGGACTTCGGATGGCGCTCGAGGACACCTTTGCGGCAGTCGATGAGGAGATGGAAGGCGGCGTACTCAATATTCGCGACGCGAGCAAGCGCCAGCCGTTCAAGAGCCTGGCGATGCGGCAGCGGTTGGGGATTACGAGTTACCTCGGAACCTCGTTCCCGGCGCAGGGCGAAGTGACCGGCACCCTGGGGGTCATCGGCAAGGGCCCGCGCATCTTTACCGAGACGGACCAGGACCTGCTGCTGATCGTCGCGGGGTTGCTGGCGCCCCGCCTGCATTCCGAATCGCGGTCGACCAACGGCCAGGCGCGCACGCCGGTGGCGGTGGTGCGGCTGGCATCGGAGGAGGTCAAGGAGCCCCTGGCGATCCTGCGTGGCTACGCCGACATGCTCGCGAATGACGAGATTCCGGCCGACCAGATGCAGATGGTTGCGCAACGCCTGGCGCTCCAGTCGGAGACCCTGATGCGAGTGGCCGACCAGGTGCTGCTCCTCTCGCGTCTTCCGCTCGAGCTGGCCTTCACGGTCCGCATCTCGCTGGGAGCGGTCGTGGAGTCGGCGGCGCAGCGGATCCGAGACCGGATGTCTCGAGCCGGCATGGAGTTGCGGCTCCAACTCGACACGGAGGTCGATGTCTGGGGCGACGCCACGCTGCTGGAGGCGGCGCTCGACGAGATGTTGCACAACGTCTTCAAGCACGCCCGCAGCGCCACCGTCGTCCAGCTTCGCCTGCGGCAGACAAGCGCCAATCGCTACCAGCTGATCGTCAAGGATGACGGCCCGGGCATGTCGGCCGACCGGCTGGAAGACCTCTTCGGTCCACTGGCCGTAGATCAGCCCGCGCGTGGCCAGGGGCTGGGGCTGTATCTGCTTCGCCGGGTGGCGGAGGCGCACGGCGGCCGGGCCTGGGCCAATAGCCTGGAAGGCAAAGGCACAACCTTCTATCTGGAGCTGCCCGCGGCCTCGCCGGACGGCGACTCGGCCCGGGCGTCGACGGCGACCGGCGCAACGGCGTGAATCTGAACTTAAAGAAGACCGCGCCGCGGCGCACCGCCCGCTGCGCTGATCCCCCTCCGGCGGCGCTGCTGCGCGGCATCGAGGAGTTCAACCGCCAGGAATTCTTCGAACAGCATGAAACGCTGGAAGGGATCTGGATCAGGGAGCCGGACGCGGTTCGCTACCTCTACCAGGGCATCCTGCAGGTGGGCGTCGGCTTCTACCACTGGCGCCGCGGCAACTGGCGGGGCGCGCTGGCGAAGCTCGGCCATGGACTGACCAAGCTGGAGCCGTATCGACCGGCCTGCATGACGATCGACGTCGAACGGCTGGTCGTCGAAACCGCCGCCCTCCGCGATCTGCTCGAGCGACGCGGCCCTGCCGACCTGCCGCCCTTTCCGCCGCCACGGTTACCACGCGTTCACCGCACCACCGAGTCCGCGTAGGCGGGGCGTCACGCCGGCGCGACGAGGGCAGCGAATAGGCGGCCATCGCCCTGCGTATTAGAAGGCATACGCCAGCTTCCGTGATCTCCCTCCCCCATTAAGAGAAAGGCGCTCGCCACCCGAGCGCCTTTTTCGTTTCGGAAGCCGCCATCCGGTCATCCCCAAGCCGCAGGCCGAGCACGTCGGCGGCGGCGCGCCAGTCGCCCGCGCCGCTCTGGATGGATTCCTCCAGCAGGCGCAGGGCACGCGGCGTATCGAGGTCATCATCGAGTGCGGCGAAGACCGCGGCGGCGCGATCGGCGGTGGCGGTCGCCGCGCGGCCGGCCGATTCGCGCAGCCGTCCCGTCCATGCCGCGGCGTCATCGAGCTGCTCCGAGGTGTAGTCCCACGATTCGCGGTAATGGTGGCGGAGCAGCAGCACCCGGATACTGTCGGCGTCATATCGTCCCAGCAGGTCGCGGACCAGCACCAGGTTTTTCAGCGATTTGCTCATCTTCTCGCCGCGGTAACGAAGCATGCCCACGTGCGCCCAGATCCGAGCGAACGGCCGCACCCCGGTGATCGACTCCGACTGCGCGATTTCGCTCTCGTGGTGCGGAAAGATCAGGTCGGAACCGCCGCCGTGCACGTCAACCTGGGGGCCCAGGTTGGCGAGCGCCATGGCCGAGCACTCGATGTGCCAGCCCGGGCGTCCTTCCCCCCACGGACTGGGCCAGCGCGGTTCGTCCGGCGCACTTTCCTGCCAGACCAGGAAATCGAGCGGGTCCTGTTTGCGGGGATCATTGGGGTCGGCGCCGCGCTCGGCGGAGAGCCTGATCATCTCGTCGCGGCTCAGGCGGCTCAGGCGCCCGTAGTCCGTAACGCTGCCCACCCGGAAATACACGTTGCCACCTCGTTGATAGGCATGGCCCTGTGCCTCCAGCGTCCGCACCAGCGCGACGATCTTCGGGATCGTCTGACTCACTTTCGGGAACACATCGGGCGCTCGAACGTTGAGGTCCGCCATGTCCGCTTCGTACAGCGCCGTCTCTTTCTCGGCCAGCCTGTTCCAGCTGGTCCCGAGTTCGCGAGCACGGCGGATTATGTCGTCGTCCACATCGGTGACGTTCTGGACGTATCGCACCGCCTGGCCGGCGGCACGCAGGGCGCGTACCAGCACGTCGAAGACGACATAGGTGAGGGCATGCCCCAGATGGGTGGTGTCATAGGGCGTAATCCCGCAGACATAGAGACCAATCGGCCGGGCAGCGGGCTCGAGCGGCTGCACCGAATTCGTTTCTGTATTCCGCAGCCGCATCGTGATGAATGTATAGGAAACCGGCGTGACTCCAAGAAAGCCTGGCCATCCTCGTTTCAACACTGTGAGACGCCTGCCCAAGAGCCGGCTGGAGCAGCTCCTCGCCGCCCTCGTCATCAGCCTGGTACTTACCGGGGCCGCCGTCCTGATCCCTCCGGCGGCCCAGCGCCTGATGGCGCTTCCTCCCAGCGCGACGCCGCTGCCGACACCGACCCCAACCGCGCCGCCGGCCTCGGTGCTTCTACCTGACGAGCTCGATCGAGCCCTCGAGGGCGTGGTGACGATCGTCAACAGCCATACCTTCGGCACCGCATTTCTGATCGATACGCAGGGGGATTTCCTCACCGCGGCGAGCCTGGTCGGTGGCGGCGAGAGCCTCCGGCTGGTCGACAACAGCGGCAGTATGCATACGGTTTTACTGGTGGGCATCGATTCCGCCCTGGGGATCGCGCAGGTCCGTGCTACCGCGCAGGGACGGCCGATGCCCTTGGGGAATCCGGCAGTCCTGCTTCGTAACGATCCGGTGGTCCTGCTGTCGAACCCGCGGATTGAAAATCTGCCACCCGCGACCCCGGCGGTCGTCAACACCACGACGGATAGCCAATTGCGGCTGGAAGCCGACGACCTCCCGGGGAACGTTGGCGGGCCGGTGGTCGGACCCGGCGGCAAGGTGCTCGGCGTCTTGACCGGAAATGGAACCGCCCTGCCCATCAACCTGGCGCAGCCGGATATCGCCCAATGGCACGGTCAACCCGGCACACCAGCGGCGCTGGCGCCGTTTCCGTCATTCCTGGTGCTGCGGACGAACGGCACCGCCAGCCCCCCTCCCAGCTCTGCACCGACCGTGCAGACGGTCAGCCCCTCGCGCGTCTCGACTGGACAGGCCACTGTCGTGACTCTCCAGGGCAGCGGCTTTACCGATGGGCCGATGCTTCGCGTCCGATTCGTTCCCCTGGCGAGCCCGAACGGGGCCTTTGCGGGCGTGGCGCCCACCCTGGTCAGCTCATCGACCCTCACGGTCAAAGTGCCGGCAGGGCAGGTGGTCCAGGATTACGTGATCCAGCTGGTAAACGGGGACGGCACGATCGTCAGCTCGGGCACGGCCCTCACCGTCACGCCCTGACGGTCGCGATTGGCGACCGTACACTAAGCGCCGTGCGATCGATCGAGCGGAGCTCACCACTGCTACTCGCCCTGGGCGCGCTCTTCGTCACCGTCCTGCTGACCTCAAACCTGATCGCCGTCAAGCTGATTGCCTTCGGCCCGATGATCCTTCCCGCCGCGGTCATCGTCTTTCCTCTGTCCTACCTGTTTGGCGATGTCCTGACCGAGGTCTACGGCTACGCCGTGACGCGTCGCGTCATCTGGCTGGGCTTTGGCTGCAACCTCGTGTTCGTCCTCTTCATCCTGGCGGCCGGTGCGCTGCCTGGTGCGCCAGGCGCCTGGGACCCGACCGCCCAATCGGCGTTTGAGCGGATCCTCGGCTTCACGCCCCGCCTGCTGGTGGCTTCATTCATCGCGTATCTCGCCGGTGAGTTCCTCAACTCATTCGTGATGGCACGACTGAAGATCGCCACGCAAGGCCGCTGGTTGTGGACCCGAACCATCAGCTCGACCTTGATCGGGCAGGGCGTCGACTCGGCGATTTTCATCATCGCCGCGTTTGCCGGCGTACTTCCGATGCAGCTGCTGCTGCGCACCGTCCTCTACCAGTGGGCGTTCAAGACCGCGTATGAAATCGTCGCCACGCCGCTGACCTATGCGGTGGTGCGGGTCCTCAAGCAGCGCGAGCACCAGGATCCGTTCGACATCGGGACCGACTTCAATCCCTTTCGTCTGGCCGGCTGACGGTAGCATTAGGCCATGAAATACGGGGCGAAGATGATCGCCGAGTCAACCCTGCAGGCGGTGGAGAACAGCAACCCGGAACGTGACTACGAGGTCGACTTCACGATTCCCGAATTTACCTGTCTCTGTCCCCAGTCGAACTTCCCCGACTTCGCCACCATCCGGATTCGCTACATTCCCGATCGCAAGCTGGTCGAGCTCAAGTCACTCAAGCTGTACATCAACAAGTTCCGTGACCAGGAGATGTTCCACGAGACCGCCGTCAACCGCATCCTGGATGACCTCGTCGACCTTGTCAGCCCTCGGTTCATGGAAGTGGTTGGCGACTTCAACGTCCGCGGAAACATCAAGACGGTCGTGACCGCGCGCCACGCCCAGAAGGGATACTCGCCAAACGGCATGAGCCGCGGCGAGCACCCGTATTAACCCGGTGGCCGTTTACCGACCAGGCACGCTACCAACGGCAAGCAGTTCATTGACCAGCTGGACGAGCTGCGTCGCCGTGCCAAAGTCGCTGCTGACCCGGTTCTTGGTCAATCCGAAAGCGATCCCGCTGGCCGTATCTCCGTAGGCGAAACTCCCGCCAGCTCCGCCAACGCCGAACGCGGTCGGTGAGTCGTGCGCACTGGAGCCCAGGCGGCCGATAGAGTAACCCAGCGCCCAGCTAGTCGGCATGCCGAAGACCTGGTCGGCGCCGGCCATCGAAAGCGTCGTTGCCTCCCGTAGCCGCTCGGGCGAGATCAGCCGTACGTCATCCACTGGATCGAGCAGCGCCGCGTACATCCGGGCAATGGCCCTGGCGGACGTTTTGCCTCCGGCTGGGATGTCGGCCGCGAGGATATCGCTCCGATTGCCCAGCTCTGCGGTCGGCATCAGGCTCATCGGCGCAGCCTTGAACATCGGCAGGTCGGGCGGCATTGCCGCCATCTGGGCAGCCATCTGCGGATCGGGGGGCGCATCCTCCAGTCGCGCGAGTCGGGGCTGCTGGGATGTGGGCATACCGAAGTAGATCTCATCAGTCACGCCCAACGGGCCGGCTACCTCTTCCGCCAGAAGCTGCGAGATCCGCTTGCCGGTGGCGCGGCGGACGACCTCGCCCACGATGTAACCGAAGGTGTAGGCGTGATAGCCGATCTTCGTGCCAGGCTCCCACCACAGCTCGTTGTCGGCGATGGCCGCGCACATCTTGTCCCAGTTGCAGAGATCCTCCGGCGTCGTGTCCAGCGGAATCTGGGGTACGCCCGCCGAATGATTCAGCACCTGGCGGATCGTGACGGCCTGCTTGCCGCGCGCACCGAACTCAGGCCAGATTTTGGCGACCGGCGTGTCGTAACCGAACAGGCCTCGATCGACGAGGATATGGGCGATCGTCGCCGCGGCGCCCTTGACGATCGAGAAGTTGTAGAAGGGCGTGTCGGACCGGACCAGGCGCCCGGTCGCCGGGTCGGCCACGCCGGCAATGGCTTCGACCAGCGGTTCGCCGTGGTGGTAGACGGCGACCTGGATCCCCCGCTCGACTCCTGATTCGACCAGCCCCTCGATCGCTTCCTGCACCCGCTGCTGAACTTCGTTCATATGCCTCTCCTTGGTGATCGTTAACAATCATAGTGACGGCGGTCGAGCCGAGAAATCATCGGCAGGGCCAGAGCCCTGCGCCCAACTCGACGCGATACGAACCACCAGCGCTAGCCGGTTTCGAATCCGCCACGGGGTATGACCACCTCTTGTGTGTTAGTGGCC